>OLRJ01002029.1_pt1 | contig 15949 bp, 10 predicted proteins | sample 1672741 | NCBI WGS metagenome assembly OLRJ01 (sample SAMEA3136719, study PRJEB25190) | human gut metagenome | biome: human gut; feature: human-associated habitat; material: faeces | place: Austria | collected 2013
TTAAAACGGGATATTGAGCAAAAAGGAATCAGCCGGCCGGCTGATTCCTTTTTATAATATGATGTGCAGCCGCAAAAGTATCCACAGGCTGTGGATACTTTTTGTTGATATCCGCTTTGCAAGCAAAGAACCGAAACAGCGCACAGGACCTTAGCCTTCATGTCGTCGATGTACTCGTCGCAGTTGGTGGAGTCAATGACCTTGGAACCGGAATCAATAAAGGAATCAACCTGTTCGCCTTCCAGAGCCTTTACAGCAGCCTCAACCGCCTTGTAACCCATGTCATAACCGAGCTGCGCGATATCCATGCCGAGCGTTTCCGCCGCGATCTGCGTCATGGCTGTACGGAAGCCCTGTCCCATATCCGTGCCGGAAACGATCATGTGCAGCTGTCCGTCGCCCTGCAGAATCAGCCTGCACGCACCGTCATCGGTGAAAATACCCTTGCCGACGCCGACATTCTTGAATCCCGAGGCCATGCCCCAGCCGAGCACCTTGCTGTCCTTGGGATACTGTCCTTCGTACTCCTTGAGTGCTTTTCGCAAACTTTTTTCGCATTGATTGATGGTATCCATCATACCCATGCTGTATTTGAGCACCTCACCGCCGACCGAGGTCGCACCCGGATAGACCGCATTACGCCGGCGCAGCTCGAACGGGTCGATATCCAGCTTTTCCGCCATCATGTCCATCGCAGTTTCAATGGAGATCGCCGCCTGATTGATACCGTAGCCGCGGAACGCGCCGCCCTGCAGATTGTTGTTGCGAATCGCTGAGCCTTCTACCTTGACATTGGGAATGATGTACGGCCCGCCGCTCATCAGCGCGCCGGTCATCAGCGTGCCGTAGCTTTCGCACTCGTACGGTCCGCCGTCCGAGAACATGCGGCAGTCCAGATACTGGAACTTGCCGTCCGGTGTAAAGCCGATCTCGTAATCCGTATGGTAGCCGTGGCGTTTGGTGGTGAGGATCAAATCCTCCTTGCGCGTCAGCGTAATCTTGACCGGCTTGCCGCAGGCATGAGCGGCAACAACCGCCGGTGCTTCGAGAAATGAGTCGCATTTTTTACCGAAGCCGCCGCCGAGCGGCGTCACGATAACGCGGATATCCTCCTCCGGCTTGTCCAGAATCTTTGCCAGCATACTGCGGATTTCAAACGGCGCCTGTGTGCAGGAATAGAGGATCGTTTTGCCGTCCTGCACCATGCCGATAGCCGAAACAGGCTCCATGCAGGCGTGCTCCTGCGGCTCAATATCCTTGGAGACGTTGAGCTTGACAATATCCGTCCGCTGCTTTGCCTGCTCTACATCGCCGCTGACGCGGCCGGTGTGCACGATGAAGCTGTTTTTGCGGTAGCCGTCCGCCATGGTGTAGATGCCGGGCAGTTCTTCATAGTCGATTTTGACCAGCTTGACGGCCGCTCTCGCGTGCGCCGCCGTATCCGCGACAACCAGCGCCAGATGGTCACCGAGAAACCGCACCTCATCCGTGCAAAAGACCGGCTGCTCCGGCGTCCATGTGCCGACCTTGTTCATGCCGGGCACGTCAGCCGCCGTCACGATGCGCACCACACCTTCCGCCTGTTCGGCGGCGGAGTAGTCCACCGCGTTGATCTTTGCGTGCGGCGTCGGCGCCCAGACAAATGCACCGTGCAGCAGGGTATCCGCGCCGATGTCCTCCGCGGTGTAGTCGTCGCAGAATTTCAGTTTGCCGCCGGTCTTGTCCATGCCGTCCACATCCCAGACCGACTTGCCGACCGCGGAACCGGTGATTTCGGGCACGACCTGATTTTCTCCGACCACAATAACCGTGCTTTCGTGGCTGCGGAAGCTGTCGATATCCGGATCTTCCCCGCGCAGCCGCGCCGCTGCCAGCTTGACCGCCTCGATAATTTTGACGTAGCCGGTGCAGCGGCAGTAGTTGTTTTTCAGCCCGTCGCAGATTTCCGGCTCGGTCGGAGCCGGATGGTGCAGCAGCAGCGCCTTTGTCGCCATCACCATGCCCGGTGTGCAGAAGCCGCACTGCACAGCGCCGACATCGAGAAACGAGTGCTGAATCACCTGCAGCATGGTGTCGTTCGGTGCGTTTTCGATGGTCTCAACGGCTTTGCCGTCCAGTCGGCGCACGAGCGTCACGCATGAACGCGTCAGCCTGCCGTCCACCAGCACGCTGCACGCGCCGCAGTGACCGGTGCTGCAGGCTTCTTTTGTGCCCTTCATGCACTTTACATTGCGGAGATATTCGAGCAATGTGCGGTTTTCGCCGTCTTCTATTTCAATTTGTGTGCCATTGAGCGTAAATCGTAGCATGGGATTTCGCCCTCCTGCTGTTACTTGATTTTTGCTTTGATGCGCATGAAGCGTCTGTGACCGGAGTCAAGCGCCTCGTAAAAGTCATCGCTGTCCTTCGGGTCGTCCTTTGTCAGCTTAGAGACCACATACATCAGCACGAACGCGGTCGCCAGACCGATCGTGCCGTACCACACATAGCCGAGATCCCAGACGAAGAAGGTCAGGCAGATAATGATCGCACCGACCGAAATCGAGGTGATAGCGGCTTTTCGGGTTGCCCACTTGCAGTAAATGCCGAATACCAACGCCGGGAACAGCGATTCGACCAGGGAATCCGCGAAAATCATCAGATTGTAGACGTATTCCCAGTGCATGAGCGATACGGCAACCGTTACGGCACCGAACAGCAGAATTACCACGCGGATAACCGAGGTTTCGGATGTCTTGAATTTGCAGTGACCGATACCGACCAGCAGGTCCTTGTAGATGATAGAGGACATAACCATCAGCAGCGCATTTGCGGTGGACAGACCGACCGCCAGTACGCCGATGAGGAACACGATCATCAGAATCTGCGCGAGCAGACCGTGCGTGCCCGCGATGATGTTGCACATATACGGGATAACCAGTTCGGTTTCCGAGCTGGTAAGGTCAGGCATGGCAGCCAGCGCGACCAGACCGATGAGCATCGTGCCGCCCCAGACAATGATCTGCAGGAACGGTGCAAGGAACGCCATCTGACGCTGGTCCTTCAGACCCGCGCTGTAATAGCCGGAGCGCACGAAAACCTGCGGCAGCAGCAGCGTGTAGCCGAATGCACACGCAAGCGGATAGCTGACGCGCGACGGATAGGTGCATATGCCGATCGGACCCGGATAGGAGAACCAGTCCGGTGTCTGCACGCGGACGGTCTGGAATGCCTCGATGATCGAGCCGTTGAATACGATCTTGAGCGTTACGAAAATAATTGCCCACAGCGCCAGAATGAAGAACCAGCCCTGTACAGCATCCGCCAGTGCGGTGGATTTTACGCCGCCGAGCATGACGAATACCGTCATGATAATGCCGCAAATGAGCGTAAACGTCTGCGAGGATACCGCGCCGCCGGTGGCTACCTCAGCTGCACGTCCGCCGGCTACCAGTACCGCCGAGATAAACGGTACGGCGCAGATAATGTAAACAATGTCGATGATAACGGTCAGCGCCTTGGACTTGTAGCGGCAGAAGAAGAAATCCGCTGGGGTGGTGAAGTGCTTCTGCTGGTTGACCAGCCATACCTTGGTCATCGTGAAGTAGCAGATGATCGGGAACATGGAGTAGATGCACATCTCCGAGAAGAAGTAGCCCAGTCCGTAGCGGTAATACGCGCCCGGGCCTGCGAAAAATACCCAGACGCTCATGCAGGAGGCGATATAGGTCATGACCATGACCGGCCACTTGAACCGGCCGCCCTGCAGATCGACCTTGCCTGCGTCACGTTTTTCCTTCCATGTGGTGTAGCGTGCGATAGCGATCAAAAATAGAAAATATGCTGCAAAAACGATCCATACCGTTTTGCCTGAAAGTAAACCCTGTGTTGTCATTTTCTCTGTTATCCTTTATTTGTCCGATTCTTTTTGCATTTCGGAAGCGGCAGGCGTATTATCCTCAGCCGTTTCGTCCTGTTCCTCATCCTCAATCAGAGGATATTCCTTTTCGGTCAGCTTGCAGCCGATATACACGGACAGCACCGTGCCGACAAAGCTGATCAGACCGTGTATGATGCAGGCGGTCTCGCTGCCGTAGGGGGGGAATCCCGGGAAATTATAGAATACCCAGAAGAACAGCACAGACGCCAGCCAGATTTTCTCTGTTCTGCCGATTTTCATTTTGTGTCACCTTGTTTTCTTGTTTATATGTAATTTCAGGTATGGATTTAGTCCTGAGAGCGCCATTCATCCAGCAGCGCATCCGAATCCACGACAAGTCCCAGATGCAGCGAGATCATGCGCAGCGCAGGCTCTTCGAGGTGCTCGGAGCCGCGGGTCAGGTCGCGCGGCACGACGACGCGGAAATCGCGGTTTGCGGCATCGAATGCAGTGTTGATAACGCAGCAGTCGGTCATGCAGCCGGTGAGCACCACGCGGCGGATGCCGAGGTTGCGCAGCAGCAGCTCCAGATCGGTCGGATAGAACGCGCTCAGGCGCTTTTTGGTCGTCACCATGTAGTCCTCGTCGTGTACATCGATGGACATTCTGTTCCAGCGTGTGCCTTCGATGGCGTGCTCTGCGATGTTGGGAATCTCACCGACCGTAACCGGAAACACCATGCGCCACGCAGACGGAAACAGTTTTTCGTCTGCGCCGCCCTTACGCAGCGTTGAGCGGACATGGATGATCGGCAGACCGAGCGCGCGTGCTTCGTTCATGAAATGATTGAGCGGTTCGATGATCTCGCGTCCTCGCGGAGACGGACATGGACAGTCCGGGTCGGTTGACAGGTGTCCATCGTGCATGTCAATCGTAATGACAGCCGTATCGCGGCGATTAAGGAAAACCTGCTGTAATTGCTCCGGAACCTCCTTTTCGATGCTGTCAAAGTATGCTTTCATTTGATTTTTCTCCTTCCCGGCAAAACGCCGCAGCAATCTGTGCGGCGCTGTCAATAGCGGTATTGGAGTTATTATAGCACATGTGTCATGACATGTGCAAATGTTTTGGTCGGGTTGGGGAAAGATCGTGAAGGGATGGAGGCGATGCGGCTATCTGTGTCGCTCCGCGAAGGGAGCGACCAAGGAAATCACTGGCGAGGACTACAACAAGTAAATTTCAATCCACGCTCCGGCGCCGCGCGGCATATCGCCCTGCATGAACTGCTCGGTACCCAATATGCCTGCCAAGAAGACCACTTTGAATTACAGCAAACTGCTGAAAATATCAGTCAAATCCCATAGATTTTACTGACTTGATTTATACAAAACTGGCAAAACCGCCAGAAAACGAAATTCCTATAATTCCGAGGTTGACACTGGGGATTGACTGTGTTATTCTATAACCAACAAATCAAGTAGGGAATCGGAAGGGAGCGAGCAAAATGTTCATCGTAAACGCACGAATGTCGGGTCGAATGTGTATGAACATGCTGTATTATGCTCAGATGCTGCCTGACCGACAGAATACGAAATTACTTTGAACCGGCTTGCCTGACGCTGCGCGTCCTTGCGGATTCATTGCATTTTCTGAAGCGGGGAGCTGCGAGCTTCCCGCTTTTTTTCGCATTTAAGAGGAATAAGGAGGAATTTTCTTGATAGAATTGTCACATATCTCGAAGGAGTTTGTGAGCGGCAAGCGAACCGTTCATGCGGTGCAGGATGTTTCGCTGACGATTGACAAGGGCGAAATTTTCGGTATGATCGGCTTTTCCGGTGCGGGTAAATCGACGCTGGTGCGCTGCATCAATCTGCTCGAGCGGCCGACCTCCGGCAAGGTGATCGTAGATGGTCAGGATATGCTGTCGCTCTCGGCAAAGGAGCTGCGGCAGGTCCGCAAGAAGATCGGCATGATCTTCCAGCACTTCAACCTGATGCCCTCGCGCACCGTAGCCGGCAACGTAGCATATCCGCTGCGCGGCAGCGGCCTTTCCAAGCAGCAGATTGCGGAAAAGGTACAGCGCCTGCTTGATCTGGTCGGCATCGGTGATAAGGCGGAGGCGTACCCCAAGCAGCTGTCCGGCGGTCAGAAACAGCGTGTAGCAATCGCTCGCGCACTGGCCAACGACCCGAATGTGCTGCTCTGCGACGAGGCCACCTCGGCACTCGATCCGCAGACCACCAAGGCGATTCTGCAGCTGCTCAAGCACCTGAATGAAACGCTCGGCATCACGGTCGTTATCATCACCCACGAAATGGCGGTCGTCAAGGAGATCTGCCACCGCGTAGCCGTTATGGAGCACGGCAAGGTGGTCGAATCCGGCGAGGTGTTCAACATTTTCGCCAACCCGAGAGAGGACATCACCAAGAGCTTCATCCACACGACATCCAATCTCCGCAAGATCGAAGAACTCATCGCGGAGGATTCGCCGGTCGTCAAGCTCAATCCGGGCGAGCTTATCGTGCGCCTGAGCTACATTCAGCGCAATGTATCCGAGCCGCTCATCTCGACGGTATCGCGCAAATTCGATATTGTGCTCAACATCATCTTTTCGGATATTGCCATCGTGCAGGATGCGCCTATCGGCGGCACGGTAGCCATCATCAGCGGCGAGCGTGAACAGATCACGCAGGCAATCGCATATCTCATTGAGAAAAACGTAGGAGTGGAGGTCATCAAGGATGCAAGAGTTTCTGAATAACATCATTCCAAACGTAATGGCAAAGCTGCCGGACTTCTACGCAGCCATCGGTGACACGCTGCTCATGGTGGTCTGGTCGGGTGCAATCTCGTTCGTGCTCGGGCTGACGCTGGGCGTGCTCATCACCGTCACCAAGCCGGGCGGCATTCTGGAAAACAAAATCGTCTATCAGATTCTGGACAAGCTGGTCAGCCTGTTCCGTTCCATTCCGTTCATCATCCTGCTGACGTGGGTAATGCCGGTTTCCCGTGCGATTATGGGTACGGCAATCTATGTTCGGGGTGCAATCGTTCCGCTGGTATTCGGTGCGGTGCCGTTCTTCACCCGTCAGGTGGAGAGTGCACTTGCCGAGCTGGACGGCGGTCTGATCGAAGCGGCGCTCTCGATGGGCTCCACACCGCTGGAGATCATCTTCCGCGTATACCTGAAGGAAAGCGTAGCCGCCATCGCGCGCGGCACAACCATCACGGCGATCAGCCTGCTCAACCTGACTGCAATGGCCGGTGTCGTCGGTGCCGGCGGTCTGGGCGACTTCGCCATCCGTTACGGCCACGACCGCAACATGTTGGACGTTACCAACGTCACTGTGCTGGTCCTCGTTATCATTGTTTGTATTATGGAGTTCGTTGGCGGCAAGGTCGTCAAGAAGAACACGCATTAAGGAGTGTCTGACATGAGTATTTCCAATCGCAAAGTTGTTATTGTCGGTGCAGGCCATGTCGGCTCCCATGTCGGCTACGCACTGATTTCGCAGAGTTTGGCAGACGAGATTGTCTACATTGACTCCGATCACGCAAAGGCAGTCGCACAGGCGTTCGACCTGACCGATGCGACCAATTACCTTCCGGTTCGCACCAAGGTCACCGCAGGTGACTACAGCGATGCCAAGGACGCACAGATTATGATCATTTCGGCAGGCCCGCTGCCGACCGGCAATCAGACCCGTATGGATACACTGGGTCAGACCATTGCCATTTTGAAGGATGTAACAAAATCCATCAAAGAATCCGGTTTTGACGGCATTATCGTCAATATCTCCAATCCGGCGGACGTTATCACGCATTACATTCAGCACACGCTGAACTGGGCGCCGGAACGCATCTTCTCCACCAGCACTACGCTGGACTCCGCAAGACTGCGCCGCGCGATCGCGCAGGAGATCGGCATTGACCAGAAATCCATCACCGCTTACGCGCTCGGCGAGCACGGCGAAAGCCAGATGGTCGCATGGTCGGCTGTCACCATCGCAGGCAAGCCGCTTTCCCAGTGGCGCGAGGAGTATCCGGACACCTTCGGCAAACTCGACCTGGATGCGCTTGCTGACGCAGGCCGTGAAGGCGGCTGGACCATCCTGCGTGGCAAGCAGTGCACCGAGTTCGGCATCGGCGCTTCTGCCGCAGAGGTCGTTCGCGCCATCTTCTACAACGAGAACCGTGTTCTTTCGGTTTCTGTTCTGTTGGACGGCAAATACGGTCAGCACGATGTGTACGCCAGCGTGCCCGCTATCGTGGGTCGCGACGGCATCGCAGAGATTATTGAGCTGCACCTCACCCCGGAGGAGCAGGAGAAGTTCAACGCGTCCTGCAAGACCATGAGCGAGAATTATCAGCTGTCGCTCACTCTCTAACATCAGTTAATTAAAAAGTTCACATCATAAATGGAGGTAATCCCAATGAAGCTCAAAAGAATCATCGCACTGTCCCTGTCCGCAGCAACCCTCGCCCTGTCCCTGACCGCCTGCGGTGGCTCGAGCAGCGCAGCTTCCGATAATGCACAGGCATCCGACAGCAATTCCGGCGATGCCGTAACCGTAAAGCTCGGCGTAGTCGGCAGCATCTACGAGGATCTGTGGACCCCGGCCAAGGAAAAGCTGGCTGACGAGGGCATCGACCTTGAGTTCGTACAGTTCTCGGACTACGTTACCCCGAACAACGCACTCGCTAACGGCGAGATCGATCTGAACGCTTTCCAGCACCGTATTTACCTGCAGAGCGAGATCGACAACTACGGCTACGAGATCGAGAATATCGGCAACACCTTTATCATCCCGCTGAACCTGTACTCCGACAAGGTTAAGTCGGTTGATGAGCTTAAGGACGGCGACACCGTAGCCATTCCGGACGATGTAACCAACGGCGGCCGCGCGCTCAAGGTTCTGGAAGCAGCGGGCCTGATCAAGCTGAAGGACAGCGCAGAGTTCAACCCGACCATCGACGACATCGAGACCTACAACACCAAGATCACCATCGAGGAGCTGAAGGCTAACGTAATCCCGTCCACGCTGGCTGACGTTACCGCAGCTGTTGTAAACGGCAACTACGCACTGGATTTCGGCCTTAAGACCGAGGACGCCATCTACAAGGATGACCAGCTGGACATCGAGGAGTACTGGAACCTGATCGCAGCGCGTTCCGCTGACCTCGAGGATGCGGACAAGCTGGAGACCTACAAGAAGGTCGTAGCAGCGTTCCAGTCCGATGAGACCGAGAAGGTATTCAACGACCAGTTCGGCGGCTACTTCATCAAGGCAGGCTGGGATCAGGATCTGCTGGCAGACAAGTAATTCATAATCTTTCCCAATGCCGCCGGAAACAACCGGCGGCATTTTCGGCAGGAGGAAACAGCAATGGAAGTAAGCAAACAGGCTTTGCAGAATATCATTTCGGATGAAGAACGTCTGCTTTTCGCAGAGAACATCCCGGCGGAATACCTGAGCGATGCGCTCGGCCGCCGCACCGGCACGGCAGACGCGCTCGTGTTCGCGCGCTCGACCGAGGAGATCAGCGGCGTGCTCCGGTACGCCAACGAAAACGCCATCCCGGTCACGCCGCGCGGCGCGGGCACCAATCTGGTGGGCTCGACAATCCCGCTGTTCGGTGGTATCATTCTGGATGTATCCCGCATGAACCGCGTGCTCGAGCTTGACCGCGACACCATGACCATCACCGTCGAGCCGGGTATGCTGCTCAAGGATCTGCAGGCGTATGTCGAGGAGCGCGGCCTGTTCTATCCGCCCGATCCGGGCGAAAAGGCCTCGAGCATCGGCGGCAACATCAGCACCAATGCGGGCGGCATGCGTGCGGTCAAGTACGGCGTAACACGCGATTATGTGCGCGGGCTGGAGGTCGTTCTTGCGGACGGCACGGTGCTGAAAGTCGGCGGCAAGCAGGTGAAGGACGCGAGCGGACTGTCGCTCAAGCACCTGCTCATCGGCTCGGAGGGCACGCTGGCGGTTATCACCAAGTGCCTGCTGCGCCTTCTTCCCAAGCCGGAGACCACGGTGAGCGTGCTCGTGCCGTTTGCCGATCTCGGCACGGGCATCCGCAGCGTGCTGACGATTTTGCAGGCAAATGCCAACCCGACCGCAGTCGAGTTCATGGAGCGCAAGGTCGTAGCCCTCGGTGAGAGCTTTTCCGGCGTGCAATATCCGCGCCCGGATGCGGGTTCGTACATCCTGCTGACGTTTGACGGCCACGAGAGCGAGGTCAACGCGAATATCGAGCGCGTGCGCCGCCTTGCGCTCGACAACGGCGCCATCGACTATATCGTGCTCCGCAGTGCCGAGCAGGCGGCGGACATCTGGAAGGTGCGCGGTGCGCTCGTCATGGCGGTCGAGGCCGTGTCCGAGCAGGAGCCGGTGGACATTGTCGTGCCCATCAGCCACACGGCGGACTTTGTACGTTACATCAACGAGCTGGAGGCCGCCTCGGGCATGCGCATGATCGCGTTCGGTCATGCGGGCGACGGTAACGTGCATCTCTGCGTGGTGCGTGACGGCCGCGACCAGCAGACATGGGAGCGTGAACTGCACGACAACATGGAGCAGGCCTACGCGAAGGCGTATTCCTACGGCGGCGTAGCCTCGGGTGAGCACGGCATCGGCATTTCCAAGCGGCCGTACTTCCTGCGGGAGACCGCGCAGGAGAATCTTGCCGTGATGAACACGATCAAGACCGCTCTCGACCCGAAACATACACTGAACGACCAGAAATCTTACATTGTGGGAGGAAAATAACCATGCAGAGCTTATCTGAGCGCACCGCCGGCTTTACCGACTCGGTCATCCGCCGCATGACGCGCGTTTCCATGCAGTATGACGCGGTAAACCTGTCGCAGGGTTTCCCGGATTTTGAGCCGCCGAAGGAGTTGCTCGACCGTCTGGCGCAGGTGGCCTACGAGGATTACCACCAGTATTCCATTACCTGGGGTTCGCAGAACTTCCGTGAGGCGCTGGCCGCCAAGCAGACCTATTTCATGGGCCGCAGGATCGACCCGAACACCGAAATCGTCACGACCTGCGGCAGCACCGAGGCGATGATGGCTGCGATGATGACAGTCACCAATCCGGGCGACAAGGTTATCATTTTCTCCCCGTTTTACGAGAACTACGGTGCGGATACCATCCTGTCCGGCGCAGAGCCGATTTATGTGCCGCTCGTGCCGCCGGATTTCCACTTTGATGCGAACGTGCTCGAGGATGCATTCCGTCAGCACCCGAAAGCCATCATCCTGTGCAACCCGTCCAATCCGTGCGGCAAGGTGTTCACCCGCGAGGAGCTGGAGATTATCGCGTCTCTCGCGGAGAAGTACGATACCTACGTTATCACCGACGAGGTGTATGAGCACATCGTATTCGCGCCGAACAAGCACACTTATTTTGCCACCCTGCCGGGCATGTGGGAGCGCACGCTGTCGTGCTCGTCGCTCTCCAAGACGTACTCGGTTACCGGCTGGCGACTGGGTTATATCATTGCCCCGCCGGAGATTATCGACCGTGCGAAAAAAGTACATGACTTCCTGACCGTCGGCGCAGCAGCACCGCTGCAGGAGGCTGTTATTACCGGCCTGAAGTTCGGTCAGGACTACTACGACGATCTGCAGGCCAAGTACACGCACAAAAAGGATCTGTTCCTGAAAGGTCTGGACGATCTCAAAATCGCCCATACCGACCCGCAGGGCGCGTACTATGTCCTGCTCGACATTGCCGAGTTCGGCTACGAGAGCGATCTTGCGTTCTGCGAGGATCTGGCGCATTATGTCGGCGTAGGCGCGGTTCCCGGATCGAGCTTCTTCCGTGAGCCGGTCAACAACCTGATTCGCCTGCATTTTGCCAAGAAGGACGAGACGCTGCTCGATGCACTCAACCGTCTGGAAGGTCTGCGTGATAAGATCAAACCGAAACACCGATAAACAGGAGGAAAAGCCGTCATGGATGTAAAGAAAGCCGTAGCGGAAACGAAGGACTACATCGTATCCATCCGTCGGGAATTTCACCGACACCCGGAGCTGAGCCTGCAGGAATTCCGCACGGCACAGCGCATTGAGGAGGAACTGGACAAGTTCGGCATTCCGCACACGCGCGTAGGCGAAACCGGCGTGCTCGGCACGCTGAAGGGCGCAAAGGACAACGGAAAAGTGCTGGTTCTGCGTGCGGATATCGACGCGCTGCCCATTGATGAGACGCACGAGTGCGTCTATCGCTCGGAGAATGCAGGCGTTATGCACGCCTGCGGCCATGATGCGCACGCTGCCTGCCTTCTGGGTGCCGCGAAAATCCTGTCGGAGAACAGAGACGCGTTCAGCGGAAAGGTCCGTCTTGTGTTTCAGCCGGGAGAGGAAATCGGAAAAGGTGCAAAGCCGTTTGTCGCAGCCGGTGTGCTGGATGGTGCCGAGCGCGTGTTCGGTCTGCACACCGCGTATGATTTGGAGGCAGGCACGGTAGGACTCAAACCGGGCATCAACAACGCCGCAGTCGATCATTTCCGCATTCGCGTGCACGGTAAGTCCACGCATGTTTCCACGCCGCATCTGGGCGTAGATGCGCTGTACATCGCCAGCCAGATTGTCGTGGCAGTGCAGGGACTGGTTACGCGCCGCACTTCACCGACCGAGCCGGTCATCATCGGTATCGGCAAGCTGAATGCAGGCACAACCTACAACGCCGTGGCAGCATTTGCTGAAATGGAGGGCACAACGCGCACCATTTCGCAGGAGAGCCGCGACCGCGTCCGTGCACAGGTCAGTGAGACCGCGCAGAGCATTGCGGCGCTGTACGGCGGCACGGCGGAAGTCGAGTGGACGGACTTTGCCGCTGCGCTCGTCAATGACCCGCAGGTGTGCGAGGAAGCTGCTCGGGTCGTGGACGAGCTGCTCGGAGAAGGACACGTTGTCACAGACCGTGAGCTGTCGCTCAGCGGCGATAATTTTGCCGAGTTTGAGCTGTATAAGCCGGGCGCGTATGCGTATCTCGGCACCGGCAATCCGGATTTGCCGCATACGATGATCACCAACCATAACGGCGGCTTCGATGTGGACGAGAATGCACTTGTGACCGGTGCCGGTCTGTATGTCGGCTACACAGTCGCGCGGCTTGGATAAAGAAAGCGAAACGCTCAGCTATCGTTTGGTAGCTGAGCGTTTTGCTTTTGAAATTACAGTTTTGAACTTACATCCCGCACTCAAGTCCGTTATACCGTGTCACCACAAACGGATAGCTGAGTGTTTCAGGCTGGATGCCAAGCTGCCGCAGACCGGCGCACAAATCCTCGACAACCTGCATATCGTGGTCGCGCTGCGCGACGGACAGTTTCATTTTATCTCCATACGACGAGATCAGCAGCGCAAACGGCTGCACAGCACACGGCAGGATTGCGCCGTAATCGAGTACATACGGACGGCAGCTTTCCGGCAGGGCGAACCGGCCGACATTGGTAATGAGAAAGCTGTCCTCGAGCACAAAATCAGTCGTGACCTTCTGTGCCGCCTGCATTTTCTCCGCGAGCGGCATGTCTGCCTCATGCAGCAATTCACAGCGGTCTGCGGCGGCTTTTGCACGATAGAGCAGCTGTTCGCGCTGCATCTGATCCTTCAAAAACGCCTTCGTGCGCCGGAACACCTCGTCATTCGGCAGATCGCGGTATTCTGGAAAATACGGCAGATCGATAAAGCAAATAAAATACCGCGTGGTAAGCGTCGGCAGCAGCGGACGCAGATCGACCGGAATCTCCGCGATAACCGGCTTGTCCGTTCCGCCGAACTTATCATCAAACGCTTTCATCATCAGCGGAGCCAGTACAGACAGCGGACTGACGCCGATGGACTTTGCGTAATCGTGCAGCTGAGAAAACGGGAACGTCACCTCGGTGACGACCTCGGAGCCGTCAGCGCCCCACTGTACCTCGGGGGCATGAACAGCCTCCGGCTTTTTCCAGATGCCATCCGGCGAAAATTCACGGTCTGCCAGCTGCTCGTAGCCGTTTGCGCTCTCCTCAGGAGACCAGCGGGTATCCATGCCGCGCACAGAGCCGTCATTCTCAACCGGGAAACCGCAGTTTTTCAGGTACTGGAACAGTACACAGCGGATAAATTCCTCGAATCCGCGTCCATCCGAGATAGAGTGCTGATACTCCATATAGATGGTCTTGTCGTGGTAGCCGACGAGAAATAAGTATCCGTTCGTATCCTTGGAGCCGATGGTGTAGCGGGTGGATACGCCGTCGAACGGCAGCACTACGGCGGGCTGCACGTTGCGGCGGTAGCGGAACGCGGTCTCGGTCGGCTCGGCGGTCAGCATCATGTGCGGAAAGCGCAGCAGTGCCTGCTCAACGGCTTCGCGCAGCTTGTCCGGGCGCACTTTATCGCGCATGCGGATGGTGTGGCGCGGCACACAGGCGACGGTTTCATGGGTGTTATACAGGAAGATTTTTGCATAGCTGTCCGTGCGGAGCAGCGGGTCATTCATGGTCATTATAGCATTCTCCTCAAAGCATAATCCGGCGCATCTTATATGGTAATTTCAGTATATCACCCTGCAACGACGTTGTAAATCAAAATGAGTCGAATTTGCACAGTATTATGCAAATATAGAACATGATGTACGATATAATGAGCCGCGAGCCTGAAAATACTTGCGATTCGGTTGGCAGAGTATATCACGCCGGAGAAGCTGACATATGAGCATGGAATTTCTGCCGCGGCTGTTCGATTCGTTCTCGCGTGAGCGTATTCCGTGTGAGAAGCAAAAAAACAAGCGACACCATTTGGCAGTTGGTGTCGCTTGTGTGCGTTTTCAGGCGCTGTCGGTATTGTCTGCCCTTGCAGGGCGGTTGTTCATACCATATCCGTTGGGTGGTATGGATCGGATGGGATTACTGGTCGGTGTAGCGGCTGAGGATAACCGCTACCTGAGCACGGGTTGCGGTGCCGTTCGGCACGAGCGTAGTCGGGGTAACGCCGGTTACCAGACCGTTGCCGTTCGCCCAGCTCATTGCTTCAGCAGCCCACGACTCGACAGAAGCCGCGTCTGCGTAGCCATCGAGTGCTGTGCTGCCCTGCGGCGTATGACCGCGATAGGTATCGTAGCGGTACAGGATGGCCGCCAGCTGCTGACGGGTGATCAGCGTATCCGGCTGGAATCTGCCGTCGGTGAAGCCGTTGACAATGCCGTTTTCGGAGGCCCATGCGATGGCTTCTGCGTACCACTTGCCGTCCGCCACATCGGTGAACTGTGCGGTGGAAGCGGCCTTGCTGCCGCTCATGCGGTAGAGCACCTGAACCAGCATTGCGCGGGTCATGCCGTCATCCGGACCGAACTTGGTTGCGGTCAGGCCCTTGAACCAGCCGTTCTCGAGTGCAGTGTTGACCTCGTTGTAGAACCACTTGCGCAGGTTGACATCGGAGAAGTCGCTGCTGTACTCGTGGGTGATAACGAAGGTGGAGAAGTGGGTGGTCTTAAAGGTAGCCTTTCCGGTCGCTGCATCATAAATGACAGGCAGCTTCTCGAACGAGCCGTCCTCAGCAAGATAGTATGCAACCAGATGCGCGGCGTTCTCGCCGCTCTTGAGGCTGTATGCTACAGAAACCGAAGCCGTGCCGTTCAGCGCATGAATGCGGGTTGCAGTGCCGTTTTTCGGCTGCACCTGCGCAGAAATGTTCAGGATGGTGCCGTTCTTCGGCAGGTATTTGCGCTGTGCGTCCGTCAGGGAGGACTTGTCAGCGGAAGCGATCGAAATACTTGCCATACCATCGGCCTGTGCGGCGCTGCCGAGTGCGGTCAGCGTCTCACGGTCGAGTGCAACCGTGCCGTTCGGCAGGGTAAGCGCTGCGCCGTTCTTTGCACCGGCGAGAGCAGCTACCACATCGCCGGTGAGCGATACCGTGCGTACGGTGGAATCTGCGGACAGGTCAAGCGTCAGCGAATCCTTGCCGGAAACCGCAGTCAGCTTGGAGCTGTCGGCGGAAACCGCTGCGGTGCCGTTCTTTACCTCAACCGTTGCGGGAACCTTGGTGCCGTCCGGCGCGGTAATGGAGGACGAGCCGCTGTCGGTCGG
>OLRJ01002033.1_pt1 | contig 15942 bp, 14 predicted proteins | sample 1672741 | NCBI WGS metagenome assembly OLRJ01 (sample SAMEA3136719, study PRJEB25190) | human gut metagenome | biome: human gut; feature: human-associated habitat; material: faeces | place: Austria | collected 2013
CTTGTGGGGGCGCTTGTGCTCGGGGGTGGCTCGCTTGCGGTCTCGATCGCGTTCGAGCGCTTAGCCCAATGCCCCTCCATGGGAGGCGGGGACATCAAGCTGCTTGCGGTGGTCGGACTGTTCCTGGGCTGGGAGCGGGGGCTGTGGTGCCTGTTCGCGGCATGCCTCGTCGTCCTTGTGATGCAGATGGCGTCGCGCCTTCGCGAAGGCGGGAAGGGAATCGCCTCCCAGACGTTCCCGTTTGCCCCGGCGATTCTTGTGGGTGTCGCGATAGCTTCGATACTTTGAAAAAAGGCCCTTCGCGGTTTCTAGTGGGTAATCCAATCACCCCTCAGCTGTCAAACCGCCCCTCGCCGCCTCCCCTCAGCCTGTAGAATCGTCGTCATCGGAACACGGCGTAGAGAGGTGCAGCTGCGGCCACGGCGCCTGCGACACGCGCGAGCGCACATGGCGCCACCTGGACATCTGGCAGTGCAAGACCTTCATCCACTGCAGGCTGCCCCGCCTGGACTGCCCGGGCGGGCCCGTCACCGCCGAGGTCCCGTGGGCGCCTGCGGACTCGAAGCACTTCACCGCCCTGTTCGAGGCCCAGGCGCTGCAGGCGGTCTGCGAGTGCGAGACGCGCGGATTGGATGAAAACTTCCATTGCAACAGGACAGGTCTTATAACTATCGGGACATGTCCTGATAATATTCCATTATCGGGACACCACCGCACTACCATCGAAGGACGTCTATGGCTGACAAGCGCGAAATTCCCAAAAAAGAAGACCTCGGCTGCTAATTCAAGAGCGATCTGAAGAGGTTGCCGGACAGCGAACTCATCGATACCGTGGTCGCTCTTAGCAACACCGATGGAGGCGTCCTGGACTTAGGCGTCGAGGACGACGGCACGCCTACCGGCATCCATGAAGCGCACTCTGATACCACAGGGCTTTCGGCACTCGTGTCAAACAAGACGATGCCCCCGTCCCCGCCCGAGCCACCATGCTGCGGCTCGCCGCGGATGGATCGCCGGACGAGGAGGGCGTGCGGGTCATGGCCCTCGAGGTGCCGAAATCCACGGCGATCGTCGCCTCGAGGGACGGGAAGATCCTACGGAGGCTGATCAAAGCAGACGGATCCCCAGAAAGCGTCCCCATGTACCCGTACGAGATAATCACGCGCCTTTCGACCATCGGACAGCTCGATTACTCGTCGCTTCCCTTGCCGAATGCAAGCATGGACGACTTCAGCAAAGAAGAGCTGGCCCGCTTGAGAGACATTCTCTCAAGAAGCCGGAACAACGGAGACCAGGCCCTCCTCGAACTGCCCGACGACGAGATGCTGAGCGCGCTTCGCATGGTGGCGATGGTGGACGGCAGGAAGGCCCCCACGGTCACCGGAATTCTTCTCGCCGGGAAGCGCGAGGCCATCGCCCGTTGCGTGCCCACTTCGGGAGCCGCGTTCCAGGTCCTCGAGGGGACGGAGGTTCGGGTCAACCAGGACTTCGACCAGCCCCTGCTCTACACGATCGAAAAGATGAGGGCAATGCTCGAGCCGTGGAACCCCGAGCGAGAATACGAAGAAGGGCTGTTCAGGCAGCCTGTGCCCGAATTCGACCACAGGGCGTTCAGGGAGGCGCTCGTGAACGCCTTCGGCCACAGGGATTACGCCTCCCTGGGCAGGGTGCGCGTCCTCGTCGACGACGAGGGGCTCACGATATCGAACCCCGGAGGATTCGTGGAGGGCGTCACCATCGACAACCTGCTGACCGTTGAGCCCCATGGGCGGAACGAGTGCCTGATGGGGGCTTTGAAGAGGATCGGCCTCGCGGAGAAAACGGGGCGTGGCGTCGACAGGATTTACGAAGGCTCCCTCTATTGTGGACGCCCGCTTCCGGACTACTCCGCTTCGACATCTGCCAACGTCACGGTATTCATCGCAAGGAGCGCCCCCGACAAGCTGTTCATGCGCATGATTAACGAAGAGCGCGAGCGGACGGGAAGGCCTCTTTCTCTCAGGTCGCTCCTCGTTTTGGACGCCCTGAAGCGGCAGAGGAGACTAACGTTCGCCGACCTGTGTTCCCAAATCCACGCAACCGACTCCGTGACGCGTTCAACCGTCGAGAACCTTGTCGAGGCGGGTCTCGTCGAAGGAGTGGGAAACGCCAGCGGCCGCGCCTACATGCTCAGCGGCAGGGTGTACTCGCGATCCGGCAAGGACGCCGACTTCGTGCGCCAATCCGGCATCGACAAGATCAGATACCCGGAACTCATAATGAAGCTTGCGCACCAGCAGGGCGGGACAATCAAGAGGCGCGATGTCGAGAAGCTTTTGCACCTGCAGACGAAACAGGCTTACCGCGAGCTCTCGAAGCTCGTCGACACCGGCGAGCTCGTATCTGTCGGGCGCGGGCCGGGAGCCCATTACGAGGTCTCCTGATAGGCCAATTTCCGGGGCAATATCAGGACATGTCCTGATATTGCCCTGATGAGTCTCTCCTCGTCGGCAGTGCAGTCGATTCGGAATGCTTTTTGTTGCAGGATTAGTCAATTATCCCATCCACATGATACGCCCCATGTCGGAAGTGTCGTATCCTCCGAGACTCGCAAACTCCTCGCGGAGCAGCCCTGATTCCAAGATGCCGAGCATTGCCTTTATGCCAGGCGTCTCGAATGCCGACTGCTTGAACACGAGGTCGTAGCGTTCCTTCTTGAGTGGGACGAAGTCGATCCCCTTCACCTGGCGTGCGATCTTCTCGCTGCCAACCGCAACGTCGGCGCGTCCGCGCGCCACCATGCTGGCAACGGCTATATGAGACTGCACCTCATCGCCATAGCCTTCGATCTCGTAGGGGTTGATGCCGTGTGCGCGAAGTGACTCGTCGAGCAGTACACGCGAGCCTGCACCCTTCTCGCGGTTGATGAGCCTTACGCCTTGCTCGCCCAGATCCTCCCACGCGTGGAGGTCCAGAGGGTTTCCCTTCGCGACATAGAGGCCCTGCGTGCGATAGGTGAGGTTCACCACTACGGCGGGCGTGCTCGGGAGGAGCTTCTGGACGAACGGGACGTTGTACTCGCCGGTAGCGCTATCCCAGAGATGCGCCGACGCCACCTGCACGTCGTCCTTGTACAGCGCGGTCAGCGCGTCGTAGCTGCCGATGTAGGAGCGCAGGCACTCGACGCCCGCCTGGGTCACGTAGTTCGAGAGCACGTCCAGTATCACGTCCTGACCGCAGATAACGAACCGGCCGCCCTGCTTTATCGGAACTACTGCTGGTTCGCGAGAGGTCTTGGACTTGGCGATGTAGGCCTGCACGTCGGTGTAGGAGAAGCGCAGCTTTCGTCCGACCTTGAAGGACGCGAGCTCTCCTCTGTTCTTGAGCGCATAGACAGTGTTCCTGCTCACCTGCAGAATCTCTGCCACCTCGTCCACGGTGAGCGCTTCGTCATTCCTCATGTCGTGTTCGCCTTACTCGCTGGTGTCTATTGGTGCGAACTGGCACGAACTTGGCTTGTCTTCACAAGCTCGTACCGTATCGTGGGTGAAGTTCATTATAATCCGCAAAGATAACATGGAACCCGTACATAAGGAGCAAAGGATCACATGGAGTCGCTTGTCGAGAACAGATGGTTTGCGGCGCTGCTCACGATTGCTGTGGGCTGCGCGTGCGGACTTCTCGCCAAGAGGATCAAGGTCCCGGCGGGATACATGATCGGGGCCTTCGTCGGTGTGTCGGCTCTGAGCATCTCCACAGGAGTCGCATGGCTTCCCACAGAGGTTCGCACGGGCGTGCAGATCGTGGCCGGCGCCTTCGTCGGATGCTCCCTTGAGCGTAGCGACCTTCTGCGCATGCGCGGTTCCGTGCGACCCCTTCTCCTCATGCTGTGCACTTTCCTCGCGCTCAACCTCGTCCTGGGATTCGCCATGAGCGCCGTATCGAGCATGGACCTGCGCACTGCCCTCATGTGCGCTGTGCCAGGGGGCATCAACGACACGCCCATCGTGGCCGCCGCCATGGGAGCGAACGGACCCGACGTCACCGTCATGCAGCTCATACGCCAGGTGCTCGGCATCGGAGCGTTCCCCATCATGATCGCAGCCTTCGACCGTGCACTCGATAGGCGCGGAAGGCCAGATCCCGGCACGCGCGACACCGCAGCCGCCGATGCGAAGCGCGAGAAATCGAAGCAGCGATCTGCCACCTCGACCGTGGTGGCGCTCGCCGTGGCCGTGGCAGCGGGCGTTCTCGGTCGGCTGTCGGGTGTGCCGGGGCTCACGTTCACGGCATCCATCGTGGCCGTGTCGGTGCTCAAGCTCGCCTTCGACTTCGCATACATCCCCAAGTGGGTGAAGAAGGCCTGTCAGCTGGTTGCCGGGTGCTACCTGGGCACGCTGCTCACGGCGGAGGGCCTCGCGGGACTCGCCGACCTCATCGTCCCGGCGATCATCCTCATCGTCGGCTACACGGCGAACTGCTTCATCACTGGGAAGCTGGAGAGCAGGCTCTTCGGCTACGGGCGCAAGGAGGGGATGCTCATCGCTTCCCCTGCGGGGGCCTCCGACATGGCCCTCATCATGGAGGATCTGCGCGTGCAGAACGTGGATGTCGTCATCATGCAGGTTCTTCGCGCGGCTGTCGTGATGGCGCTCTTCCCCCAGATAGTCAATATCGTCTGTTTCGCATTGGGAGGTTAGGACATGGCTAGGAAAGTAGCGGTTAACGGGCTTGGCAGGATCGGGAGGCTTGTGCTTCGCGAACTGCTCGAAGACGACAGGTTCGAGGTGGTGGCTGTGAATGACGTCGCGTCGATGGATACGCTCGCATACCTGCTCAAGCACAGCTCGGAGCGCGGGCCGTTCGGTGGGGGCGAGGACATATACGGTGAGGGAGGGGCGCTTTGTGTGGGCGACTCGCGCATCCCGGCGTTCCAGGAAGCCGATGCGCGGCGTCTCCCGTGGCGCGAGCTCGGAGCGGAGCTGGTGCTGGAATGCTCAGGGGCCTATACTTCCAGCGAGAAGGCTCAAGCCCATCTTGATGCGGGAGCGAAGCGCGTGCTCATTTCTGCTGCTGCCGGGACCGATATCCCTACCATCGTCTGCGGAATCAACGATAGTGAACTGGATCCAGGTGCTGCCATGGTGTCCGGCGCGTCGTGCTCCACCGTGGGGCTCTCGCCGCTTGCCGCCGCTCTCGACGAGTGCGCTCCCATACTCCATGGCATATCGACGACGATACACGCGCTCACCCCTTCCCAGATGGTACTTGACGATGCCCAGAGGAACGGCAACCTGAGACGTTCGCGCACGGCGTCCACCAACATCATCCCGACGAGCGCGGCGGCTGCCAAGGCGGTGGGTCTCGTCATCCCTCATCTGAACGGGAAGCTCTCGGGATCTGCCATCCGGGTGCCGGTCACCAAAGGAAGCTACATCACGCTCTACGCATGCGTGACGGCAGACGAACTGGATGCGGCGTCCCTCAATGCGGCGCTCAAGGGCTGGGCGGACGGGAGGCCGGAGTTCGGGTATACCGAAGAGGAGCTCGTCTCGGAGGACATCGCGAACACGCGTCTGGAGTCGATCTTCGATGGAACGCAGACTAAGGTGTCCCCGGCGGGCGAGGGCACGTACATGGTGGAGGTCGCCACCTGGTTCGACAACGAAACGTCCTACGTGGCCCACTTCGTCAGGCTCGCCTCGCTGATGTAGAACAGATCAAGTCACAATCTGAAGAGTCAACGGCATAGCAGCAGCTTTCCTGCTCGTGTTCTTCTTCGCGCATGCAGCGTTCGGGGTGACGGCAGAACACTTCGTCATCCCTCGATCCCTCATACTCCTCGTGTGGGTCGGGGTTGCTGTCTGCGCCGCCCATGTCGTACTCTCGGCATTGACGAGCCGTGAGATGCTCTTGGATACGGTGCGCCCACCAAGCCTCAAGAAGAAGCGACACCTCGTTTTAAAATGAGTGTCGGGGATCGTGTTGCTGCTAGCAGCAACTATGCACTGTCAAGGGAATTCTAGTTTCGGTTTTAGCGTCTTTCTCTCTTGTTTGGCCCTAGTATTGATTTGCACACACAGCTGGATAGGAATGCGCTCAATGGTAAAAGATCTGGGCGCGAAAAAGATACGTCGAAGTATGTGTAGAGTCACATTATGCTTCATGACCATATTATTTTCGGCCCTTCGCGGTTTCATGCCTGAAACTCGGGAAGCTGACCTTCCCGCAGATGGAGGTCTGTGCTACCCACTAGAAACCGCGAAGGGCCTGAAAAAAGCTATTGACGCGCTTTGCCATTTGCCATAAAATACTATCTTGCGTTTGCTCGAACGGATTCTCCGCGAAAGGCAAGCACATATGGTCAGGTAGCTCAGTTGGTAGAGCAGCGGACTGAAAATCCGCGTGCCGAGGGTTCAAGTCCCCCTCTGACCACCATAAACTCAAGGCCCCGCTTCGGCGGGGTCTTTTGTATTTCCGGCTTTTCCACTCTCGTCACGATCCAAACGCACTCCTCTCGAGCGAAACGCGAGGAGGTTAAATTCAGCGTCGGCAGGCTCCGCTACGATTCGAGCACGTCCCCGTTGCGCGTGACGAAGATCGCCTTGCGGATGGCGGGGTGCTCGCGGGCGAAGGTGAGCCCCCGCGCGGTGCCAAGTGCGAGCAAGGTGGTGGAATATCCCTCGGCGTCGATCGACCGATCGGCGATGACGGTTGCTCCCGCGACGTCGGTCTGCGCGGGCATTCCCGTTTCGGGCGAGAGGATATGGTGGTAGAACTTCCCGTTGACCTCGCAACAGCGCTCGTAAATACCGCTCGTCACCGCAGATGCGTCGCAAAGCGGCACCGCTCCCACGATAGAGTTCTCGTCGCGGGGGTCGCGGATTCCGATGTTCCACGCTATGCCGCCGGGCTTTTTCCCGTGCGCCACCACGTTGCCTCCGAGGTTGATGAGGAAGTCCTCCAAGCCCTCTTTGAGAAGCGCGCTCGTGAACTTGTCGGCGATCCACCCCTTGGCGATCCCTCCGACGTCGACTGCCGCTTGCGGGTCGGCAAGTTGGGCGAAATAGTGCCCGCTCTCTTCCCGTACGCGGACGCCGCGCCAGTCGACATGGGCGACAGCTTCGCGAAGTGCATCCTGCGAGGGAATAATCGCGCGGCGCAAGTCCCACAGCTGCACGGCTGCGCCCATCGTGATGTCGAAGCGCCCGTCGCTGTCGGCGCAGTAGGAAAGCGCGCACTCCAAAAGGTCGGCAGTGTCTCGCGAAATCTCGACAGGGGTACCTTCCGCCCTGTTTAGGCGCGAAATATCGGAATGGGGAAGCGTTCTTGAGAAGAGCCGCTCGAGCCTGCGGGCCTCCTTGCGCACGCGCCCGAACGCCGAAAGGCAGGCTTGCTCGGGCGCGAACGCCTGCAGCGTGATCGCGGTGTTGAACGCGAAGAAGCGCTGCGCGACCATGCCCGCCTCGTTGGGGCCGCTCGTTTCGAGGAAATCTTCTTGCGGAATCGCGTCTTGGATGACGCCTGCTTTGTTCATGCTATGCGCGCTCCTTGCGATGCTCGACGGCGAGGGAAAGCGCCAGCTCGCGGGTTTCTCTTGCGATCTCGGTGGCATCTTTGCATTCTCCTGAAAGCTCACCGCTTGCAACCGCCAGGCAGCATGCGAGAACGATTGCCTTGTTCGCGAGTCTATCCATGACTGCATGGTATCAAACTCTCGTGCCCTTACTGCCGCGTGATTTCTCTGCGCGCAATCGTGCGCGATAAAAAGGCGCTCGCATTTGCTTCTGGAGTCGCGTTCGGGTTCGCTTCCTATCCTTTTGCGAGATTGCTCTGCTCTCGCGGTGTTTCTTCGTATGCTTCGGGTTTCTTGTGCGCTACACTGTTCCTCATGAAAACGGGGCAATTCAAACAAACGAGGGTGCGGAAATTGACCGCAGACGAGCTGGCCGAGATCGACCAGGCGGCCTCTCCTGCGCTCAGCATGCTTTCACGCTGGGCAAACAAGAAGATGCAGTGCGCGCATTGCAAGCGCTGCACGCTTCGCTGCGAGGTGCTCAAGGAACCTGGCCTCGATGTGGGCACGGTTCAGGAAGCGTACGACCGCGTCATGTCCCTTCCCGCTGACGAGCGCCCCGCCGCGGTGGCCGAGCTCATGCAGTCGAACTACGACATGTACCATGCGCTTCGCCGCTGCTGCTTCTGCGGTTACTGCACGGCGGACTGCGCGGTTCACATGCTCGCTCCCGACCGTATGCGCGACTGGCGCGAGCTGTTCATGCAATCGGGGCTCTACCAGCCCGAAAAGCTCACGATGGTCGACAACGAATGGCACATCTTCAGCGCCTACCGCGCTATCTTCGGCATAGGGTATCCCGAAATCGTCGCACTGCGCGATGCGGCGGCGTACGAGCCGGGAACGTTCGACACGGTGTTCTTCCCCGGGTGCTCGCTGGTGAGCTACGCGCCCGATCTGACCCGTCGCGTGGGCGAATGGCTCACCGCCGCGGGATTCAAATGGTGCATGTCCGACGACTGCTGCGGAAGTCCGCTCATGAGCGCGGGCTTCTTCGACCGCGCCGCAGCGCATCGAGAGAAGATCTTCGAGCAGATAAAAGCCGCGGGCATCACGCGCATGGTAACCGTTTGCCCTGGTTGCGGTGAGGAATTCGCCGAGCTTATGGCCGACGATATCGACATCATCCCGCTGCCCGAGCTCATCTTGGAGCGCGGTCGCGAAATGGAGCGCGCGGCGGGGGTCGCACTGCGCGCCGACGGCATGCCGGAAGATGTTGACGCGGCGGTTCGTGCGGCGGGGCTTTCTCCTTCGAACGTGCCTTCCGTCACCGTGTTCGACTCATGCCACGACCGCCACGACGGGCGCCATGGCCGGGCGATTCGCGGCGTGCTGCGCCGCTATATGCCGCAGGTCGAGATTCGTGAGATGGACGAGCGCCGCAAGCAGACGCTGTGCTGCGGGGCGGGTGGCGCCGTTGCAGGCTACGACCCCGACATCACGAAGCGCCGTGTCATGCACGTGGTGGACGAAGCTCATTCGACGGGCGCGAACACGCTTGTCACCATGTGCCCCACCTGCACGTACACCATCGCGCAGGAGAACCTGTCCGCAGCGCCCGAGCGCGTGATCGACAGTCATAACTACCTGGAGCTGTTCTTCGGGCAGACCATCGACTGGGCGGTCGTCTTCGATCAGCTCGGTTCCATGTGGACAGGCGAATACGGCCCGTGGTTGAACGCCACGTTCTTCTCGTAAGGAACCTTTGGGGTTCGCATCGACCTCTCTGTAAGGTTAACGGGCTTCGAGGGCCGAAGCGTTCTGCGATTTGCGGAACGCTTCGGCCCGATGTGTCTTATTTCTTATCGAGGATAAATATATTCTTGACTTGGAATAATTAAAGGGGTATTCTTCATATCGTTCCAAAGATTTCTCCTCACTCCACTCGTCCGAGAACAAGGCCGCCTCCCCCGCGGCCTTGTTCTCGTTTCTGGGGAGGATTTGAGCACGTGCGCGGTGAGGGTGCGAGTGGCAGACAAGTCGCGAGGACTGGAATGCCCTCGGACGCGGGGTGCGCGCGGTGGGCGCGCCGTGGCAGGCGGGTGGGGGATGTACGCGGTAGACAGGCGCGCAGCCTCGCGCACTGATTGACTTCCCTCTATTTCCCCAGGCGGGGAAGCTTCTTAAACAGCGCCCAGGCATGTTGCTTTCCCTCGGGGGTCTCAAGCATGCCCTCCAAATCCCGAAACGCCACGCCGTTGCGGCAGAAGATGCGGCAGGCCTCGTCGACAGGGACATTTTGCCGATAAGCGCGCGCGAGCCGGGCGGCTGCCGTGGCATCCGTCGCCACGATCGCAAGCGGATCGATTCCTTCCACAAGGGTGAACAGGTCGACATCGCCGAGTGGGATGTCGTCGACGTCGAGGGTCACGAAGGCCAGCGCGCCGCCGTAGCCGAGGGCAGCCATCGAGCTTTCAAGGGCATGCCGCGCTGCCTCGCTTGCCTTGCGTGAGCCGATTGCGCAAGCGAGCGTCGAGCGCGATCCCGACACGTAGTCGGCGTACAGGTCCCAAACAAGGCTGCCGTTCGCCTCGTAAATGTTACTTCTTATGGATTCTTTCACATCAATCCCCCATTGGGTGGCTTGAAGGGGTATACCTGAACCCATGATAGCAAGAAACAAAGTGCTGGGTTTGCGATTATGCGCGAGGTGCGCCTATCCGCCCGGCGCGATGAAGGAGGCTGTTTATGTGCACGAACGGTATTAACACTGGTCAATTCTCCCAGATGATCGATCAGATCGACGATCACATCAAGCTGGAGCGCCGCTGGGCCCATACGCTTGCCCACCAGGCGGGCGATGCCGGCTTTGCGCAGACGAACGAGAAGCTCCACAACGTTCAGGCGCTGCTCGACGATGTGCGCGCCATGCTCGACGAGGCGAAAGACGCGCTCGAGGACGACGCGGAAAACGCTCCTGGTGTCACCGTTAACCTCGTGTAAGCGGCATACGTCATGAGCAATGACCTCATGCGCTTCTCGGTGGCGATGCCCGAGGAGCTTTTGATGCGCTTCGACCAGCTGGTCGCTCGCCGTGGTTTGGCGAAGAACCGCAGCGAAGTGGTGCGTGACCTGGTGCGCGATGCGCTCGTCGAGGACGAGTGCGCGACTCCTGGCGTGGAGGTGATGGGCACGCTGACGATCGTGTTCGACCATCATGCGTCGGATGTGCAGGAGAAGCTGCACAACATCCAGCACGACTACTTCGGCAACATCGTGTCCACGCTCCATGTGCATCTCGACCAGCATCATTGCCTGGAAGTGGTGATCCTGCGCGGTGAGACCGGGCTCGTGCAGACCATCGCGAACCTGATCCTTGGCACGAAGGGCGTGAAGAACGGGCGACTGGTCCTCACCACCGCGGGCGAAGGATTGTAAAGGGGCTTTCGCGAAGGGCCCTGCGGAGGGTTCCTACGAAGTTTCCGCGAAGGGCGCCGCAAAGGATTCTCTCAAAGAGTTTCGTCGAGGGCTTTGCAGGGGGTTCCCGCAAGGAGCTCCCATAAAGGAAAAGACACGAGAAGCGCCCAGGTGGGCGGCCTGTTCGGTCGCAGCCTGGGCGCTTCGTCTTGTTCGTGCTACTCCTTGCTCGGGAAGTACGGGCAGCCTTCTTTGAGGCACTCGGCGTTTCTCGCGTGAAACGCACAGGTCACCTTTTCAGGAGTCTCCATTTCCACGCCGTGCATCTCCTTGGCGAAGGCGACGCCCTCGAGAATCGCTGTGAAGCCCGTGCGCTTGCAACAGCGCGGACCTCCCAAATCGGCGAGCTTTCCCAAGATGCGCGAGGTCAAACGCTGCGTTTGCGCCCAGGGGTCGCGCGTCATGGGCGTCGACCCGGAAACGATAGACCACCACTGCCCGGCACTTGTCGCGGCGCCGCACGTGCCCCAGAACCCGCAGGTGCCGCCCGGCACGAGAAGTGAGCGCTTCTGCAGCTCGGCGAGCGCCTTGTCCAAGTCGATGTCGCCGCCGGCGTTCTTGTAGGCGGCCATGAGCGAAGCCCCGATGAGGGTGTGGTGCTCGGGCCCGTTCGGGTAGATCGACTTGTCGCTCATGATCTTCTGCGCGATGCGGATGGGGCTCTTCGAGTCGGTTTCGCGGCATACGGCCATGATGTGCTCGACCCCGCCCGCGCGATGGCATGCGTCGCACACGTAGTGGCCCTCGACGCAGACGGAATGCCCCGTCTCCTTCTTGCCGCAGATCTGGCAGGTGACGTCTTGCGCCTCCTTAAAGTAGGCAAGCGGCTCCCCGCATACCAGGCAGATTCCCTTTCCTGCTGACATAAATCCCCTCTCTCTTGCCTTTACCAGGCTAGTTCCACTTCACCGTCTTGCGAACGAGAAGCCCCACTAGGAAGTCCAAAATGGTGACAACGATCCCAACCATGATAATGCCCGCGACGACGTTCGTGTAGTTCGCGTAGTTCGTGTAGTTGATGACGAAGTACCCAAGCCCGCTTGTGGCGCCGTACATCTCGGCCATGACCAGCATCAACATGGCGGTCGGCAGCTGCGTTTTCAGCCCGGTCGCAACCGTGGGGTACAGATACGGCAGAAGAACTCGGAAGATCATCGTGGGCGTGGAAAGCCCCATCATGCGCGCCGAGTCGAGGATGTGTTTGTCTAAGGACTCCACGCGCAGGATGGTGTTCAAAAGCGTCGGCCAGAAGATGCCGAGGAAGATAACGGCGACAGCCGCGGCTTTGAACGAGGGCAGAAGCATCACCAGATACGGCGCGAACACGATGGCCGGCACGGGCGCGAGCACGTGCGCGATGGGGTAGACCGCTTCGCGCACCTTGGGCATCCAGCCCACGAACAGCCCGATGATGTTGCCGGCGATAAGCGAGGTGATGAAGCCTTCTGCGAGTAGGATCATCGATGACGTCACGTTCTTGAGGAGCTCCTCCCATCGCGCGGGGAACACAGCGAACACGTTCTCGGGGTTGGGGATGAGCACCGGGTGCGTGAGCTTTAAGTCGGTCGAGACGGTTTCCCAAACGATGAGCAGCAAAAACACGACGATTACGATGTGGCACGTCGAACGCTTCCGCCCGCCCGCAAAATAGCGCCACAAGAACAGCGCCTCGATGATCGCCGCGGCGACGTAGAAGGGGACGCTCGTCTTCGGGTGGACCTTGCCGGGAATCGCGATTGCTGCGAGAAGCGCCAGGAACAACACGCTCGCCAGGACAAACGACACGGTGAGCACCTGACGTGCGCGGCTTTTGGCAGGGGTAGGCGCAGGTGTTGCGGTGCGTGCGACCGAAGGTGTCGCTGCGGCGTTGCCCCCGCTTGCGCTTTCGGCGAGGCGGGAATCGTCCGCGATGGACTTTTTCCCGAGTGACATCAGCGGTCCTCCTTTCCCGTTGCGGTGGCGTCGAACAGCTCCATGACCTCGCGTTTGACGTCGCGCACCCGCGCATCTTCCACGATGGCATCGGCACTGCGAGCGCGGTCTTTCGGCAGGATGAATTCACGCGTGATGTGGCGGGGCTCCATGAAGACGAGGCGATCGGCGAGAATGAGCGCCTCGTCGATGTCGTGCGTCACGAAGACCGCCGTCTTGCAGCAGCCTTCGCCCTCGTTCCATAGGCGCAGCAAAAGCTCTTGCAGTTTGCCGCGGATGAGCGGGTCGAGAGCCCCGAAGGGCTCGTCGAGCAGCATCGTGGGCGCATCGATGCCCAGCGCGCGTGCGATTGCCACCCGCTGACGCATGCCGCCCGAGAGCTGGAAGGGATAGCGGTTCGCTGCGTCTTCCATGCCCACCTGGGCAAGCAGCTCCATCGCGCGCGCCTTCGCCTGCTCCTTGGAGATGTCCTTGCTCGTCTGGCGGATCGAGAACATGACGTTCTTAAGGGCGGTCTGCCAGGGGAACAAAGAGTAGCTTTGAAACACGATCGACCGGTCGGGCCCTGGTCCCGAAACTGGTACATCATCGATAAGGATTTCTCCCGAAGTTGGCATCGACAGGCCTGCGAGCAGGGACAACAGCGTCGACTTGCCGCATCCTGAATGGCCGATGAGACATACGAACTCGCCGTCGGCGATTTCAAGGTCGATGTCCTCGAGCGCCAGAAACGATTCATTGCCGTCGACGTAGGAGTAGCTCACGTTTTTGAATGAGATGGCAGGCATGGAGTCCTCGCGATATCGGATGGGGAAGGCGCGCGCCCGCGAACCAGGCCGCAGGCGCGCTGGGGAAAGGTTGCTAGATGCCGAGCGTGTTGTGCTTCTCGTAGTCGGCAGCAAGCTTCTCGTAGAAGTCCTTGTTCTCGCCGCGCTCGATAAGCGCATCGAGCGCTGCCTTGTAGATGGTGGAGTCCATGTGCTCGACGATGAGCTCCTTGTTGGTGTCGTCGATGTCGCCGTTGTCGACCATGTCGCCGTAGAACGCCTTCACGTCGTCGGTGTAGGGGTCCATCTCGAACTTCATCGCGGCAACGTAGTCGCCCTTGCCGTACGTGATGTTCTCGATGTACTCCTCGGGTTGGCCGGAGTACTCAACGATGGTCGCGATGGTTCCCGCGTGGTCGCTCTCGATGTCGTAGAGGGCGCGCAGGTTGGCGATTTCGAACTTGATGAGCGCCGAGCGCTTCTCCTCGAACGCCTTGCGATTCGTGGTCTGGCGGCAGCAAGGGAACTCCTTGCCCGTCAGCTCGTTGGGGCGAAACGCCACGGCGCATTTGCCGCCCTGCGTTGCGACGTAGCCGTAGCCGCTGTTCACGAAGCACATGTCGATCTCGCCGTTTTCAACTGCGGCAACTTCGGCAGCAGAGCTTTCCAGCAGGATGAATTCCACGTCCTTGCCGTCCTCGATGCCGTTTTGACGCAGCCAGCTCTTGGTGATCATGTGACCGGTCTCCATGCGGAAACAGCCGATCTTCTTCCCCTTGAAATCCTCGGGCTTCTTATAGGCGTCCTTGTTCTCGATGAGCGTGACGCACTCGGAGCCATCGGCGACGGTGCCGCCGAAGATGACCAGGTCATCGCCCTGTCCGATATAGGTGCAGGAAGGGATGGAACCGAAGGGGAGCACGTCGGCGGTGCCGTTGGAGAGCGCAGGCATTGCCTCGGGGAAACCGCCCGACACGGTCTGCGTGGCGACGTTGAGCTTCTCTTCCTCGTAGTAGCCCTTCTTGAGGGCCAAGATGATGGCAGCGATCTTCGAGTCCTTGCCCAGAAGCACGATGTTGAGGTCTTCGGTGTCGGCCGAAATCGTGTTGTCGTACTTGCTTTCGGGGGCGTCGGTTTTCGCTTCGGACTTGTCCTCGGTTTTCTGCTCGCTTGCGCATCCGCCCAGGGCAGCGATGCCGGCGAGCGCTCCTGCGGCTGCCGCGCCCTTGACGAAGGTGCGGCGGGAGAGTTTGTCGGTGAGCTGAGCCATGTGATTTCCTCCTCGGCTTGTTGGGAGATCTCCTATAAAGATATGATTCACATATAGCACATAAGCCAGCATTAGACACATGACAAAAATATAAAACGACACTATTTATCTTGCATAGGTAGTGGATGAGCTGAAGAAACGCTATCGAATGGGTATGCATTAATGAGGCAGTTCCCTATATAAACGAGCATGGATTGGCATTCAAGCTGGCGTGATACTGCGTCGCTCTTGCCGTTGCCGCGCTGGCCGATTGCCCCGTTTCTGCTGTTTGCCTTCTGTCCGAGCGGCGATTGCGCCCCTGTCGTGCGTTCTGGCGTATGATAGGGAAAACTAAGAAATCGCTTCATCCACGAAGGGGGATTTATGTCCAAGAAGGAAAAGAAGCAGAAGCTGGGAAAACTCGCCCAGGCGGCGAAGCGCGCGCGAAAGGGCAAGGCGTCGGCTGACGAGTGCTCGTGCGGCCAGTCCACCGAGCGAGCAATCGTCGCATTCGACCAATGGCAGCCCTCTCCTGTGCCCGCCGCGGAGTCGGCAACGCTTCCGCCCTATAGCTCGGATGCGTCTTACAGCTGCTCCGACGATGCCTACGCCGGGCGTAAGAAGACGGTTGTCGTCGACTTTTTGTACCTCGATCTTACGGTGTGCGAGCGCTGCCAGGGCGCTGACAAGCGCGTCGAGCGCGCGGTCGAGCTGTGTCGCCCAGTGCTTGCTGCGTGCGGCTACGATATTACGCTGAACTCGGTAAACGTTGACAGCGAATGGCTTGCCGAGCAGTATAACTTCTATAGCTCGCCGACCGTTCGCGTGAACAACGTCGACATCTGTCCCTCTATCGAGGAGAACGACTGCGACTGCTGCAGCGACATCGCTGACTACGATGTCAAGTGCCGCCTGTTCCCATTCAACGGCACGTACTACGAGGTGCCGCCGACGGATTTGCTCGTGCGCGGCATCATGGAGGTCGTGCTTCAGGGCCGCACGGCCGAGCCCGGTGCCGACAA
>OLRJ01002035.1_pt1 | contig 15940 bp, 17 predicted proteins | sample 1672741 | NCBI WGS metagenome assembly OLRJ01 (sample SAMEA3136719, study PRJEB25190) | human gut metagenome | biome: human gut; feature: human-associated habitat; material: faeces | place: Austria | collected 2013
GGGATCGGCGTGGATGACCACGCTTGCTCCCGTGAGGTTCAAGCCGGTGCCGCCGGCCTTAAGCGATACCAGGAACACGGGGACGTCGTTGTCGTTGAACTCGTTCACCAGCTCAACGCGGTCCTTCTTGGGCGTTTGCCCCGTGATGGTGTAGAAGGCGATGCCCGCTTCCTCGAGGCGTTGCGCGATCAGGTCCAAAAAGCTGGTGAACTGGCTGAAGATGAGCGCCTTCTCGCCGCCTTCCATAGCGCTTGCCACCAGCTCCATGATGGTATCGAGCTTCGCTCCGTGGCCGCGATAGTCCTCGAACAGCAGGCGCGGGTCGCAGCATAGCTGGCGCAGCTGCATGAGCTCGGCAAGCACCTCCACGCTGGAAACGTGCTCGCCTGCATCCCGTTTCGCCTGACGCTGCTTGCGCTCGCGGCGCTGGCGGGTTAGCTCTTCGCGTAGACGCTGCTCATGGGCGCGGTAAAGCTTGAGCTGCTGGCCTTCCATGGGGGCGTACACCACGCTTTCCAGCTTGTCGGGCAGGTCGGTGAGCACGTCGGCCTTGCGGCGCCTGAGCAAAAACGGCCCTACGACGGCGCTCAGGCGGGCTGCCACCTCTTCCTCGCCGCCCACGATGGGCAGTTCGAATCGTTCGCGGAAGCGTGCGTACGGTCCCAGAAGGCCGGGCATCAGGAAGTCGAAGATGCTCCAAAGTTCCGATAGGCGGTTCTCCATGGGCGTGCCGGTCAGCGCGAACCGATGGCGCGCCGATAGGCGCTTAACCGCGCGGGTGGTAAGCGTTGCGGGGTTTTTGATGTATTGGGCTTCGTCGAGGGCGCAGATGAACAGCTCACGTCCCGCGTAATCGGCCGAATCGATGCGCGCAAGGTCGTAGGAGGTGATGAGCACATCGACCGGTGCAGGCCGGTTACCGGTTGCGTCGACGGACTCCGGTGCTGCTGCTTCACCGCGGTTTTGCAAGGTTGCTTCCCTTGTACGAGCGTCAACGTTGCGCGATGACGCTTCTGCGTTGTCGGACCATGCAGTCGCATCGCCTTGCCGCCCGGAAACCAGGTTCGCGTCATACGGAGCGAAGGCATGTCCGCGGATCACCTTGCGCTCGGCGGCGCTGCCCACCACGGCGGCCACATTCAGGCCGGGTGCGAAGCGCTCGAATTCGGCCATCCAGTTGTACACGAGCGAAGAGGGGCACACGATCAAGCTCGGCCCGACTTCGCGAGCCTGATCGGCGCGGGCCACCAGCAAGCTGATGAGCTGGACCGATTTGCCCAGGCCCATCTCGTCGGCAAGCACCCCGCCGAATCCCGCATCCAGGCGGGCGGACAGCCATCGCAGGCCTTCTTCCTGGTAGGGGCGCAGCGTTGCGTTCAACCCTTCCGGTACCTGGTATACCCGCTCGTCGATCGCGCGGAAATCGCTCAGGTACTGTGTGAAGCTGCGGTCGCGGTTGAGGTCGGCTTCCTCGTCGAGGTAGAACGCGCGGAACGACGGCAGCTCCACCGTGCCCGTGGCGAGCTCCTTTTGCGTGATGCCCAGGTCGGATGCCAGGCGGTCAAGTTGAGCGAGCTCGAAATCGGAGAGGTCCACGAACGCGCCATCGCGCAGGCGATGGTAGCGCTTCTTCTTCCGGTAGCTTCCCAGCATGGCAGCAAGCTCGTCGGGGCCAAGGTCGCCGGCGTCGACGGTGAGGTTGATGAGGTTGCCCGAAAGCGACACGCCCATGCTCAGGCGCGGCTTGCCGTCTTTGATCAGGCGGTCGAACGCCGGCGTGGTATACACCTCGCCGGCGTCACGCAGCTGGCCCAAGCCGGTGAAGATAAGGTTGGCAACCGCTTCCTCGTTGCTCATGGGGATGCGCGTTTGACCTGCTCCGAAATACCGTTCCACCAGCGTCTTGGCCTTGCCTTCGGCGCGCACGTCGCGAAACGGCGAGGGACCCGAGGCGCTCTTGCCGTCCTTGTGCTCGGCGGGCACGGTCCCGCACAGCGTGAACCGGCGCAGCCCGTATGCGGCTTGAGCGCCGATGGTCACGTTCTTACCGTTCTTGTCCAGGAAAAACGCCAGCGCGCATGCCACGGGGCGCCAAGCCGATAACTCGGCCGGGGCGCTTAGATGCAGGTTCTCCTCGATGACGGGCAGGGCGGCTGCGCAGAACAGAGGCATGTCGTCGTTTGCCACGAACAGGTTGCGCTCGTCGCTGTCGTAGACCGTGCGCAGGAAGTCGGAGCAGCGCGTGAACGCCGGCGAACAACGATGCACCGTGTCCCCGCCGCACCATATATACAGGCGCCCGGCTTGCTCGGCCATGCGGATATGCTCTCCGCGCTCGATTGCCCAGCCGCCATTCTCGGCCGGTGCCATTGAAAGCGAGATATCCGGATCGCTATGCTCGATATGCACGCGCTGTACGGTGGGCGTGGCGTAATCGGCGCCCGTGATGCTGAACTCGGTGCCGTCAAGAAGCCCGAACAGCTCCACGGCCTCGGCTTCGGAAAGCTGCAGGGTACGGCCGACCGACGCGCTTTGCCTGCGAAGCCATGAAGGCGCATCGTCGGCCGCCTCGCGCATGGAGCAGGCCCGTTCGATGAACTGGGCCATCCCGCGCGAGCGCTGCTCGAACACGGCAGGGGAGTGCGTGAACGCAAGCTTCTTCCCATATGCGTGGCGGGCTCCGGAGCGCATGCGGTCGGCGAACTCCGAGAGCGATTTCAGCACGTAAGGCGTTCCCGAAGGCCCGCTGATGCGAAACGAGGCGGACCATAGCCCGTAACCGTACGACAGCTCTGCGTGCAAAACCACGCTTTCGGCGGGCGTGTCGTCGGCCTGCAGCTCCTCGGTGCGCTTCATGAACTCGGTGATGCATGACGAGGATTGCGCCGTGCGTTGTGCTTGGTAGCCCATGAAGGTCTCGGGGTGCTGCGAGAACGCGAGTGTCAAGGCCACGCAGTGCTTGCACATGCCGGCATACTCGCGAAACGCAGGGCACGTGCATGAGTAATCCAGCACCTCGTCGGCCTCCTCGTCGAGGATCACCGAGGTGCGATAGCGATCGTCCCAGCCGCTGCTCGATGCCACGAATGCGCTGACAACCGACTCCTCGGCATCGTAGCGCACTTGCTTCGTGAGGATGTTCCTATCCGATGACGCGATGGCGCGCCCTCGGGTGAATGAACGCTGGTTGCATTGGCTTGCTATGGCTTTCTCGGTGATCATCGCTTGCGGCTCCCCTTGCTAGAACGCATTGTTCGCAAACGTTTATTTTAGCGCAATCGCGCTAGGCGTTGCGGCAATCAGCGCGTTTAGCCTAAGCCTATCGGCCGGTGTTTCGCGCCTCATGGGGAAGGGCGGCAACAGGCGCCGGCGTGTGACACGCACGGAGTTCGTTGGGCTGCCGAACATCGAAGCCGATGCCGCGGTCGCAAAAGGAGCCGGCGCTTGAGCAAAGACTCTTCGGGGCAAGGGAAGCTGCATGTCTGGGGAATGGGGCCGTGCAGGGGAAGAGTCTCCGACTTATGCCGTTTTGTGCGATAATCGAGCAAGTGTTCGCGAAGCGTCGCTTTCGGGACGTGCGACGGAAGGGGTCGTCAATGAAGCTTGGGAATATCGCGAAGGTGGCGGTAGCCGCCGCAGGCGTTGCCGCAGGTGTCGGCGCTGCCGTATATGGCTCGCGCGCGGCCACCATGGCCTCGATCAGGCAGATCGCGCCCGCCGATGGGCCGTATGGCCTCTATGCCATGGACGTGTCCTATCGCTACGACCTCGATCGCATCATCGAGCGCGGCCTTGGAGCTGATCAGGGCAATATGGACGCCATACTCGCCGAGGCGCTTCCGCTCGTCCCCGTCCATATGCAGGCGCCGCAGTTCGGATGCAGCGCGTTCACGCTTGCAAGCGGTGAAGGCGTGCTCATGGGCCGCAACTACGACTTCAGATTCGACACCTCCGCCATGCTCGTGCACAGCGCCCCTGCCGACGGTTATGAATCCATCGGTTTTTGCGCCCTCGACAACCTTGGCGTGGTCGATGCGCTGCAGACGAAATCGCGTTTCGCGTGCCTGGCGGCGCCGTTCGCCTGCTTAGACGGCGTGAACGAGAAGGGCGTTTCCTGCGCGGTGCTCACGCTCGACAGCAAGCCCACCTTCCGCATCACCGGCAAGCCCATCATCTCGACGCCTATGGCCATACGTTTGGTGCTCGATCGGGCAGCCACTACCCAGCAAGCCGTTGATTTGCTGCTTTCCTACGATATGTTCGCCACAAGCGGGCGTGATTACCATTTCTATATCACCGATGCGCAAGGCGATGGCCGCGTGGTCGAGTTCGATTGCGACAGCCCCGAGCGCTTGCCCGTCGTCACGCCAACGCGTCAGGTCACCAATTTCTTCGTCATGCACCAAGACAAGGTTGCGCCTTTTCAGAGAAACGGGGCTTACGGACATGGCCGCGAGCGCTACGACGCCATCTCCGCGGTGCTCGATGGGGCGCCGATGGGCCAGGATGCCCAGGTCACGGCATGGAAGGCGCTCAGGACGGCCTCGCAGGAGCCGAACCCCGAGGACGTCACCAGCAACACGCAGTGGTCCATTGTGTTCGATAACGCGAACCTAACGGCGGATGTGGCGCTGCGTCGTCGCTGGGCCGATGTCCATCATGCCGACATCCACGGTAATATGGTGTGAGGTCCTGCTCCCAGGGCGGATAGGCTTGCGATGGAGGTGCGCAGTCAGCGTCGGTTTTTGATTTGATGGCGTAATGCGGCGCCAGCTCGCGCATCCTCATGGTGTAGCGCGCTTGGGTTGAAGAGGCGTGTCGCGGTCTGAGCGGTTGTTGCCGGCTTACCGCGTTGCGAAGCGCGGCGCCAACTCGCGCGTCTTCTCGATGAGCTTGCGGTAGATGCGCTCGCGTATCCACGGTTCGCTTGATAGGGCCACGGCTTCATCGAGCTTCGCCCACTTCACGCCGCTGTTCTCGTCGGCTTTGATGCGCACATGCTCGGCGGGGTCGGCAACCGCCAGGTATGTGACGTTCAGGTGCAGGTGCGAGCTGACGTATGCCCCGCGTTTGACGTGACCGTCCACGGTCAACACCTCGCACGACAGCACGTTGCCCGGCCCGCACGGCACCAGGCGCGCGCCGTGTACGCCCGTTTCCTCTTCTAGCTCCCGCAAGGCGACTGCCGCAAGGTCGGCCTGCCCGTCCGCGTGCCCGCCGATCCAGCTCCACGAATCATATATGTTGTGATACACCAGCAGCGTTTTCGTGAATGTGGGATCGACGGTCCAAATAGAGCATGCCATGTGGGCCACGGACGATCGGTCGAACACCGCGGGGTCCGTTTCCAAGCGCGACAGGATAAGGTCCCGGTCGGCGGCTTCCTGTTCGTTGGCAGGTTGGAACGCTTGCAGATCTTCGTATATGTCCACGGCTGCTCCTTGAGATTGAAAAGGCCCGGGCGTGCGGCCCGGGCCTGTGACTGCGTGTCGATTATAGCAAGCTGTGCGGGTTCGGCTTGCGCCGCAAGGCGATTGCGACTGCCGGCCCCTGCATCCTAGTGATGATGGCTGCAGGCGTTTTCCAGCACCATGCGCGTGCAATCGCCGGCGATGAACTTGTTCACCACGTCTCCGACCATGGGCGTTTCCTGCTCAAGGTAGATGTCCACGCCGTATTGCGTGAAGCGCATGAACGGCGGCTGACCCATGCCTGCGCAGATCATCGCGTCGATGCCCAGGTTGTGCGCGAACTCGATGACGCCACCGCAACCTACTTCGTCATGATCGACGTTTTTCACCGACTCCACGCCGGTGACCTGTCCGTCTTCGATGGTCACGAGCGTGAACCAGGGCGTGTGGCCGAAGTGTCCGCTGCGGATGCTCGTCAGGCCTTCGCCGGTTTCGCTGGGGATTGCAACTTTCATGGTATCGCCTTTCTACGACGTATGCGTTGGGGCGTTTGCTCCGCTCGCTTCTCCTGCAGATAACTCTAGCACAGCGATACTCGGGTCCGTGAAGTTTTTTGATACTCTCCAAGTAGCATATTGGTAGGAATAATCGACTTGCTCGGGCGCTATAATACCGGTATGGAGAAAACCCCGAACACATCGCCTGCCATTGCCGTGAGCGCCTGCCTGCTGGGCAGGCCGTGTCGTTACGACGGGTCCTCGAAGCCCTCTGACGCGGTGATGCAGCTCGGCCGTTGCTACAAGCTCGTTCCCATATGCCCTGAAGTTACAGGGGGCCTTCCCGTGCCGCATCCGCCTTGCGAGATCGTCGCGGGGTCCCGTCCGGTGCGCGTGGTGGATGCGAATGGCAGCGACGTCACGCAGGCCTTCCATCTTGGCGCAAGCCGCTGCCTGGAGCAGTTGCGAGATGCCGATTGCCGGGTGGCCGTGCTCAAATCGAAAAGCCCTTCGTGCGGAAGCGGGGCGGTGTACGACGGAAGCTTCACGGGCGCGCTTGTGCCGGGGTGGGGCGTTGCCGCGCAGCTGTTCCGCGACGCGGGCATCACGGTGCTCGATGAATCGCAGGTCCATAGGCTGGATGTGTCGCTCGGTCCTGCGCGATCTTAAGGCCGCTGGGCCGCCAGGCCCCGCGCAACCCCAAAGCAGCTGACCTGTAAAGCCGCAAAGGTCTGCCCTTGTCTCCCTTGTGCATGCCGTGGGGCGCCGTCTACCGCGGCGGCCTGCCCGCCGGCGGGGGGTATACTTCCCTAAACGAATAAGGCGGCGCCGTGCGCGCTGCGTGAATATGAAAGGACTCGCTATGCTGGTTACCAACCTTACCCATGCGAACGGAAACGACTATCTCAGCCAGCGCTTCTCCAAGGCCTATGCGTTCCTTGCGCAGGACGGCCTGGATGCTCTGCCGCTCGGCCGTAACGAGATCGATGGCGACGACGTGTTCGCCAACGTGCAGGAATACGACACCGTCGCTGCTTCCGAAAAGCAGTTGGAGGCGCATCGCGGTTATTACGACGTGCAGTTCGTCGTGTCCGGTCAGGAGCTTTTGCAGTACGCTCAGCTGGATGGCCTGCCCGAGTGCCAGCCGTTCGACGAGGAAAACGACTTCGGCCTGTACGAGACGCCCGAGCAGTGCACGAACGTTGTGCTGCGCGCCGGCGACCTGGCCGTCCTCGCGCCCGAAGATGCGCACAAGCCCGGCTGCACGCTCGGCTCCGAGCCTTGCCATGTGCGCAAGATCGTCGTGAAGGTCCGCGCGTAACAACCTCCTTCAATAAAGGAAGCACATGAACAAGCAAGATCGCAAATATCTCAAGCGTCTGCTCGAGACCCCTTCGCCCACAGGCTGCGAACAGCGCATCGCCGCTATGGTTCGCGAGCGTATGGAGGGCGTTGCCGACCAGGTCACCACAGACGTCATGGGTTCGGTCCATGCTCGCCTTGCGGGCAGGGGCTCCGCGCCGTCGCTCATGCTGGCCGCCCACATGGACGAGATCGGCTTGATGGTGGTCAACGTCTCCGATGACGGGTTTTTGTCCGTGGCCGCCATCGGTGGCGTCGATGCCGCCATTCTGCCGGGGCTTCGTGTGGACGTGCATGCCACCGGTGTTGAGCATCCTTTGCGCGGCATCGTCGGCCGCAAGCCCATCCACCTTATCTCCGCTGGCGAGCGTGACAAGGTCACGCCCCTGTCCGATCTGGTCATCGATCTGGGCCTCCCCGCCAAGAAGGTCAAGCGCCTGGTGAAGGTGGGCGATGTTATCACGTTCGGCGTGGGCTTCGAGCGCTTCGGGAAGAACATGGGCGTTTCGCGCGCCTTCGACGACAAGTGCGGCGTGTGGATCATCACGCGCGTGCTCGAGGAGTTGGCGTCCGGCGGCGGTTGTGCGGGCGATGTCACCTGCGCATGCACGGTGCAGGAGGAAATCGGAACTCGGGGCGCCATCACGTCCGCGTTCGGCATCTGCCCCGATGTTGCCGTGGCCTTCGATGTCACGCACGCCACCGATTACCCGGGCATCAGCCACGCCAAGTTCGGCGATATCAAGTGCGGCGGCGGCCCGGTTATCGGCCGCGGGCCCAACGTCAACCCACAGGTGTTCGAGCGCCTCGTCCAGGCCGCCAAGACGGCGGGCATTCCGTATCAGATAGAGGCCCTGCCCGGCCATTCCGGCACCGATGCCTGGCCCATCCAGGTCAGCCGTGCCGGCATTCCTACGGGCTTGGTGTCCGTGCCGCTTCGCTATATGCATACGCCCACCGAGGTTATCTGCCTGGACGATCTTGACGCTACCGTGGCGCTGTTCGTGCAGTTTGCGCGCGATCTGGAGTCCGGCGGCTCCTTCGTGCCCATGGCGGGTTGCGGCTCGGCGTCGCTCGATGCCTGTTCCGCGCGTGCCGCGCAGGGGGAGTAGCATCATGAAAAAGCAAGCACAGGACATCGCGCGCAACCGCAAGGCGCTGCACGATTACGAGGTTCTCGAAACCTACGAGGCCGGCATCGCCCTGACCGGTACTGAGGTGCGTTCGCTGCGCGATAACCATTGCCAGCTCACCGATTGCTTCGCGCTCATTCGCCACGGCGAGGTGTGGCTGCATGGCGTCCACATCCCCCCGTACGCCTTCGGCAACATCGCCAACCCCGACCCGGACCGCAAACGCAAGTTGCTGCTGCACAAAAACCAGATCCGCAAACTTGAGCAGCAGACCAAGGAGAAGGGCATGGCGCTTGTCCCGTTGAAGATGTACTTCAACAAAAGCTCGCTCGTGAAAGTCGAGCTGGCGGTGTGCCGCGGCAAGAAGAACTATGACAAACGCGCCGCTATGGCGGAGCGCGACTCGAAGCGTGAGATCGAGCGCGCGCTGAAGGAAAGGAGCCGTCGATGAGCGATCAGGAAGCGCTCGAGGCCGAAGAGCAGATCTCGGAGCGTGTCGCGGAGGAAGCTTCTCAAGCTGACGAGGCGCCTGCCGCCGACGAAGATCTTGAGGTTGTCGAGCTCGAGCTTTCCGACGATGATATCGTCCGATACCTTGAAGACGATCAGGGCAACCGTATCGGCTTCGTCATCATGGAAGACGGCGAGGAAGCCGAATATCTTTATGTCGAGGGCGACGAGGACGAGGATGCCGGCGGCGAAGTCGCTGACGATGGCAGCCTGGGCATCACGCGCGACGGCGTGCAGCAGGCAACCGATGACATGAACGCCATTTTCAAGGACGGCGTGAAAATGGCCGCGGAATTTAAGGGCGCGTTTGACGACATTAAAAGCGCATTGGACTTCAGCTCGCTTTTGAAGTAAGATTATCTATCCGTTCGGCGACTTGCCGCCGTGCACTTTGACAAGGTGGACCGCAGCGTCCCGACTCGGCTGCAAGGCCGGCTTTTCGGGGGCGACTGGTTTCGACATGGTATGTTTGAACTGAGGAGCAGGTCGTGGTCTCCTCGCCACGTAAAACAGGGGTAACGTCAAGTTAATTGGCAAGAAGAACTATCAGAGCGCTCCTGCGCTCGCCATGGCTGCTTAATCAGCACCTGGCACGTCAACTCCGGGTTGTCCCCGGCTCGGACGCGACGTCATTTTAGGGGACTGCATCGAAGCATGTGGACGGTATGGCTTCGATAAAGATCGAACCGACTAGGAACCCTAACGTTTGCCCGTTGACCGACGGGTTCCGAATTCCGATAATGGGATAAGCTTGTAGAGCCTGAGGGATAATATAGTATGGACCGGAGTTCGATTCTCCGCGCCTCCACCAGCATCTTCTAGACCGTCTGTTCTGTTTGCGCAGTTCAGGCGGTCTTTTTTGGCTTGAATAGATAATCATCATATGTGGCGCAACTAGGGTAAATCGCTGTAAATCCCTGTATCTGACGAGTGCTTTAACGGATGATTAACGGATAAAACCGCAGGGAAAAGGGGCCTTCCCGCCATCCGTTAACGGATGGCGGCTAGATGCGCACGACCGACGACATGCCGATGGCGAGATCGTCGACGGACGGCCGGACGTAGCGGCGGTACGTGGTGTTGATGTCGCTGTGACCGAGTATGCGCGACAGGTCTTCGATGTTGCCGCCTGCGTGCAGGTAGCTCGTGGCGAAGCTGTGCCGCATGTTCTCGATGGTGATGTAGGGGAGCCTCAGACCACGCTCGGCGGCGACCCTATAGAACCGCTTGATGCGCTTCTGCGCGGTGGACGGGCTTATACGCCCGCCGTCGGCCCCTTCGATGAACGCGCCGCTGCCGCGCTCCATGCGCAGCAAGTAGGCCCTCGCCGCATCCGGCACCGGGACGGTTCGCGTCGATAGCTCGGTCTTCGGGGCCTTCATGTGCGCCCCGCCCTCCGCCTTGCTTGCGGTGGTGTACGCCGCCGTCACGTCGCAGCGCGTGTACGTGGCGTCGAAGCTGTCCCAGTCCAGCGCATAGCGCTCCTCGGGGCGCATGCCCATGAGCATGCCGGTGACCATCAGCTTGAGCACGGTCTGCTCGCCGACCTCTGCTCCGTATTCCTCGGCAGCATCAAATAGCGGCCCCATGCTCGAAAAGCGCGTAACGACCGTGCCTTCGTCGCGTTTCCTCCCGGGGCTCGGGTACGCGAAGCGGGCGCAGGCCGGGTTGGAAGGCAGCAGGCCGTCGGCCTTGGCCTCGTTGAGTACGGCCTTGAGCACCGACACCGCCTTGCGGGCCACCGTCTCGGTGGCGCAGCCGTCGACCATAGCCTGGATCATGGTGCGGTCTATCGAGCGCAGGTCGCGCTGCCCGAGCGCGGGCATGATGCGCAGCCGCAGCTCGCGCTCGTAGGTCGTGCGCGACGACGGCGCGAGGTCTTTCAGCGACGGCCACCACACGACCTCGACATAATGCCGGAGCGTTGCTTTGCGGCCCCTCGCCGCGTCGCGCTTCGCGAGCATGTCGGCCTTCGCGGCCCTAGCCTCGCGCAGCGTCGGCCTTGTGGCGTACTCGCGCGCTCGCGTGCCGTCCGGCTTGAAGCCCACGTATTCGGACACGTCGTAGACGGACGAGCCGTCTTTGCGCACGCGCTTGGTTATGGACATGCTACAATGCACCTTGCCTTCCGTTTATTCGGTTGGTGTTTTCGATGGCCTCGCGCTAGGGCGGCAACCCTGTGATGCGCGGGGCTTTGTTTTGTTAATTTCGACCGAATCCCCTTGCTTCCTTCTGGAGCCGCTTCTTGTCGCCTTCGACTATGTACATGTTCTCGTGGCCGGAGTGCGGTGTCATGCCCGGCTGCACGACCGTCACCATGCCGGGAGGGCATATGCGGGGCAATGCTTCCTGCTAGCCTTGCAACCGCTTCACGGCCTTCTCGAAATCGTTCTCGTAGGTTGCGTCCTGCACCTTCCTGTATTCGGCGAAGCGCTCAAGCGCTATCTTGTCCGCCGTCTTCTTGTTCCTGTTCCCTAACCCCTGCAGCACGTCTCTACCGTTGAACGTCAAGAAACCGTCGAGCAGCTGCTTGCAGTCTTCCATGCTCGTCAGCTGCTGCCGCTCGGCCCTGTCCTCCGCCGCGTCCAGGAACATGGTCACGAGCCTGTTCAGCTCGCGAATCTCCTTCTCGGTCAGGTAGTTCTTGGCGATGGTCACGTCGCTGGAGTGGATTGGGCCGCCCGGCGCGCCTTTCCATGTGGCGAGTCCCATGTTCGGCTGCTCGGGGTCGGAGCGCTCCTGCACTATCTCGGCGGCGGTGTGCCCGGTCACGGCGTAGTGCAGCTTGTTCTGCACCGTCGCGTAGAAGTTGCGGGCCGTCTCGCTGTTGCGGTCGTAGTCGTAGGTGCATTCCTGGAAGATGTCGGTGATCTTCTGGTACACCCTTCGCTCGCTTGCGCGGATATCCCTGATGCGCACGAGCAGCTCGTCGAAGTAGTCTTTGCCGAACGGCGCGCCGTTCTTCAGCATGTCGTCGTTGAGCACGAAGCCCTTGACGATGTACTCCTTCAGGGTCGCCGTCGCCCACTGGCGGAAGCGGGTTGCTCGAAGCGAGTTGACGCGGTAACCGACGGCTATGACGGCATCGAGATTGTAGTAGGTTGCAGGTCGGCCGCCCTTGCTGGAGGTTTTTTCGGAAAAACCTGAAAAACTGGTTACGCTGGGCTTTTGTAGCTCTCCGCTATCGAAGATGTTCGAAAGATGCTCCGAGATCGTCTGCACCGATACACCGAAGAGTTCGGCCATGGCCTTCTGCGGAAGCCACAAGTCGTCATCCTTGTACCAGACTTTGACCGGGACGTTTGCCCCCTCGTTTTGGTACAGGATGATTTCGGCTTTAACGGGTTCGCCCATCGTTCTCCTTTCCTAGAACGCCTCGCGGCTTTGGAAGTAGGCTACGTGCTCTACGTGGACTTGGCGGTCCTCCTGGGCGGCGGCGCGGTACAATGTTGCCGTTGACCGAACATGAGAGGCTGGCATATCCAAATCGAACTCGGCGGTCTTGGACATGGAGTCTCCTAGCGATTGAGATAGACTACGGTCACGCACCACAGGGTCTTACCGTCTCTTTCATATTTCGTGCAGGTGGATACAAGCGGGTGATCGCCAACGTGTTGGGACATAACCTCGTATTGGCGGTTCCTGGCGGAGATGTCCTTCACCTCAACGCCGAACGACTTCATGGAGATATGGGGCTTTGCCGTGGAGCCTTTTTTCGGAGGGAGCTCCTCCGTCTCGATGTCAAGCACAGCGGTTTCGCCATCGTCGGGCCTTGCTCCGTCCCACTCGTCGTTTTCGAAGAAGAAAACCTCCCCATCGATGCCGAGCGGGAGAACCATGCCTGACATCTTGGAGATGCGGCGGCGGTTTTGCTCTAGCTCGGCGGCCTCCTCGCACTCGTTGGAGTGCCTTTCCTCGAACGGAACTTCTCGGCCAAGGGCGCGGCAAGCGTCGCGCCACAGATAGACCTCGCTCTTGTCAGGAATCATCAGCACGATGTCCGGGATTCCCTTGCAGTAAAGTCCCACGCGCTTAATCTTCACCTGGATGTCGTATCCCTTTACCGCGAGCTCCCTGAACGCTGTGTCCAGCGTGTTCGTCATGCCGAACACGCGTCCGTTTACGGCGAGGGCGACACCGCCATCCGAAGAGTCCCAATCGCTGCCAGTTGCGTCGCTGTGCAGCCTCGTAGGAGATGTCACGACGCGGGCGAAAGCCACATCTCCGTTTCTCATACCTTTCAGAGGCGCGCCGTCGAATGTGTATGCCTGTTTCTCGCTGTCGCCGTCTAGAACAACTGACAGGTGCGAGGTGCTTACGTCTGGATGCGAGCTTGGCTTGTCCGTGGCCAAGAAGTTAGACAGCGCGCCCTCCGATGCTGCCACGGTGTTATTGAGAATCTTATCGAAGAGTCCCATCTTTCCTCCTCTAGAAAGCTTCCCTGGATTGGAAGTAGGCTACGTGTTCTACGTGGACCTGGCGGTCGTCCTGGGCCGCTATGTACATGTTCTCGTGGCCGGCGTTGTGCGACTCGGGCGATAGGATGAGGTCGCCGTTGATCACGGTCATGCGGCGCATGATGGAATCGGCCCCGTCGATGGTGGCAACCACGACGTCGCCGCTTTTCGCCGGCACGCCCGGCTGCACGACCGCCACCATGCCGGGAGGGCAGATGCGGTCCATGCAGTCGCCGTCGACCTCCAGGCCGTAGCTTCCAGGGTCGCGGTCGAGCAGGAACTGCGGCACGAGCACCTCCGGGAACTCGTCGAGCTCCTCGGGAAGGCACGGCTTGCCGGCGTGCGTGTTGCCGACCAACGGAACCTTCGCCATCGGAGCGCCTTTGATATTAAGAGAACTAGCCGAAGGGGAGCTTTCCGACACAAGCGCGGCAAGCGAGACGCCAAACACATCCGCCAATTTTTCAACCGCACCCATTCTTGGCTGTGACCACCCCGTCTCCCATTGCGTTACCGTTGCTCTCGTTACGCCAACCATTTCCGCAAGCTTCGCCTGAGTTAAATCAGCATCGGTGCGGAGCTTTCTAATGTTGTCCGCTAAACCCATGTTATCTCCTTGGTCGGTTAATTTATTTTAACATTCTAGTAAGTTTTTATTGACATGTCGATGTTGGTTTGATTAACATGTTTGACGTCGAAAGGAGGTTGAATGCAGACTCTGAAAGAGATTCGTGAATCGCGGGGCGTAAAGCAAGTTGCCATTGCTGAGCATATGGGCATCACTCGTCAAACTTATGCATCGTACGAGGAAAACCCCCGGTCAATGACGATAGATCAGGCCTTGGCGGTATGCGCATTTCTTCATTGCAAGGTAAGCGATATTTTTTTGCTTAGCGAGGTTAAATAAACCAACATCGAAGGTTTGTCTAACAGAGCAACTCGGCCACAAGCCGAAACATCGGGTTGGCTGCTGGGGCGTGGGCGCCGGTTGCCGCCGGGAGCGTGAACACCGACCGGGACGGATGGCGAAGGTTCTCTCCTTTGGTTTGCCATGATTCCCCTTTTGATTGCGTAGCACATTGCCAAGACCGCCTGCGCCCCGGCAGCCAGCCCGATGACGAGAACGAGAGAGGAGGGTCCCATGAAGATGCAGGAGACGGCCCGCGTACCGCTCTACCTGACCGTCAGCGACGCTGCGGCGTATGCGGGCATAGGCCGCGACCTGCTGCTCAGGTACATGGACAGCGACGACCCGCCGCCTTACCTGAAGGTGGGCAACAGGAGGATGCTGCAGGTCTCCCGCCTGGGCGACTACCTGGAGCGCAAGCAGGATGTGATCTGGAAGTGAGGATGGCGGCGCCATCAAGGACAACGGGAAAGGATATGAATGCGAGGGAATAAAAAATGCGCGCCCACGTTTGCAGACACGGCGCGCAAGGCTCTAGATAAAGCCGTCTGCATTATAGCAGACGGAAACGCGGGATACGCGGCGTTCGCGATGATGCTGGTCTCGTGGATCGGCGTCATGGCCGTGTGCGCCTGCATCTGGTAGGAGGGCGATATGTCTATCAACCGAGTGGCCATCAGCGGCAACCTGACGCGGGACGCCGAGCTGCGCACCACGCAGAGCGGCATGTCCATCCTGGACTTCGGCGTGGCGGTCAACGACCGCCGCAAGAACCAGCAGACCGGCGAGTGGGAGGACTACCCGAACTTCGTCGACTGCACCATGTTCGGCACGCGCGCCGAGAAGCTGCAGCCCTACCTTGCGAAGGGCTCGAAGGTGGCCTTGGAGGGCAAGCTGCGCTACAGCTCCTGGGAGAGAGGCGGACAGCGCAGAAGCAAGCTCGGCGTCATCGTCGACGACCTGGAGTTCATGAGCAGCCGCCGAGACGACGCGGGCTCCGGCCATGCGCCGCGGCCCGTCACGGAAGCGGACCCGGCCATCGACGCGGCCGCTTCGGTCTACGACGAGGATATTCCGTTTTAGGCAAGGAGGTGCGCCATGCTGTACTTCGACCATTCGACCACGGCGGCGACCGATTCGCGCATCGCGGAGCTTTGCATCGAGTGCGGCTGCGGCGCCGTCGCCGCCTTCTGGGTCATCGTCGAGCAGATTTACCGGGACGAGACCGGCCTGGTGCTGTTCGAAAACCAAGCCGGTAACCGACCGGTTACCAAGGTGGTTAGCCATTGGTTGAACGTCGGCGAAACGCAGCTTATGGAGTGGGTTTCGGCCATGCTAGACATAGGCTTGCTTGAGATGGACGAGCAGAAGCCGGGAGCGGTTACCAATAAGCGCGCGACCGCGAACATCGCGGCATACCACGAGAAGCGTGAAACCGCACGTCAGAACGGCAAACGCGGCGGGCGGAAACCGGCTCAGAATCCGACGCGGAAACCGACGCGGAAACCGCCCGCGAACCAAACCAGAACCGACGCGGAAACCGGGTGCGAAGCTAACAAAACAAAAGGTTTTGGTTTGGATAAACCAAACCAAAAACCTTGCACGACAGGCGTCGCGGCTGCGGCGAAGGCCGCGCCGCCCGCCGTGCCTGAAGGGCTCATGG
>OLRJ01002041.1_pt1 | contig 15897 bp, 12 predicted proteins | sample 1672741 | NCBI WGS metagenome assembly OLRJ01 (sample SAMEA3136719, study PRJEB25190) | human gut metagenome | biome: human gut; feature: human-associated habitat; material: faeces | place: Austria | collected 2013
CTTTTAGCTCAGTTGGTAGAGCAGTAGACTCTTAATCTATTTGTCCAGGGTTCGAGTCCCTGAAGGCGCATTTTATAAAGCACTGTTTTCGACGATGCAGACGTCGGGGGCGGTGCTTTTTTTCGATATTGAATTTGATTAAGTGTTCAAACAGGTCAAATCATTTATATAACGAAGAGAGGGAACAGCCTGCGCCGTTCCCTCTCTTCAAAAGGTCTTTTATGGTATATAGATAATTAGCAAATTTTAACTGCATTTATTTTACAGGAAAAATACAAGCATGTCAATGAAAAATACCGGTATCAGGATAGAACCGGACCACGCCATATAGCCAAAGAATGACGGCATCCGGACACCGCCTTCTTCTGCCATGGAACGAACCATAAAGTTCGGAGCATTGCCAATATAAGTGTTGGCTCCCATACATACCGCTCCGCAGGAGATTGCTTTCAGCATGACCGGAGCAATCGTTCCCACACTGGTAGTGATGCCTGTGGCCGCTCCCAGCGTGCCTGCTGTCGTGAGAAATACCAGATACGTCGGGGTATTGTCAAGAAAACTGGAGAGTGCGCCGGTAGCCCAGAACATCTGCCACGGGTGCTGCAATCCGAGAGAAGCGCCGTGTGCCTCCAGAAACAGCAGTGCCGGTTCCATAGTAATGAAAATTCCGATAAAGAGGATCGCCACTTCCTGAATCGCAGCCCAGGAAAACTGATTTTCGATACGCACCTCTTTTTTTGTTGTTTTCATAGATAAAAAAGCCGCCAGAAGTATGATTGCCACTTCTACAACAGAAGCTGTAGACAGATATACATTTTCTGTAAGGGAAACGCCTTTTTCAAAAAGAGGAAGAGAAGACAATACACCACTTAAAATAACCGCAACAACGATCATCACGATAAAAATGATATTATGGATGCCTTCGATCCGGACAGTTGTTTTTTCAGCTGTAAGCCCCGGAGCATGACCTTCTGCGATATCTTTGCGATATGCCCGTCTGTCCAGAAAGAAAAATACGACCAAAAGAATGGCTGTATTTAATATAAAGACCGGAAACAGACGCAGACTCCAGAAAAATGGCACGCCGCGCATAAATCCCATCAGCAGTGGAGGGTCGCCAACCGGTGTCAGACAGCCTCCGATATTTGATACCAGAAAAATAAAAAATACGATGATCTGTACTTTCCTTTTGCGCCAGGCATTGGCACGCATGATCGGACGGATCATGATCATACTTGCACCTGTAGTACCGATCCAGCTGGAAAGCAGCGTGCCGATCAGCAACAGGATCACATTTACTTTTGGTGCCCCGCTGAAATTGCCTTTGATGGCGATATTTCCGGATACGCAGAACAGACCAAATAACAAAATGATAAAGGTCATGTAGTCATTTAATACAATGTCCAGCAATGTTTCTCCCATTACACCGGCGGAATATTTGACTGCAAATGGGATCAGAAACAGTAACGACCACAAAATGACGATATACTGTTTTTTCTTTTCCCACCATTTACCTGCAATTAACGGAAAAATGGCGATACTGAGCAGCATGCCGATAAAAGGGATGCAAAATGCCAGAGAAATATTTTCTATCATAGTAAAAACCCCCCGATTTTCTTCGGAAGTATTCTCTAAATTTTGAGAATACTTTATCTTTTATGATAGCACTTTTTTCTGTTTTATCAACGCAGTTTTTTGAGAAAAATAAAATGTGGAGCAGACAGTTTTTGATATTTGTAAAAACAGTATTTTAAGCTCCGTTCAGCGCCTGGGCAAAATCGTTCAGATGCGGATATCTCCATGCGATTACAAGATCAGATAATTTCAGACCATTCAGTTTTTCCAGCGGGAATTTTTTCAGATGTTCGCCGTTGTTTGTAAAGAAGATATCATAGCCCACAAAGATGCCCTGACCGGCGATCAGGGAAAGCTCCAGCTGATTGATGTTTGAAAAATACCGCACCTGTCTGGGGACAAATCCATGCAGCTTGCAGTCCATCAGCACTTTGTTGTTGGAGTCATAGGAATATTCTTCTGAAAATAAGAAGAACGTTTCGTTTTTCAGATCGGTGATAGTTATCTGATCCCGGTCTGCCAGCGGATGCGTCGGGGACATGAGCAGATACAGGCGCATGGATGTCAGGATCAGGGACTGTTCCGGTGGATGCTTTTCTGAAAGTTCGGTGGACAGCGTGACTGCAAGATCAATGGAGGAAGTATCCATGGCATGCTCGATTTCAGCGAAGTTTCCCAGATAATAATCCCATTGGATATTGGGAAAACGGGTGCTGAGAAGCTGGATGCGCGGCAGTATCATATCGAGAATATTATGGATATCTATAATGCCGATGCGGATGATCTGTTCTTTTCGGTTCATGAGGCGGATGTCAGTCAGTGCCTGTTCTGTTTCCAGGCGGTGTCTGTGCCATGTTTCATAGAGAAGCTGTCCGTCGGGGGTAAGATATAGCTGCTTTTTTTCCCGCTGAAAGAGCTGTACGCCAAGGTATTTTTCCAGAGTCTGTATCTGGTAGCTGACGACCTGCTGGGAGACATGCAGGGAATTTGCAGTTTTTGTAAAGTTTAACGTTTCTGCCGCAGACAGAAAATATTGAATCTGTGTAATGGTCATGTTTTTTCCTTTCAGATGCTTAAGAGAGTCCCGCTATTGTAAAAAAGCATGTAAGATATTCTGCGATTTGCGCATTCCGGGATCTTGTAAATGTCCTGATTTTATTATATCACAATGATATAGTTGTGAATAGTATATAAAGCTGTGTTTTTCATTCCGACAGAACAATGATAAAATTGTTGATATAAAGGTTATTAAATGGATAAGTTACAGGAGGTTCTATATGGGTTTTAAGATTTTGGGAATCAGCTCCGGCCGTGTGATGGGAAATGCGGAAGTCATGCTCCGGGAATGTCTGATGGAATGTGAGAAACTGGCGGACTGCGAAGTGCGGATCACAAGGCTTCGTACGTTGAAGATTGAAGAGTTTATGGGAGATTACAGCTGTTTGCTGGATGCAGCAGAGGGCGGCGATGGTCGTGACAGTTTTCAGGATGATCTGGAATGGCTGAAAGAACAGATCCTCTGGGCGGATGCCATTATTTTCGCTTCACCGGACTTCACTTACATGCCGACTTCTGAAGTACTGAAGCTTTTGAACCGTGGCATCGGCATCGGTCAGAACTATATGAAAGCATGTCGGGAAGCAAAGAAACCGGTAGGATTTATCGCTGTTGGCGGTTCTGATACGGTAGATTTCCATCTGCCATTATTATACGCATCTATGCAGGCAATCTGTCCGGGATTCAAACTGGTAGATCAGTTCTATGCAAACTGGATCCGCGGCAAAGGATATATCGTACTGCAGGAAGAGCATATGTCCCGTGCCCGTCTGCAGGCAAAACGGATGATCAATTATCTGAATGGCTATGATGTTCCGGCAATCAGGACTGTGATCCGTAAGCTGAATCCGATGGAACACAACGATGATGATTATGTATATCTGGAGGAATGTCCGGTGTGCCATTCTTCCGTAGTGGAGATGCACAACAATGCGTTTGAAGTAGGCACTTTTAAATGTGCGATCTGCGGAGCAAGAGGTCGTGTTGTGGCGCATAATCAGGTTATGACTTATGAGTGGGATGATGATACCGTAGCGCACAATCGCATGCATGAGGAGCATGACATGGCATATCCGCAGTTATATAAGAAGGCACAGGATCCGGTGGATGGACCGAAGATGCCGGTGGCAGAGTTCCCGATCATCACTCCGGCAAACGATCCGGAGAGGGAAAAACCATATATCATGGCACTGGTGGCAGGTCCTCATGGCGGCACTTCTGAACTGCTGGCAAGAAAAGCGCTGGAGACAGCGACACAGAATGGCAAATACGATGGTATTATCGTAAATATTCTGGATCTGAAGATCGGTATCTGTACCGGCTGTCTGCTGTGCAAAGTAAATTCCAGATACCGTGGCGGCATTGACGAGTGTGTGATTAAAGATGACGATCACTGGCTGATCGATAAATTTATGGATGCCGCCGGCGTGGTATTCTCCGTAGATAATGTAAATGGTTTTACCTACTCCCGCCTGGTATCGTTCTGGCAGAGATTCGGGCACTTTACAAAGACAAAAGGTCAGATGCGGATTCCGGCACCGTACATTTTCATGGTATCTTCCTTTGATGATCAGGTAACGAATGCTATATTTGGTCTGCGCCATACTTCTAATTTCTTCTGTAAATATGGTCCGAAGGTAGCAGAAGAGATGTTCCCGTTCGTACCGCTGATGGGGGATAATATTCTTGCAGATGCGCAGGCAATGGGTCGCGCAGCCGGCGCAGGAGTACAGCTTGGCATGGCAGTGGATGCTATCAGCATGAATCCGGGCTTTATGGGACTGCTCCGTCCGGTCAACGGCATGTGCCCGTCCTGTGGCATGAACCTGATCGAGCTGCATCCGGATATGACAGTATCCTGTCCGTTGTGTGATGCGCACGGAACTTTCAAACATATCTTTGGCGAGAATGACATTGAGTGGGATGACTATTCTGTGAAACATTCCCGCTTTACAGAATTTGGGGCAATGCTGCATTTCAGACATATTGATTATTCTCAGATCGATGATAAGAACGCGCTGGAGAATCCGAAAGGGCTGGATGAATATCTGGCAAAATACAAAGAGTACGGAAAACTGGTTAGACCGGAGAGATAAGCATCTGAGAAAGCAAATATAAATTCAGGAGGTTTTTTGACTATGGAAAAAATCATGAGAAGCATTATCTATGTAGACTGTGCAAAAGAAGAGTATCGTATTAAATTACATTACTGGCTGTATCACACCCATGTACCGGAGAGTATTTCCCAGTTCCAGCCGTATGTGTCAAAATATGCGTTTTATGAGTGTTTGCCGGTGCCGGATGGCGGCGAGAATTACGGAACGATTCATAAACAGCTGACGGAGCATTATTGGCAGGCAAATCCTATGGATGCTTCCATGGCAGTCAAAGTATTTACAGAGACATTCCCGACAGACGTTCTGATCTGGCAGAAAAATCTTCCGGAGTCATCCGCTGAGCAGAATTTTGAAGGGGATGATGCCCGTGCGACCAAAGTATCCGGCTGCAATCCATTTATCTTTGCATTCATTCCGATGTCATGGGAAGAGGATTTCAAAGGCACCGGAAGAACGACCGTGGACGGACCGAATTATCGCTGGAATTTTTCCATCGGTTATCCGGAAGGCGTCAGCATCGAAGAGGGAGATAAATGGTTCTACGAGCAGTTCGTTCCTGCATTCCAGGCAATGCCGGAAGTAACCCGTATGGTATCCAGCAAGATCATCAAAGATATCAACGGCTGCCCGATGGACCGTATGGTAGAGATCTGGTTTGATGGACCGGAAGAGTGGGCGACAGCTATGGAAGCTGCGAAAAAAATCGCAAAACCGGCATGGGCGCAGACCGATACCTTCCCATATCTGACGCCGTATCAGAACATCATGGGCGGCTTCGTAACGGATTATGTGACCAGCGATAACCTGACAAGTTATCATGGATATATTACGATGCGGTAAAAAAGGTCGTATTTCTGACAGATATCTGTGAAAGAAAAGCTATATGTATTCCAGGAATCTTCTAAGTGAAGATTCCTAAAACAGAGATTAACATAATTCAAGGGGGGCAGAGGCAAAGCTGCCCCTTTTTACCGGTGTGTATGTGAACCATCATAATAAACAGATTTTTGCACAGAAGCTTGCAGAAGAAAAGTAATAGGTCGGTCGGACGGATTTTACAGAAGGCATCAATATACAATAAGCCGAAAGTCAGTATATTTGTTTGATGGATAGAAATGGTAAATTATATGCTGGTTTTATAAATAAGGAAAAATGATGACAAAAGAAAGGAAAAGATGTATTTGTAAGTGACTGTCAGAGAAGTCCATTACAAAAGATCAGGAAAAAATATGGAACAACAATTACCGTTAAGTGGTTACAAAGTAATTGAACTTGCCACTGTCGTTGCGGCTCCGGTGGCAGCGAGACTAATGGCAGATTACGGAGCAGAAGTCATTAAAGTGGAGACACCGCCTTATGGAGACCCGCTGCGTCAGCTGGGGGATGCCCACGGCATGCCGACAAAGGATGATAACCATCCTCTGTTTGATGCCTATAATACGGGAAAAAAATTTGTCTCTCTGAACCTGAAAAAAGAAGAAGATATGAACCGCTTCCTGAAACTTTTGGAGGACGCGGATGTGCTGATCACAAATATCCGTATGCAGTCTCTTCAGAAAATGAAGATTGATTATGATTCCTTAAAAGAACGGTTCCCGAAATTGGTGTATGCGCATTTCTCCGGCTTTGGACTGGAAGGGGAAGAGTGCAATCGTCCGGGTTATGATCTGTCTGCATTCTGGGCGCGTTCCGGCGCACTGACCGATATGGGTACGCCGGGGGCATATCCGGTCAACGCATCATTTGCGGCCGGGGATATTATTTCTGCATCTGGATTTGTCAGCGGCATTCTGATGGCGCTGCTTGGACGAGTTACCACCGGACATGGAACGATGATTTCTACCTCCCTGATGAAATCCGGTATGTGGTGCAATACTACATCCATCATGAATTCCCAGCCTCAGTATGGTCGTGTGTACCCGGCAGACCGTTATGCACCGTGGACACCGTTTTCCAATACCTACAAATGCAAAGACGGTAAATGGCTTGCCATCATGGTAAAAAATTATGACCGGGAGCGGGAGATGGCGGCAGAGGTGTTTGGCTTTGATGAGCTGCGGACGAATCCGGATCTGGTGGATCTGGCGACTATGACATCCACCGGAAATATCGGCCATGTCACAAAATGTCTGGAAGAGATCATGGCATCAAAGACACTGGAAGAATGGTGTGAACGTCTGGATGCTTATGATGTGCCGAACCAGCCGGCAAAACATTTCAGTGAAGCATATCAGGACCCTCAGGCACGGGCAAACCACTGCTTTGATGATGTGACTTATCCGGACGGAACCGTAACCGCATTTCCGACGCCGCCGATGGATTTCTCTGAATATGGAAGAAAGAGCTGCGCACCGACAGGAACGGTAGGATGTGACAATGACGAAATCTTTGGCGTGTAAAATAATGTCGCGGCAATTGTTTTGCTGATGGAAGACAGTGAAACAGAACATTTATATGTTGAATCAGAGGACGGGATATTGTCCGCAGAATAGAAAGATGGCGGAATGGAGATTCCAGTGAAAAAGACAAAGAGAATTCCAGATATCCCCAGTGTTAATGGGACAAATCTTCAGGAAAACGGCATTTATAAGTAAGTTCTGTAGATGATAAAGGAGTTAGTGGTAACTTCCCACATATTTACTAAAAACGCCTGTAAAATTTTGTCTAATATTCTCCGATACTGCCATCTTTTCTCGTCTTGACAAAAATCGTATAAAATGTATAATATATGATGTAAGCGGCAGACGTATAGAAAATGGTACGGAAAAGCATACAAAGAAAGATAACTGTTAAGAGTAAGAAATGATCTGCATATAAAAGGATGAGAGTATGAAAGAACATTTAAAAGAGTTAATTGGAACCAGCAGTAATTTCATATTTTTAGGGGAAGCCGGAAGTGGTAAGAGCGAGATTTCCATTAATTTTGCAAAGATGCTTGCAGAGCTTGGCGAGAAACCGGTGCACTATTTTGATCTGGATATGACGAAACCGTTATTCCGTTCCAGAGATGTGGTGGAAGAGATGGAAAGCTTCGGCGTGATCTTTCATTATGAAAAACAGTTCATGGATGCTCCGACACAGGTCGGCGGTGTCAACCGTCTGTTAAAAGATAATAGCTGCTACGTCATCATGGATGTTGGCGGAGATTATATCGGCGCCCGCGCCGTTGGCGGTTATGCGCCGAAAATCAATAAAGAAGATACCATTGTGTATTATGTGCTGAACGCATATCGTCCGTGGTCCAATGATATTGATCATATTGATGAGACACTGGGTAAGATCCTCGGAGTTTCCCATATTCAGCTGGGCAAACTTCATATGGTAAACAATCCGAACAACGGAATTACCACAACGGAAAAAGAATTTCTGGAAGGCAGCAGAAAGATGGCTGAGATGGTAACCCCATATATTGCTGTCGATTTTGCATGTGTGAAGGAAGATCTGTATGAAGCAGTCAAAGACCAGTCAGACGTTCCGGTCATGCCGGTACACCTGTATCTGACCTATCCGTGGCTGCAGGCAGAGCTTGGGAACGGTCAGCCGGTCCCTGGGCGCGGCTAAAGCAAAGCAGTTTAAAAACATCGGGAATTGGTGTTTGAAATAAATTTATCAACAAGTATTTATCTTGAGAGGAGGATTTAATCGAAATGGCAAAAATCGTGGTTAAATCAGAACGCTGTAAAAGCTGTGGTTACTGCATTAAATTCTGTCCGAAGAACGTACTGGAAATCGGACACGAAGTAAACTCCAAAGGTTATGAGTATGTAGTACCGACAAACATGGATGCTTGTATCGCCTGTTGTATGTGTGGACGTATCTGTCCAGACGGTGCGATAGAGATCTACAAATAAGGAGGTAGAAAGATTATGGCAAGAGTATTAATGAAAGGCTGTGAAGCGATCGCTGAAGCAGCAGTAAGAGCCGGCTGTAGATTTTTCGCCGGATATCCTATCACACCGCAGAACGAGATCCCGGAGTATTTTGCAAGAAGACTCCCGGAAGTAAACGGTAATTTCGTACAGGGTGAGTCTGAAGTTGCATCTGTAAATATGGTATACGGAGCAGCAGCAGCAGGAACAAGATCAATGACATCTTCTTCCAGCCCGGGAATCTCATTAAAGAGCGAAGGCATTTCCTATTGTGCAGCAGCACGAGTTCCAATCGTGTATGCTAACATCTCCAGAGGAGGCCCAGGTATAGGCGCTATCCAGCCGGCACAGCAGGATTACTTCCAGGCAACAAAAGCTTCCGGTAACGGTGGTTTCCGTATGATGGTACTTGCTCCGTCAACTGTACAGGAAGCAGTAGACCTTACATATGCAGCATTTGATTATGCAGATCGTGACATGAACCCGGTACTGCTTCTGGCAGACGGTGTAATCGGCACCATGATGGAGCCGGTTGAACTTCCGGAGATGAAATCTGAGGAAGAGATCGCAGCGATTAAAGAAAATAAAAAGAACTGGGCTTGTATCGGTCATAAACTTGACTACGCAAACCGTTCCTGGATCCAGCCAGGTCAGTGGGATACAAAGAAAATGCAGGCATGGAACGAAGATGCTGCAAAAATGTATGCAAGCTGGGAAAAAGACGTTATGGTGGAAGAGTATCAGATCGAAGATGCTGAACTGGTTCTTACCGCTTATGGTATCTCCGCTCGTATCTGCAAATCTGTTGTAGATATGCTTCGCGAAGAAGGATACAAGATCGGCCTGATCCGTCCGATCACTGTAAGCCCGTTCCCATATGCTTCTTATGACAAGATCAACTATGATATCTGTAAAGCAGTTCTCGATGTAGAGATGTCTATCCCGGCACAGTTCATTGAGGATGTAGAGATGGGCGTGAAAGGCCGTTGTGCCATCGAGACATGCCTGTGCTCCGGCGGTAATATCATGAGCCGTGAGGCAGTTATCGAAGCAGTGAAAAAGATTTTAGGTTAATAAGGAGGATACGGAACATGGAATTAGTTTATTCAAGAACAAAAACAATCCAGGAAGATAAAGTATCCGGATTCTGCCCGGGCTGTATGCACAGCACAGTAGTAAAACTGATCGGCGAAGTTCTCGAAGAGATGAACCTCGTAGAAAAAGCAGTTATGATCACTGGTGTTGGATGCTGCGGTCTTCACATGGATTATATCGCATATGATACAATTACAGCACCGCACGGTCGTGCCTGTGCAGTAGCAACAGGTATGAAGAGAAGTAACCCGGACAGCCTGTATTTCACATATCAGGGTGATGGTGATCTCGCTGCTATCGGTCTTGCAGAGTCTGTATCAGCAGCAAACCGTGGAGAGAACATCACAGTTATCTTCATCAACAACGGTATTTATGGTATGACAGGTGGACAGATGGCTCCGACTACTCTGGTTGGCATGAAAGCTTCCACAGCTCCGAAAGGACGTATCCCGGAAGAGCATGGTTACCCGATGCATATGTGTGAGATCCTTGACAAGCTTACAGCTCCGGCTTATCTGGAGAGAACAAGCTGCAACACTCCGCAGAATGTTATCAAAACAAAAAATGCAATCAAAAAAGCGTTCCAGAATCAGATCGACGGAAAAGGATTTTCTATGGTAGAGATCGTAACAAGCTGCCCGACAAACTGGGGACTTGAGCCGTTAGACGCACTGGATTTCATCGAGCAGAAAATGCTTCCGGAATATCCGCTGGGCGTAATCAGAGATAAATAGGAGGAAGACAATATGGAAACAAATTTATGTGTTGCCGGATTCGGCGGACAGGGTGTCATGACTCTTGGAAAATTCCTTGCATCAGCAACCTGTGATTCTACAGATAAAAACGTTACTTTCTTCCCGTCCTACGGCGCTGAGCAGCGTGGTGGTACAGCGAACTGCTTCGTTGTAATCTCCGACGAGATGGTAGGTGCACCTCTGGGTGATGTTATGGATGATCTGATCGTTATGAACGGACCGTCTCTGCAGAAATTCCTCCCGACTCTGAAACAGGGCGGAACACTTTTCATCAACAGCTCTATCGTACCGGAAGACGAGATCGACAGAACAGATGTAAAAGTAGTAAAAGCACCGGTTACAGAGCTCGCTCTGGAAATGGGAAATGCAAAAGTTCTGAACGTAATCATGCTTGGTGTATACGTTGGTTATACAGAGGTAGTTTCTCCGGAAGTTGTATGGGGAACCATCGAGCATAAACTTGCTAAGAAAGCAAAACTGCTTCCGCTGAACAAGGCTGCATTCGAGAAAGGCCTTGAGATCGGAAGAAGCCAGAAGTAAGACTTTTATCACATAGAAGCTTTAGGTCATTACATAGATTTCAAATTGAAATCAGATTAAATATCTCCTTTTATTTGTGGAAAGGACAGAAGTTTGTCAGTAGCTGCTGTCCTGCCACGCATCTTTAATGGTATATAGTATAAATTCAGGAAAACCCTTTGGAAATTGTCGGTTGCTGCGACAAGGTCCGGAGGGTTTTTCTGTAGTGCATAAACGTTTTTGCATGAATACATGAAATTGTAGTTTGAGAAAATCGTTTTTTGAGAAAGATAATGTTATTAAAGAATAAATATAATAAACAGTATAGTATTAACAAAAACTTTGATATACTATAAAGAGAAATGTGGATAAACTGTTTTGTCCGAACGTGTTTTTGGGGAAAACAGGATTTTTAGAGATATAGTAAACGTAGGAATAACTCTATTATTGTGATGCTATTGAAAGACAATATAAAGAAGTATTTTGTCCTAAAATATAACGCATAACATATAGAAAAACGGGGATTTATTATGAAAAAACGAATTATAGCGATCATATGTGCAGGAATGCTGGCTTTTGGGATGTCGGCGTGCAGAACTACAGACAGAGATGTGACAGCGGATGGTTCGCTCAGTCAGGAACAGGCAGAAGCAAAGGCGGATATGGCGCAAAAGCAGGCAGAGGAAAGAGCGGCGTTGTCAGAGCTGATTAAAAATAATGCGCTGGCGCAGGTACAGAATGCCGCAAATGCGCAGCAGGTCGGTCTGGAGGCGAAGAAAGCAAAGGATGAAGAGGCGGCAAGGCTGAAGGAAGAGGAAGCGAAGAAAGCGGAAGAAGCCAGAAAACAGGAGGAAGCAAAGCAGCAGACGAATGGTTCAGGAAATGGTGGCTCCAGTCAGGGCGCTTCTCTGGGAAAGGGTTCCTATGCCAATGCGGAAAAAGTATATCTGAACGGTTCCTGGCAGTATGCGGATCATGCGGCGATCACTTCCGGGGCAGCTGTAATGTATAAAGCATCAAGTAATCGGAAAGATATCGTCGTTGGCGTCAATGCCGGACATGGTACATCCGGTGGCGGAAGCGTAAAAACATTATGTCATCCAGATGGTTCCCCGAAGACGACAGGAGGAACTACTGCTTCCGGATCGACAAAAGCGGTGGCGGTCAGCGGCGGCATGACATTTTCGGATGGCACAGGGGAAAGTGCAGTGACGCTTCGTATGGCGCAGATTTTCCGGGATAAGCTGTTGGATGCCGGCTATGATGTACTGATGATCCGGGATGGAAGTGATGTACAGCTTGACAACATAGCGAGAACCGTTATCTGCAACAATGTGGCAGACTGTCACATCTCCCTGCATTGGGACGGAGATGGTCTGAACTATGATAAGGGCTGTTTCTATATCTCCGTGCCTGACGGAATCAAAGGGATGGAGCCGGTCGCATCCCACTGGAAACAGCACAATGCCCTGGGATCCTGTCTGGTCGATGGGCTGCGGGGACAGGGATGTAAGATCAAAGGAAATGGCAGCATGGCCATTGATCTGACCCAGACATCATACAGCACGATTCCTTCGGTAGATATTGAACTTGGAAACGGAACATCCGATCACAGTGACAGTACACTGTCCAGACAGGCGGACGGTCTGGTTCAGGGCGTGCGGAGTTATTTTGGGCAATAGTGCGAAAAATTTTAAATATCCAGCGGGATGATCCTGCTGGATATTTTTGTGCGGTGTATAAATATTTTTAGATAGATGCCTGCTAAGAAATAGTTCCTTTTTTATGCTGACTTTCGATATTTCGGCGACACATTCCGCATATAGTAAAAGATGCGGATTGCCACACCGCCGGCCCAGCCAAACGGAGTTGCCATCCAGATGCCGGTGGAACCGAAATCTGTAAATTGTGACAGCAGAAATGCGGCAGGCACCTGCATAAGACACAGAGATACGATGGTGGAGATCAGCGGAATAAACGGTTTTTCGTAGCCCAGCAGGATGCCGTTTAAGATCTGCATCAGCGCTTCGATGCCGTAGCTGACGCCGACAATCTTCAAATAGGTACAGCCAATCTCAATGACAGCGGGATCATCGCCAAAGAGCCGGATCAGGAATGGCGCTGAAGGAACGACGATGCAGCTGATTGTGATGGAAATGGCAAGCCCCAGTGTCAGTGCGGCACGGAATCCCCGTCTCGCCCGGTCTTCCCGGTGGGCGCCCCGGTTCTGCGCCGTAAAGTTTGACAGTGCCTGTCCGAGATTCATGGCAGGAAGCTGGGCAAAAGAGTCAATCTTTGTAGTGGCGGCATAGGCAGCCATACAGTTGGAACCAAAGCTGTTTACCATACCCTGTAATGTCATGAAACCAATGCTTCGGAACAGCTGCTGCATCATAGATGGAATGCCGATCTTCAGGCTTTCTTTCAGAACTGCAGATTCGTAGGTACCATGAAGGACACGGATCGGATACTCCTTATATTTTGCATGCATCCACAGCAGACTTCCCACAAAAGAAAAGGTCTGTGAGATGACCGTAGCCACTGCCGCACCGGCGATACCGAAATTCATCTGTTTTACAAATAAAAGATCCAGAGAGATATTGATCAGCGTTGCGCCAATCAGGAAGTAAACCGGGCTTTTGGAATCGCCCAGTCCCCGGAGGATATTTGTGATCGTATTGTACAGAAACGTGGGGATCGCCCCCAGAAAAATAATCCGCAGATAGATCAGGGCAAATCCGGCTGTATCTGAAGGAACCTGAAACAGCTTTAATATCGCAGGACTGAGCAGCAGTCCGCAGAGACAGACGATAATCGACAGGATCAGGGAAAAACGGAAATTCGTATCAATGGCGACGCCGATCTTTGCGTAATCTTTTGCCCCGAAATGCCGGGAGATCAGGATGCCGACACCCATCGTTAGTCCCATGGACAGTGCGATCAGGATCAGATTGATCTGAAAGCAGAAGCCTACGGCGGCAAGATTCTCCTTGCCAAGCACCCGTCCGACGATAATGCTGTCAGCCAGATTATAAAACTGCTGAAATACATTACCGATCAGAATGGGAAGTGAGAAGAAAAATAATACTTTAAATTCATTTCCTTTTGTGAGATCCTGCATGGGACACCTCCGGTTGATTTATGTGTGGTATACCAAGATAGAAAAAAAAATGCAATGGGAACACAAAAAATACCGGAACATTGCAAATAAAGACATTTTTTTTTGAATGTATACCTAAATGCTATAAAAATGTACAATGTGCATAAAACAAATAAAAAATAAAGATGATTTATATGCATATTGTATCAATAAATATGGGGCAGGGCAAGTGAAAAAACAGTATTGGAATTATGTCTGGTAACGGTATTTTATGACGGTTCATAATGGCTGCTTTGTTTTATAGAAATGTAATCTTATATTTAACTTAAATATAACGCGATGCCCGAAATAAATTTAATACAAGTATGATATAACTCATAAGTCGAAACCTAACAAAAGTGTGCTCCCGGAATCTTTATTTGGAAGATACCGGGAGTACATAGCATTAAGAGGAGGAACTTATGGAGAAGACAGTTATGAAAAGACTGGTCAGCGTAATCGTAATCCTTACGCTGATATTCAGTCTGGCATTTGCTTTTCTGAACAGTCAGTCTGTCGCTCATGCAGACAGCAGCAATGGGCAGAAAAATATTGTAACAACGCAGACGACACAGTGGCAGTATCGGGATGATAACCGGACGCCGGCGGATGGCTGGAAGACCAGTGAAAGAGTTACGGATGCTGCATGGAAGACAGCAAAAGGAAGCTTTGGCGCGAAAAGAGGCGCCATCAGTAATCTTGGTGGAGGATGCGTTCCTCAGACATTGTTAAAACAGTATATAGACGGAAGTTCAAATGACATTCCGGTCTATTATTTCCGCACGACCTTTGATGTGACTGATATCGCAGCCGTGCAGGGCATCAGCGGAACGGTTGTATATGACGATGCAGCGACCGTATATGTAAATGGTGTTAAGATAGCAGGTTTTGATGATGGTTCTTTTGATGCAAACGGGTATGGAGGTTCCAATGCAGGCGATCCGATCTCTGCTGATTTTTCCTATACAGATATCAGCAAACTGAACCTGAAAGCAACCGGAAATGTGCTGGCAGTGGAGCTTCATAATGGAAGAGCAGGCAGCTCTGATATTTACCTTAATGTCAAAGATATTACTTTACAGACCGGAACACCGGCGGCAAAAGAAGAGGAAATCAAAGACCTTTCCCTGAACATCGGAAGCACACAAACAGAGAGAAACGCAGCATGGCTTGCAACTTCTGTTCAGGATGAGTATCTTCAGGTTGCAGAAAAACCGACAGATTATATAGAGGGAGATGCATTTCCAGAGAAAACCGCAGTCGTTTACAAAGCAGACAAAGAGACATCTTCTGTCAGCGGATTCTACAGCTGCAAAGCAGGGATGAGGGATCTCAAAGAGAAAACCACATATCTGTATCGCGTAGGCAATGATGAGAAATGGTCTGATGTGTATACATTTACCACACAGGATTTTGGCATTACAGACAGCTACAGTTTCCTGTTTGCAGGCGATCCGCAGATCGGAGCCAGCGGTAATGCGGGAAATGATACGACCAACTGGCAGAAGACGATGGAATCCGCTATGAAAGCATTTCCGGATACCAGCTTTTTGCTGAGTGCCGGAGACCAGGTAAACAGCAGAAACAATGACAGTCAGTATGATGGATATTTATCCCCGTCTGCGCTTCGTCAGATCCCGATGGCAGTAAATGTAGGAAACCATGATAATGGAGATAAACGTTATACGGATTACTACAATATGCCAAACGTTTCTGACAAGGGCGCAACGTCTAATACAGGAGTGCAGGGCGGTGATTACTGGTTTATGTAT
>OLRJ01002049.1_pt1 | contig 15844 bp, 9 predicted proteins | sample 1672741 | NCBI WGS metagenome assembly OLRJ01 (sample SAMEA3136719, study PRJEB25190) | human gut metagenome | biome: human gut; feature: human-associated habitat; material: faeces | place: Austria | collected 2013
GCTTATCAGTATCTTTTCTCCGGGCTGTATATCGCATGAGTATCCGATAAGAAGATCAGCCAGTTTCTTTATTCTCGGGTCCATTGTTACCTCCTGTGTTTCTGATATATTAATAATTGTATATACGTGTAAATTTCTGTAGATTATTATACCCCATGTGTGTTATTTTTAAAAGGGAAAGAAGGATACAGTTTTTTCGGAGGACATCGATGAAGCATATTTTTATAATGAACCCCGCTTCCGGCAGTGTGAGCAGACGCGACAGACTGGTGGAAAGCATCAATGCAGCTGCAGAAGAAGCCGGTGCTGATTTTGTAGGCGCAGAAGAAATGGCACAGAAGATCCAGAGTGAAAACTGGTTCGACTTCGACGTTGTTATCGCAACACCTGATATGATGGGCGTTGTAGGTCGTCTGGGTAAGGTTCTCGGACCTAAGGGCTTAATGCCTAACCCTAAGGCTGGTACCGTAACCATGGATGTAACCAAGGCAGTTAACGATATCAAAGCTGGTAAGATTGAATACAGACTGGACAAAACAAATATTATCCATGTGCCGATTGGAAAAGCTTCCTTCACAGAAGAACAGTTAGCGGACAACTTCCAGACCCTTATGGATGCTATCAACAAAGCAAAACCAAGTTCTCTGAAAGGTCAGTACCTGAAGAGTGTTACAATCACTTCTACAATGGGACCTGGCGTAAAACTGAATCCAGTAAAACTTGCATAAGTTTTTGTTGACATCTAAATAAAAAAGTGCTATAATAATATGGCAATTGCCGAAGACAGCAGGTGCTAAAAAGCGTAATCATACCTGCCGAGGGAATTTACAAAATGCAGCAATCTGCATCTGAGTAAAGAACGTAAACCTCTCTGTCTTCCAACAGAGAGGTTTTTATATGTCTGAGGTACGAAAATAATATAAGGAGGTGCACGATTCGTGGCAAAAGTAGAACTGAAACAGCCAGTAGTTCAGGAAATCGCAGAGCATGTAAACGGAGCTCAGTCCGTAGTTGTTGTTGATTACCGTGGACTTACCGTTGCTGAAGATACACAGTTACGTAAACAGTTAAGAGAAGCTGGTGTTGTTTATAAAGTATACAAAAATACTTTAATGAACATTGCATTCAAAGGAACTGATTTTGAAAGCCTTGCTCCGGTACTTGAGGGACCGAACGCAATCGCTATTTCAAAAGAAGATGCAACAGCTCCTGCAAGAATCCTTGCAAAATTTGCAAAGACAGCACAGGCTCTTGAAATCAAAGCAGGTGTTGTAGAAGGCGAATTCTATGACGCAGAGGGAATGAAAGCAATTTCTGCAATTCCTTCCAGAGACGAACTGCTTTCCAAATTCCTTGGAAGCATCCAGTCTCCGATCACAAACTTTGCTCGCGTTATCAATCAGATCGCAGAGCAGGGTGGCGCAGAGAACTGCGAAGCAGCTGCTCCGGCAGCAGAATAATTTCGAGATTATCGAAGAATTTTTATCAGCCGCTGGTTAGAAGGCTGGTTATTAAAAAACTAAGCATAGTTTAATGAAAACAAACTTAAAATTGGAGGTAAATCATAATGGCAAAATTAACAACAGCTGAATTTATTGAAGCTATTAAAGAGTTAACTGTATTAGAGTTAAATGACCTGGTAAAAGCATGTGAGGAAGAGTTTGGCGTATCTGCAGCAGCAGGCGTTGTAGTTGCAGCAGCAGGCGGAGACGCAGCAGCAGCAGAAGAGAAAACTGAGTTTGATGTAGAGCTTACAGAAGTTGGCCCGAACAAAGTTAAAGTTATCAAAGTTGTTCGTGAAGTAACTGGTCTTGGTCTGAAAGAGGCTAAAGAGGTAGTTGACGGAGCTCCTAAATTAGTTAAAGAAGCAGCTGACAAAGCTGAGGCTGAAGACATCAAGACAAAACTTGAGGCTGAAGGCGCTAAAGTTACATTAAAATAATTACTGCATTCAACTGAATCGTGCAGAATTACGAAAAAGACTGATCTCAGACAGGAAATCCTGTTTCGGGATTGGCCTTTTTCTTTATAAAAAAGTGGCTTGACAGAAACTGGAACTTATGGTATCATGCTAGATGCACTATTGTGGTTTCGTGGGCTTTGTATGCCCTTTTTTGGAACAAATAAATCAAATCCTGTGTTTTCAGGAGTTTAGTAAGATTCTGAAAACATTATGCTGAATTCTTGAAAGCATAGGAGAAGCAGAGGCGAAATGTCTGATAAAGACAGCAGTTCGTCAACAATTCAAATAAAAACGAGAGGTGAAACGTCAATGGAGAAAAACAGGATACGTCCGGTACGTGCCGGAAAAAGTTTACGTATGAGTTATTCGAGACAGAAAGAGGTATTGGAAATGCCAAACCTGATTGAAGTCCAGAAGGAATCCTATGAGTGGTTTCTCAGAGAAGGACTTCGCGAAGTGTTTGCGGATATCTCCCCAATCGCAGATTACAGTGGCCATCTGAGCTTGGAGTTTACAGATTTTACACTGTGTAAGGACGATGTTAAGTATACAATTCCGGAATGTAAAGAACGTGATGCAACATATGCTGCTCCATTAAAAGTAAAAGTGCGTCTTTATAATAAAGAAGCAGATGAAATTAATGAGCATGAAATATTTATGGGCGATCTGCCATTGATGACAGAAACCGGTACATTTGTGATTAACGGTGCTGAGCGAGTTATCGTCAGCCAGCTGGTACGTTCTCCGGGTATCTATTACGGAATTGCACACGATAAAGTAGGTAAAGAGTTATATTCCTGTACCGTTATCCCGAATCGTGGCGCATGGCTGGAGTATGAGACTGATTCCAACGATGTTTTCTATGTACGGGTAGACCGTACCAGAAAAGTTCCGATTACAGTTCTGATCCGTGCACTGGGAATCGGAACCAATCAGGAGATCATTGACCTGTTTGGCGAAGAACCAAAGATTCTTGCAAGCTTTGGCAAAGACGTTGCTACAAACTATCAGGAAGGTCTTCTGGAATTATATAAGAAGATCCGTCCAGGCGAGCCGCTTTCAGTAGAAAGCGCTGAGAGCCTGATCTCTGCAATGTTCTTTGACCCGAGACGTTACGATCTTGCAAAAGTAGGACGTTATAAATTTAATAAGAAACTTCTTCTGAAAAACCGTATCAGCGGACAGGTATTGGCTGAAGATGTTGTGGATCCGTCCACAGGAGAGATTCTTGCTGAAGCCGGTATGATGGTCGACCGTGCTCTGGCAGATAAAATCCAGAATGCTGCTGTTCCATATGTATGGATGCAGACAGAAGAGAGAAATGTAAAAGTTCTTTCCAACCTGATGGTTGACATTACTAATTACGTGGATGTTGATCCGAAGGAAGTTGGAGTAAAAGAGCTGGTGTACTATCCGGTTCTGGCTCAGATTCTGGAAGAGAATGAGGGTATTGAAGATATCAAAGAAGCAATCCGCAGAGATATTGCGGATCTGATTCCGAAACATATTACAAAAGAGGATATTCTGGCATCTATCAACTACAATATGCACCTGGAGTATGGTCTGGGCAATGATGATGATATCGATCATCTTGGAAACAGACGTATCCGTGCCGTAGGCGAACTGCTTCAGAATCAGTACCGTATCGGATTGTCCAGACTGGAAAGAGTGGTTCGTGAAAGAATGACTACACAGGATCTGGAGAATATCACAGCACAGAACCTGATCAATATCAAACCGGTTACAGCTGCAGTGAAAGAGTTCTTCGGATCTTCCCAGCTGTCACAGTTCATGGATCAGAACAACCCTCTTGGTGAGCTGACCCATAAGAGACGTCTTTCCGCACTTGGACCTGGCGGTTTGTCACGAGACAGAGCCGGATTCGAGGTTCGAGACGTTCACTATTCCCATTACGGAAGAATGTGCCCGATCGAGACTCCTGAGGGTCCGAACATCGGTCTGATCAACTCCCTTGCATCTTATGCAAAGCTGAATCAGTACGGATTTGTTGAGGCACCTTACCGTAAGATTGATAAAACGGATCCTATGAATCCGCGTGTAACTGACGAAGTTGTTTACATGACCGCTGATGAAGAGGATAACTACCATGTAGCACAGGCGAATGAGGCACTTGACGCAGAAGGACATTTCGTTCGTAAGAACGTTTCCGGTCGTTACCGCGAAGAGACTCAGGAGTACGAGCGTCAGATGTTTGATTACATGGACGTATCTCCTAAGATGGTATTCTCTGTAGCTACAGCCCTGATCCCATTCCTTCAGAACGATGATGCGAACCGTGCGCTGATGGGATCAAACATGCAGCGTCAGGCCGTTCCGCTTCTTACAACAGAGGCTCCGGTTGTTGGTACAGGTATGGAGACCAAAACAGCCGTTGACTCCGGTGTATGTGTTGTTGCGAAAAAAGCAGGTACTGTACTTCGTTCCACATCTACAGACATCACCATCAAGAACGATGACGGAACAAAAGATGATTACCATCTGACCAAATTCATGCGAAGCAACCAGAGCAACTGCTACAACCAGAGACCGATCGTGTTCCAGGGTGAGCACGTTGAGGCAGGACAGGTTATCGCTGATGGCCCGTCTACATCCAATGGTGAGCTTGCACTTGGTAAGAACCCGCTGATCGGATTTATGACCTGGGAAGGTTATAACTACGAGGATGCCGTTCTGCTTAGCGAGAGACTGGTACAGAATGATGTTTATACATCTGTCCATATTGAGGAATATGAGGCAGAATCCCGTGATACCAAGCTGGGACCGGAAGAGATCACACGTGACGTTCCGGGTGTCGGCGATGATGCGCTGAAAGATCTGGATGAGCGTGGTATTATCCGTATCGGTGCTGAGGTACGTGCCGGTGATATCCTTGTTGGTAAGGTTACTCCTAAGGGAGAGACAGAGCTTACTGCTGAGGAGCGTCTCCTTCGTGCCATCTTCGGTGAGAAGGCAAGAGAGGTACGTGATACTTCCCTGAAAGTACCGCACGGTGAGTATGGTATTATCGTAGATGCCAAGGTATTTACAAGAGAGAACGGCGATGAACTGAGCCCTGGAGTAAATCAGGCAGTACGTATTTATATTGCACAGAAGAGAAAGATCTCCGTTGGTGATAAGATGGCTGGTCGTCATGGTAACAAGGGTGTCGTTTCCCGTGTACTTCCAGTTGAGGATATGCCATTCCTTCCGAACGGACGTCCGCTCGATATCGTGCTGAACCCTCTGGGTGTACCTTCCCGAATGAATATCGGACAGGTCCTGGAGATCCACTTAAGCCTTGCTGCCAAAGCACTTGGCTTCAACATTGCAACACCAGTATTCGATGGCGCCAACGAGGTTGATATCCAGGATACTCTGGAGCTTGCCAACGATTACGTTAATACGGAAGACTTTGAGGAATTCCGTGAGAAATATAAAGATATCCTTGCACCGGATGTTATGCAGTACCTTGACGAGAACAAAGCTCACAGAGCACTCTGGAAGGGCGTTCCTATTTCCAGAGATGGTAAGGTAAGACTTCGTGACGGACGTACAGGTGAGTACTTCGACAGCCCTGTAACCATCGGTCACATGCATTACCTGAAACTGCATCATCTGGTAGATGATAAGATCCATGCACGTTCCACAGGTCCATACTCCCTGGTAACACAGCAGCCTCTGGGTGGTAAAGCTCAGTTCGGTGGACAGCGTTTCGGAGAGATGGAGGTTTGGGCCCTGGAGGCATATGGTGCTTCCTACACACTGCAGGAGATCCTGACAGTGAAGTCTGATGATGTGATCGGACGTGTTAAGACCTATGAAGCAATCATCAAAGGTGATAACATTCCTGAGCCAGGTATTCCTGAGTCCTTTAAGGTACTTCTTAAAGAGCTTCAGTCTCTTGGTCTGGATGTACGTGTACTCAGCGAGGACGGAGAGGAAGTTCACATTATGGAGACTTCTGATTACGGAGATACGGATCTTCGTCACGTCATCGAGGGAGATTCCAGAGGACGCAGAGATGAGGAGTCCTTCGGTAAACACGGCTATACCAAGCAGGAGTTCAGTGGAGAAGAACTTGTCAATGTAGAAGAAGATGAAGACATTGAAGAAGACGAGGACATGATCGAGTTTGAAGAGTCCTTTGATGATGAGGAATAAGAAAGGGGAAAGAATACATGGCAGAAACAACGAACGCCAATGAAACATATCAGCCAATGACTTTCGATGCCATCAAGATTGGACTGGCGTCCCCTGAGAAGATCAGAGAGTGGTCACACGGTGAGGTTTTAAAACCTGAAACAATCAACTACAGAACCTTGAAACCTGAAAAGGACGGTCTTTTCTGCGAAAGAATTTTTGGACCGAGCAAGGACTGGGAGTGCCACTGTGGAAAGTACAAAAAAATTCGCTATAAAGGCGTTGTCTGCGACAGATGTGGTGTTGAAGTAACCAAATCTGCCGTTCGTAGAGAGCGTATGGGACACATCGAGCTTGCAGCTCCGGTGTCTCATATCTGGTACTTCAAAGGAATTCCGTCCCGTATGGGTCTGATCCTTGACATTTCTCCGAGAACACTGGAGAAAGTGCTTTACTTTGCAAACTATATCGTTCTGGATCCTGCTGATTCCGGACTTATGTACAAACAGGTACTCACCGAGCGTGAGTACCAGGAAGCACGTGAGTCTTACGGAGAGGGATTCCGTGTAGGTATGGGTGCCGAGTCCATCATGGAGCTTCTGAAAGCGATCGATCTTGAGAAAGATTCCGTCGAGCTGAAAGCAGAGCTTCAGGATGCAACTGGCCAGAAACGTGCAAGAATTATCAAACGTCTTGAGGTTGTGGAGTCCTTCCGTGAGTCCGGCAACCGTCCTGAGTGGATGATCATGACCGTTATCCCGGTTATTCCGCCAGATCTTCGTCCTATGGTACAGCTGGACGGAGGACGTTTTGCAACATCTGACCTGAATGATCTTTACAGAAGAATCATCAATAGAAACAACCGTCTGAAAAGACTTCTGGAGCTTGGTGCTCCGGATATCATTGTCCGCAACGAGAAGCGTATGCTGCAGGAGGCTGTAGATGCCCTGATCGATAACGGACGCCGTGGACGTCCTGTAACAGGCCCTGGAAACAGAGCTCTGAAATCCCTTTCCGATATGCTGAAAGGTAAATCCGGACGTTTCCGTCAGAACCTTCTTGGTAAACGAGTTGACTATTCCGGACGTTCTGTAATCGTCGTAGGACCGGAGCTGAAGATTTATCAGTGTGGTCTTCCGAAAGAGATGGCTATCGAGCTGTTTAAACCTTTCGTTATGAAAGAGCTTGTTGCCAACGGAACTTCCCACAACATCAAAAATGCCAAGAAAATGGTAGAGAAACTTGAGCCGGCAGTATGGGATGTCCTCGAGGACGTCATTAAGGAGCATCCGGTTATGCTGAACCGTGCACCTACACTGCATCGTCTGGGTATCCAGGCGTTCGAGCCGATCCTTGTAGAAGGTAAGGCGATCAAGCTTCATCCACTTGTTTGTACTGCGTTCAACGCTGATTTCGATGGTGACCAGATGGCCGTACATCTTCCGCTTTCCCAGGAAGCACAGGCAGAGTGCCGTTTCCTTCTGTTATCACCGAACAACCTTCTGAAACCGTCAGATGGTGGTCCTGTAGCCGTTCCTTCACAGGATATGGTCCTTGGTATCTACTACCTGACTCAGGAGAGACCTGGAAACAAGGGTGAGGGCAAGTTCTTCAAGAGTGTCAACGAGGCAATTCTTGCATATGAGAACAAAGTCATCACACTTCAGACCAAGATCATTGTACGCTGCCATAAGACAATGCCGGATGGCACTGTGTTAAGCGGCAATGTTCATTCCACACTTGGACGTTTCCTGTTCAACGAGATCCTTCCACAGGACCTTGGATTTGTAGACAGAAGCGTACCTGGAAACGAACTGCTTCTTGAGGTTGACTTCCTTGTAGGTAAGAAACAGCTGAAGCAGATCCTTGAAAAAGTTATCAATACTCACGGTGCAACAAGAACAGCTGAGGTACTTGACTCCGTTAAGGCTATGGGTTACAAATACTCCACACGTGCAGCCATGACCGTATCTATTTCCGATATGACCGTGCCGCCGCAGAAGCCGGAGATGATCAAGCAGGCTCAGGATACTGTTGACCGTATTACAAAGAACTACAAACGTGGTCTTATCACAGAGGAAGAGCGTTACAAAGAGGTTGTTGATACCTGGAAGAAGACGGATGATGAGCTTACAAAAGCACTTCTTACCGGTCTTGATAAGTACAACAACATCTTCATGATGGCTGACTCCGGAGCCCGTGGTTCCGATAAGCAGATCAAACAGCTTGCCGGAATGCGAGGACTGATGGCTGATACAACTGGTCATACGATCGAGCTCCCGATCAAGTCAAACTTCCGTGAAGGTCTTGACGTACTGGAGTACTTCATGTCCGCTCATGGAGCACGTAAAGGTCTTTCCGATACCGCTCTTCGTACAGCCGATTCCGGATACCTGACAAGACGACTTGTTGACGTATCCCAGGATCTGATCGTTCGTGAGGCAGACTGCTGTGAGAACAGAGCAGAGATCTCCGGAATGGAAGTTCGTGGATTCATGGACGGAAAAGAAGAGATCGAGAGCCTTCAGGAGCGTATCACAGGACGTTTCTCCTGTGAGACAGTTAAGAATAAAGACGGAGAAATCCTTGTTAAAGCAAACCACATGATCACACCGAAACGTGCAGCACGTATCATGAAAGAGGGCGTAAGCAACGTGACAGGCGGACCGATCGACAGACTGAAGATCCGTACCATCCTTTCCTGTAAGTGCAAGGTTGGTGTCTGCGCGAAATGTTATGGTGCGAACATGGCTACCGGTGAGCCGGTACAGGTTGGTGAGTCCGTTGGTATCATCGCAGCACAGTCTATCGGTGAGCCAGGTACACAGCTGACTATGCGTACGTTCCATACCGGTGGTGTTGCCGGTGGAGATATCACACAGGGTCTTCCTCGTGTCGAGGAGCTTTTTGAGGCAAGAAAGCCGAAGGGTCTTGCGATTATCACAGAGATCCCAGGTGTTGCCACAATCAACGACACTAAGAAGAAACGTGAGATCATCGTAAATGATCCGGAGACAGGTGATTCCAAGACTTACCTGATTCCATACGGTTCCCGTATCAAAGTCCTTGACGGACAGGTTCTTGAGGCCGGCGATGAGCTGACAGAAGGTAGTGTAAATCCGCATGATATCTTGAGAATCAAGGGTGTCCGTGCAGTTCAGGATTACATGATCCGCGAGGTTCAGCGTGTATATCGTCTGCAGGGTGTTGAGATCAACGATAAGCATATCGAGGTTATCGTTCATCAGATGCTGAAGAAGATCCGTATCGAGGATAACGGAGATACAGAGTTCCTGCCAGGAACACTTGTTGATGTCCTTGATGTTGAGGAAGTTAATGAGAAACTTGAGGCAGAGGGCAAACAGCCGGCAGAGGGAAAACAGGTTATGCTTGGTATTACCAAAGCATCCCTTGCTACAAACTCCTTCCTGTCAGCAGCATCCTTCCAGGAAACAACAAAAGTCCTGACAGAGGCTGCTATCAAAGGTAAGATCGATCCGCTGATCGGTCTGAAAGAGAACGTTATCATCGGTAAGCTGATTCCTGCAGGTACAGGTATGAAGCGTTACAGTGAGATCAGTCTTGACACAGGAATGCCGGAGGTAAAAACAGCTTCCGAGGAGCCTGAGGATACAGAGGAAATTTCCGTAGAGGAAGAGAAGACTGAGACTGCTCCGGAGGAAGAGACCATTGCTGTTGAAGAGACAGCAGAGGAAACTGCACCGGTAGAAGAATAAGTCGATATACCTTGCTAATATAAATAAATCTCCCCCCGGAAATCCGGAGGGAGATTTCTGTTTATAAGCAGGGATTTTCTGAGAGAGGAGGGATTGCGATGGACAAGGAACTGCCAATTTCCCCGTGGCCGGAATGGAAGATCGTAAGCAAGATCGGGGAAGGCTCTTTTGGAAGAGTGTATAAAGCTCAGAGAACTGAGAAGGGACGTTCTTTTTACTCGGCAATTAAGATAATCACAATCCCCGCCAGTAAAGGGGAGCTGGACAGTGTGCGCTCAGAATCCGGTGATGAAAAATCCGTCCGCGGATATTTCGAAAATCTGGTGGAAGAGTGTATTCAGGAAGTAAGCACCATGGAGTATTTCAGAGGAAATTCCCACATTGTGTCGGTAGAAGATTACAAGGTGATGGAATATCTGGATGAGATCGGATGGGATATTTTTATCCGCATGGAATATCTCACAAGCTTCATGGAATATTATGCGGGAAAAAATCTCACAGAAAAAGAAGTGATGAAGCTTGGCATAGACCTTTGTAAATCACTGGAATACTGCGGGCAGCTTCACATTATTCACAGGGATATCAAGCCCGAGAATATTTTTGTATCCAGATTCGGGGATTTCAAGCTGGGAGACTTTGGAATCGCCAGAGAGCTGGAAAAAACCATGAGTACCCTTTCCAAAAAGGGAACCTATTCCTATATGGCACCGGAGATGTACAGGGGAGAAAAGTACGACAGCAGAGTGGATATCTATGCGCTTGGCCTGGTGATGTATAAACTGATGAATCATAACAGACTTCCGTTTCTGAATCTGGAAAAACAGCTGATCACATACAGGGATAAAGAAAATGCACTGACAAGGAGAATGTCAGGTGAAACACCGCCTGCGCCGGCAGATGCGGGAGAAGCTTTTGGCGCGGCTATTTTAAAAGCCTGTGCCTATGAGGAAAAAGAACGGTATCAGACGCCGCAGGAACTGAGACAGGCGCTGGAGCGAATCCGGTATGAGGGTACAACTCCTCCAAAACCGAAAACCACCGGGGAAAGACCGGTTCCGGAGTCCATGCCGAAATTTCTTCAGGAAGGTGCCGCCAAACAGCTGGCCAGAACAAGTCAGCTGAATACAGATGCGATCCGTCAGGCGCGGAAAAATTTCGGGCAGGTGTCTGTACAGACTGAAAAACGTTCCCCAGGAGAAACGGCAAAAAATACAGTGCAGAATACGGCAAAAGTGCAGAGTGTGGTACAGAGTCCACAGAAATCTGCACCTGGAAAACCGGTATCCAGAGCGGTAAAGCCAAAAGTCACTTCTATAACCGATCTGGAAGACAGCCGTGACCAGGATCTGCGGGAGTGGGAAGAACCTGTAACAGAGTATGACGGAAGTGTTTCTGAAGGAAAGAAGCGGAAAAGCTTTTCCAGGATCATCATTACAGCTGTCATACTTATTGTGCTGATTGGTGGAATCCTTGTAGCACGTAATGTTCTGGATTCTGCAGATGGTGGAAAAGATACGTACGTAGATACCGATGATTCGGATGCTCTGAATAAAGGAAACTTCGGAACTGCAGACAGTTCAGATAAGAGTTTTGCCCAGGCAATGGAAACCATACGAGAACATGCGACAACCATAGAGGATGCTCTGGACAGTTATAAACGCGAAGGCACAGAGGGGGATCGCCTGCGTTTTTATAATGGGTCAGGAGAAATTGCCAAAGTGCTTGTATATCCGGACAGTTCCGCTGATGGTGTTTATGAGGAATATTTTTACTGGGGAGAGCAGATGTTTTATACTTATGTATGGGACGGAGACGAGAAACAGTATTTCTATTATCAGGACGGCCTTTTGATCCGATGGATTGATAAGGATGGAAAGGTCCATGATAAAGAGAGCGATAACGATGAATATGTAGAACTGGGAGACAAATACTGGAGTAATTCGGTAATGGAGCTTCAGCAGTAATGTCGAAAGGGTTTTTACGAAAGGAAAAAGAATGGCCTATCAGATTGATTATGCATACACATGCCACACCGGAAAGGTGAGGGCAAATAATGAGGATAATTTCTGGTGCTGCGGTGTGCGCCTGCCGGTGCACAACCAGGGAGTTGACGGAATCCTGGCAGGTCATACACAGCATTGGCAGCTTCCCGTTCTGGCTGTTTTTGATGGCATGGGAGGAGAAAGCTGTGGAGAAATGGCGGCTTCTGCTGCGGTGGAAGCACTGGGCAGTTTTTATGAAGAAAACCGCAGGAGCCTGAAAAAGGAACCGGTGGCTTTTCTGACAGGAGCCTGCGAAAATATGAATGAAGCAGTATGTCGTTACAGCAGAGAAAACTGTATCAACAGCATGGGAACCACCATGGCATTGCTGTCTTTCAGTGAAAAAGCTATTTATGCCTGTAATCTTGGAGACAGCCGTATTTACCGGCATTTTCAGGGAAAACTCCGCCAGATATCCACAGACCATGTCATTGGCGGGAAAATGCTGGGAAAAGCCCCTCTGACACAATATCTGGGCTTTCAGGAAGAAAATATGGCTCTGGAGCCGTCTATTGTGGAAATCGGATATCAGACCGGAAGCAGTTATCTGATCTGTTCGGATGGAGTTACGGATATGCTTTCTGATGAGGAAATCCGGGAAATCCTTGGGAAAAACAGTACAGCAGAGGAGAAAGTAGAGGAACTGCTGGAAATGGCGCTGGCCAAAGGCGGCAGAGATAATGTAACCATGGTTCTTGCACAGATCAGTGGCTACGAAGAAAGGAATCCTCTCAAACGATGGGCAGAACGGTATAGTACCGGGCGGTAGAAAATCTGCAGCAAAGGGTGTTCATACTGCTGTTTGGACAACTCTGCCGGGGAGGAATTTAAGGGATAAGGAGAATTTACGATGAGAAATCGAATGCAGGATCTTGATTTTGAACAGACAGTTGCCTTCGATTCTGTGAAGGACTTTGAATTTACAAGAAAGGCGGCGCAGAAGTTCCGCCAGGTTGTCAGTCTGGATTCTTTTGAGGATGAGGATGCGGACGTTATTTTTCATTATCTTTATAAAGAAATGGAACTGGTTTCTTTCGGCGATTATCTGAAACGATATGTTTACGAGCGTGCAGAGTTGGAAGAGCCTTTTTCCCAGGTACCCCAGGAGGTTTACAGGGATATTGTGGTGGAATCTTTCAAGGAAACTTATACACCAAAATCCATGTCTCCAACTTCGGCCAAACTGAGTTCTCTGGTGAACAACTGGCTGACACAGGCATCTGTAAAGCGTGAAACCGTTTTTCTGCTGGGATTTGGGCTTCGAATGAGTACGGAGGATGTATCCGACTTTCTGACCAGGGTGCTCCGGGAGCAGGATTTTGATTTTCATAATCCGGAAGAAGTGATTTACTGGTACTGTTACCGGAACCATCTTGGTTACTATAAAGCTGAAGAATACAGAGAAACCTACAAAAAGCTGACGCCTGTGGAAAAAAAGACAGGTGAAGTTGTATATGGCACAGGTCTCTGTCTGGACAGTGAGGAAAAACTTCTGGAATATCTGGCATTTCTCAAAGGCAGATGCGATGATCCGAAATCTGAAAAGAGCCAGGCTTTTCAGGAATTTATGATCCTTGTGGAGCGTGCAAAAAAGATTATTGCAGCCATGTATCAGGAGGATGAAGAAGAAAACGGCGGTAAAAAAATCTGGAAACCTGAAAATATCAGTGCATCTGATCTGGAGAAAGTGATATGCAGCGGAATTCCCATTAACAAGATGGGAAACCTGAAAAAAATGTCCGCTTCCATTCTGGCAAAACATTTCAGCCAGAAGCGTTTCAGCCGTCAGAGAATCAATAATATCCTGAATCACAAGTTTCCGGTGGAACGTTTTGATTTGATTACGCTGGAATTTTTTGTAATTTCCCAGGAGATGGCAGATGACGATCCGTATACCAGGTACCGTCATTTTCTGGAAGAAATCCAGGAGATTCTGGCCCGCTGTGGAATGAGTGAAATTTACATAGTAAATCCATATGAATGTTTCCTTCTGATGTGTCTTTTGACAGACTGCCCGCTGGCAGTATTTTCTGAGATATGGGAGAAATCCTACGAAGAAGGGGAAGAAAAAAGCTGAAAAAAAGGATGATGCGTATCTGGCGCGTCATCCTTTTTTGTCTGTGCTTTATTCGTTGTAATAACCGTAAATGGAACGGCTGGTCTGAGCAATGGTATTCTGGGCTGCGGCAGTATCATTAAGATCCTGGGACATAAAGCAGACAACAAGATCAATACCTTTGGCTGTATCGTAGATGATACCGGCATCATTTTCTACGGTGTCAAGTTCACCGGTTTTGTTGGCAACTTTTACGCCCTCCGGCATCTGTGCCGGAATTTTGTTTGTTCTTGTCTGCATTTTCAGAAGATGATACATATATTCCGCACCTGCAAGCGTGTCATCGGTGGAAGTACCTTTATCAATCTGATAAATGGTTTTCAGGAATTTTCCACAGTCTTTTACGGAGGTGTAATTATCTCCATTGGAGTTGTCTGCAAGAAGGAGACGTCCCATGGAAGTACTGGTATATCCGTGATCCTGGCAGAACTTGTTGACGCGGGCCATTCCGGCAGCATCATCACCACCGCCAAGATAATTGACAAGGGTATTGGCAGCATCATTGTCGCTGACTGTAATCATGGAATTCAGATTATCATCCAGTTTATCTTTTCCGTAGGTGGCGGAAAGACTGTCATAATCTTCGTATACAGCGCCCATGATATAGAGCTTGATCAGGCTGGCAGCCTGCATCTGCTGGTCATTGATGGAACCTTCGGTATTTTTTGCAAGGTTACATACGTATACAGACCAGGTACCGTTGCCGGAAGGAAGAAGGGACTGTACCTGATTTAGAAGATTGTCCATGCTGGAATCAGAATTATCCGTAAAAGTACTGCTTCCACTGGAAGGAGAAAGAGTACCTTCTTCCTGAGAAGAGCTGTCCTGACTGTCAGAAGACGCGGACGGGCCTGCAACTTCTCCGGAATTCTGAGAATCAGACTGTACGCCTGCGGTAGCAGCGGCGCTGGCAACGGTAGGATCATCTGGATAGAGGGCATCCAGTTGGTCTGCCTTGGTGCTTAATTCTGCAGCAGAATCCGAAACTTCCTGTACGCTTTTCTGCAGTTCGTTGACCTTGGACTGAAGGGATGCAAGTTTGTCCAGGGAGCGGACATTCAGTGCGCCAAGTCCTGCCAGAGCAACGGCAAGGACTGCAATCACAATATATAAGAAAACATTTTTTTTCATAAAAGTTACTCCTTTTTACTGAAAATAAGCATCAATTCCATTGGCGATTCCTTCTGCCATTGTCTGCTGGAAGGAAGAATCTGCCATTTTCAGATCATCGTTCTGATTGGTCATAAATCCCATTTCCACAATGGTCACCGGTATGGTACTCCAGTTGATACCTGTCATGGTATCTGTGTAGATAATTCCACGGTTCTGAAAACCGGTAGCTGCACAGTAGGAATCAACAATACACTGGGAAAGTCGGTTGGAACTGTCATAGAGACTGGAAACATAAGGATTCTGCTGAGACGGGCACATGGTAAGAGCTCCGGAAACAGAAGAAGAATCATCACCGTTTGCATGAATACGTACGCAGATTTCCGCACCCTGGGAAGCAACCAGCTCTGCACGTTCCTTATTGCTGATGGCAGTGTCATTATCAGTTCTTGTCATTACTACCTGGTATCCACGCTGTTCCAGAATATTTTTTAGAAGAAGGGATACATCCAGGTTCAGCTGATATTCCGGAAGGCCGCTGTAGGAACCTCTGGTTCCGGTAGAAGCTTTTGCCTTCATGGTGGAGGAACCGGGACCATTTGGTTCGGTGGCACTCATATCAACGTTTTCACCCTGATGTCCAGGATCAATTCCTACGATGTGGCCATTTGCGGCTGAAGTAGTGGTATCGCTGCCTCCGTCAGAGAATCCCTCACCACCGGCTTCACTGAAAACA
>OLRJ01002050.1_pt1 | contig 15841 bp, 14 predicted proteins | sample 1672741 | NCBI WGS metagenome assembly OLRJ01 (sample SAMEA3136719, study PRJEB25190) | human gut metagenome | biome: human gut; feature: human-associated habitat; material: faeces | place: Austria | collected 2013
CATACAAGAGAAATCCGATGAGAAGTGAGCGTATTGCATCTCTTTCCAGATATGTAATGGTAGATGCACTGAATCCGGCAATCACATCTGCCACTCAGTGGTTTGAGAGAACACTGGATGACTCAGCAAACAAGCGTCTGAGTATTCCGGAAGGATTCCTTGCTATTGATGGTATTCTGGATCTGTGCCTGAATGTTGTAGACGGTCTGGTTGTTTATCCTAAGGTTATCGAGAAACATATGATGGCAGAGCTTCCGTTCATGGCAACAGAAAACATTATGATGGATGCTGTTAAAGCCGGCGGAGACAGACAGGAACTTCACGAACGTATCCGTGAGCTTTCCATGGAAGCAGGACGTACTGTCAAAGTAGAAGGAAAAGATAACGACCTTCTTGAAAGAATTGCAGCTGATCCTGCATTCAACCTGACCATTGAAGAACTTCGTAAATCCATGGAACCATCCCGTTATGTCGGCAGAGCAAAAGAACAGACAACTGCATTTATTGAGAAAACAGTTCAGCCGGTTCTTGATGCCCACAAAGAAATGCTGGGAATGACAGCTGAAATTAACGTTTGATACCAGGGTTTAAAAGTCGGAGTCCACATGAGCATAAAAGTGGGATGTAATCCCGCGATATGCGAATGGAGGGTAGGATTATGAGAGTGCATTGCACGGAATAATCCGTAGGTATCACAGAAAAAATAAACAGAGAATAAATAGATCAAATAAAACACGAGGAGGATATAGTGTTATGATCAAAGCAGTAGTTGGAGCTAACTGGGGAGATGAAGGTAAAGGTAAGATTACAGATATGCTTGCTGAGGAAGCTGACATTATCGTAAGATTCCAGGGAGGAGCAAATGCAGGGCATACAATCGTAAACGACTACGGTAAATTTGCACTGCATACACTTCCGTCTGGTGTATTTTATAACCATACAACAAGCGTTATCGGAAACGGTGTGGCACTGAACATTCCGGTATTCTTCAAAGAATATAATGAAGTTATTTCCAGAGGCGTTCCGGCTCCGAAGATTATGATTTCGGATAGAGCACAGATTGTTATGCCGTATCACATTCTGTTTGACCAGTATGAAGAAGAACGACTGGGCGGTAAATCTTTTGGTTCTACCAAATCCGGTATTGCTCCGTTCTATTCTGATAAATATGCAAAGATTGGTTTCCAGGTAAATGAACTGTTCCATGATGATTCTCTCAGAGAAAAAGTAGAACGTGTTGTTGAAACCAAGAATATTCTTCTTGAGCATCTGTATCACAAACCGCTTCTTGATGCAAATGAAATCTTTGAGGAACTGATGAAATACAAAGAAATGGTTGCTCCATATGTTGGAGATGTTTCTCTGTTCCTGTGGAATGCATTAAAAGAAGGTAAAGAGGTTCTTCTTGAAGGACAGCTTGGATCTCTGAAAGATCCTGACCATGGTATTTATCCGATGGTTACATCTTCTTCCACACTTGCAGCTTACGGTGCAATCGGTGCAGGCGTACCACCATACGAAATTAAAAAAATCATCACAGTATGTAAGGCATACTCCAGTGCTGTAGGAGCTGGTGCTTTTGTATCTGAAATCTTTGGCGAAGAAGCTGATGAACTCAGAAGAAGAGGCGGAGACGGCGGAGAATACGGTGCTACAACAGGTCGTCCGAGACGTATGGGATGGTTTGACTGTGTGGCTTCCAAATACGGATGCCGTATGCAGGGAGCTACAGATGTTGCATTTACTGTACTTGATGTACTTGGATATCTGGATGAGATTCCGGTATGTACCGGTTATGAGATTGACGGCAAAGTTACAACAGAATTCCCTACAACAGGACTTCTGGAAAAAGCAAAACCGGTTTTTGAAGTTCTTCCAGGATGGAAATCAGATATCCGTGGAATTAAGAACTATGATGAACTTCCGGAAAATTGCCGTAAGTATATCGAATTTGTAGAGAAACAGATCGGATTCCCGATCACAATGATCTCCAATGGACCTGGAAGAAACGATATCATTTACAGAAACAAATAATCAATTATAAGATCATAACGCGCCGGAGCTATCTCCGGCGCATTTCTTAATCATTTTCTGAATAAAGAGGTAAGTATGAAAAACTGGAAAAAATATGCTGCGATCATAGGAGTGATCGCATTACTGGCGATCTTCTGCCTTCCAATGTACTTTGCGTTGAAGGGAGATTTTTCGCAGAAGGCGTTTATGGCATCGTTATTTACTGTGCTGTTTGTGGCGGTTATGTGCTATGTGATTTTGATGCTGTTTAAATACCTGAGTAAAAAGAAAGAAGAGAAGCCAGAGACTGGCGGGATAAAAAATATCATTTTTGATGTTGGACAGGTGCTGGTGGATTATGACTGGGAAACATATCTGGACAGCTTTGGATTTGAACCGGCCAAAAGAGAACGAATTGCGAATGCGACTTTTCTGAGCCCGGTATGGGAGGAACGGGATCGTGGACTGTATGAGGAAGAAGTTTATCTGAAACAGTTTCAGGAACTGGATCCACAGGATGCAGAGGATATCGAAAAAGTCATCAAAGGCAGCGGACAGACTATTCGAAAGAGACCATATGCGGATACCTGGGTAAAATATCTGAAAAGTAAGGGATATCATGTATATATCCTGTCTAATTACAGCAGTTATATGCTGGATCACACGAAAAAGGAACTGACATTCCGCAGAGAAATGGATGGAGAGGTTTTTTCCTGTTATGCTAACCAGCTGAAACCAGATGCGGAAATTTATCAGACAATTCTGAATAAATACCAGTTGAAACCGGAGGAATGTGTGTTCATCGATGATCGTCCGGAAAACTGCAGGGGAGCACAGGAACAGGGAATTCATACCATTTGTTTTAAAGATTTTAAACAGGTAACAGCAGATCTTGAAAAACTTGGTGTGAAATAAAACGAGAAAAGTCCCAGAACCGCGTATCTGTGTCAGCCCTGAGACCTTTTAAGGGGAGGATATAAGTTTTTCCTGAAATTATCTTTTGCAGTATGTTTCCTGAAGAATCCTTCAGGGAACATTTACAGTATGACCGGTTTATTTTTTATATATACACATTTTTCACAAAAATTATAAGAATAGGATTTGTGTTTTGGGAAAAAAGATGATATAATGGAGCACAGGCAAAATTTTTGAAAAGAGGATGAAACAATGAGTGATAAAACAATCTTAGAGCAGTGGCGCGAAATTGCTTACAATCAGCAGGCAGACCGCAATCAGCTTCAGAGATTCTGGGCAAACTATTTTAATATTGAAAAGGGAATCTACGAACAGCTTCTTTCCAATCCGGATGAAGTTGTAAGTGGTACAGTCAAGGAACTGGCAGAAAAATACGGACAGGATGTCCTGACTATGGTTGGTTTCCTGGATGGTATCAATGACAGTCTTAAGATCCCGAACCCGATTGAGACTATGGATGAGAATACAAAAGTCACACTTGCATTTGACAAAGAACTTCTTTACAAGAATATGGTTGATGCAAAGGCAGACTGGCTGTATCAGCTTCCACAGTGGGATGAAATCTTCTCAGAAGAAAAACGTAAAGAACTCTACAAAGAGCAGAAAAAATCCGGTACAGTTGTAAAACCGCATAAAATCGGCCGTAACGATCCTTGTCCGTGCGGAAGCGGTAAGAAATACAAATACTGCTGCGGTAAATAATGAAAGCCAGAGAGAATCTGGATTATATCATTGTACTTGGCGCGCATGTAGATGGTACAAGAATGACATTAGCCCTTCTGGAAAGAACCAGAAGGGCTTTGCTCTATCTTGAAGAAAACCCCGGGACAAGGGCTGTGCTTTCCGGAGGAAAGGGAGACGGGGAACGAATCAGTGAAGCGGAGGCCATGTACAGATATCTGACAGAACATGGGATTGATGGAGGACGTCTGATCCGAGAAGAACGTTCGACCAATACCAAAGAAAATCTGGATTACAGTCTGGAGCTGATCGGCAGTACGGAGCCGGCAATTGGGGTAGTGACTAATAATTTTCATGTGTTTCGAGGTGTAATGATTGGCAGAAAGTGTGGCTGTCGGGAAATTTATCCGGTTCCGTCCAGATATCGTTCCTGGAGACTTCTTCTGTATATTCCCAGAGAGATCCTGGCAATTATCAAAGATAAAATTGTCGGAAATTTATAAACAAAATAAAATATAAAAAAAATAAAAAAAGTGTTGACACTTTGAGTGGGACATAGTATACTAACGAAGTCGGTTGCAAGAGCGGCTTACATAGAGTCGGTCAAAGTGACAGATACAAAATGGGATCTTAGCTCAGCTGGGAGAGCATCTGCCTTACAAGCAGAGGGTCATAGGTTCGAGCCCTATAGGTCCCATGTTACAAAAGAATATGGCGAGATAGCTCAGTTGGCTAGAGCACACGGTTCATACCCGTGGTGTCGAGGGTTCGAATCCCCCTCTCGCTATTTTTTATTGCTTATTTTGCACCGGAGATCTCATTCAAAGACTCCGGTGCTTTTTTACAAAAAAATTGGGGGACCCTACAGAAAATTTGCTCTAGGCACAGATGAAAATTTGTTGTATGATATTACATGCCAATAAAATGAAAAAATGATAGACCAACAGAAAGGGGATTTCGTACAGTGGGGAAAAAAATGCTCTTTGTTTTTAATCCCAAAGCCGGGAAAGGTAAAATAAAGACCCATCTTCTGGATATTATAGACGTATTCAGCAGTCATGATTATGAAATTACCGTCCGTTCTACACAGGCACCCAGAGATGCATACGAAAAAGCCAAAGAATATGCAGATAAAGTGGATCTGATTGTCTGCAGTGGCGGAGACGGAACTCTGGATGAAGTTGTCACTGGTATCATGGAAAAAGAAAGTCAGGTTCCCATTGGATATATACCGGCTGGAAGCACCAATGACTTTGCCAACAGCCTTTTCATGCCCAAAAACATGGTTAAGGCCGCAGAGATGATCATGGAAGAGGAACTTTATCACTGTGACATCGGCAGATTTAATCAGCAGACATTTGCATATGTGGCTGCTTTCGGACTTTTTACAGACGTTTCCTATGAGACGGATCAGGACCTGAAAAATATTCTGGGACATGTTGCCTATGTTCTGGAAGGTGTGAAACGTTTATTTGATATCAAGTCTTACCATATGAGAGTTAAATCTGAGGAACTGGAGATTGAAGACGATTTTATTGTAGGGATGATCACCAATTCTCGTTCCGTAGGTGGATTTAAGAACCTTACAGGCAAGAATGTAGACATGAATGACGGCCTTTTTGAAGTGACACTGATCGTCAGGCCCAAGAATCCGTTAGAACTTCAGGAAATCATGACAGCACTTCTTATGGCAGAAGACAATACAGACCTTGTTCATTCTTTTAAGAGCAGCAAACTTGTGATAGAGTCTGAGGAAACAGTTCCATGGACTCTGGATGGAGAATTTGGAGGAGATCAGACTTATGTGGAGATAGAGAATCGCCATAAGGCACTGAATCTCTACCTGAAAAGTAACAAAAACTAAAAAACACCAGAAAAGAAATCTGGATTTTTTACAGACAAAGGAGAAAGAGAATGTCAGATTATACAAACGTGACAGAACTTTTTGGATGTGATGTTTTTAATGATTCTGTTATGCAGGAAAGACTTCCAAAGAAGGTATACAAAGAACTGAAAAAAACCATTGAAGAAGGAAAAGAACTTTCCATGGAAGTAGCAGATGTGGTTGCCCATGAAATGAAAGAATGGGCCATTGAGAAAGGTGCAACCCATTACAGCCACTGGTTTCAGCCACTGACAGGAGTAACCGCAGAGAAACATGATGCCTTTATTACAGCACCAAAAGAGGATGGTAAAGTCCTGATGAGCTTTTCCGGAAAGGAACTGATCAAAGGTGAGCCGGATGCTTCTTCCTTCCCTTCTGGAGGACTTCGTGCCACATTTGAGGCAAGAGGATATACTACCTGGGACTGTACATCACCGGCTTTTGTACGTCATGATGCAGCCGGCGGAATTTTATGTATCCCTACTGCGTTCTGCTCCTATACAGGAGAGGCACTGGATCAGAAGACTCCTCTTCTCCGTTCCATGGAAGCCATCAATGCCCAGGCGTTACGTCTTTTGAGACTTTTTGGAAACACTACTTCAAAGAAAGTTACACCATCTGTTGGAGCAGAGCAGGAATATTTTCTGATCGACAAAGAAAAATGGCTCCAGCGTAAGGATCTGACCTACACAGGAAGAACACTTTTTGGAGCAATGCCGCCGAAGGGTCAGGAGATGGATGATCATTACCTGGGAACCATCCGCCAGAGAATCTCCGCATACATGAAAGAAGTAAACGAAGAATGCTGGAAGCTTGGAGTAACAGCCAAAACACAACATAATGAAGTAGCACCTGCACAGCATGAGCTGGCACCAATCTATGCACCGGTAAATATTGCGGCAGACCATAACCAGATCATGATGCGTATCCTTAAGAAAGTAGCCAGCAGACATGGTATGCGATGTCTGCTTCATGAGAAACCATTTGCAGGAGTGAATGGTTCTGGTAAGCACAACAACTGGTCCCTGACTACAGATGACGGTATCAATCTTCTGGAACCAGGCAAGACACCACATGAAAACATTCAGTTCCTTCTTGTGCTTACCTGTATCCTCAAGGCAGTAGATACCCATGCGGATCTTCTTCGTGAATCAGCAGCAGATGTCGGAAATGATCAGCGTCTGGGAGGTAACGAGGCACCGCCGGCAGTGATTTCTGTATTCCTGGGAGAACAGTTGGGAGATGTGCTGGACCAGCTGATCAGTACAGGTACAGCCACACACAGTAAGAAGGGCAGTATTCTGGAGACTGGTGTTAAGACACTTCCTGATTTTATGAAGGATGCCACAGACAGAAACCGTACTTCACCATTTGCATTTACAGGAAATAAATTTGAATTCCGTATGGTTGGTTCCAGGGATTCTATCTCTGAATGTAACGTAGTGCTGAACACTATCGCAGCAGAGGCTTTCAAAGAAGCCTGTGACCGTCTGGAAAAGGCAGAAGACTTTGATATGGCAGTTCATGATCTGATCAAAGAATATGCTATTGATCATCAGCGTATTGTATTTAACGGCAATGGTTATGCTCCGGAATGGGCAGAAGAAGCAGAACGCAGAGGACTTCCGAATCTTCCATCCATGGTAGATGCAATTCCTGCACTGACCACAGAAAAGGCAGTAAACCTGTTTGAGGAATTCCATGTATTTACCAGAGCAGAGCTGGAATCCAGAGCAGAGATCCAGTATGAAATCTATGCAAAAGCCATTAATATAGAAGCAAAAACCATGATCGACATTGCAACCAAACAGATTATTCCGGCAGTAATCCATTATACAACAGTTTTGGCAGACTCCATCAATGCAGTGAAGGCTGCCGGAGTAACGGAAGTCAGTGTTCAGACTGAGCTTCTTAAGAAATGTTCTGCACTTCTCAAAGAAACCAATGAAGCCATGCATACACTCTCCGCACTGGTAGTGAAAATACCGGAAGTGGCAGAAGGCAGAGACCGGGCAGTATACTGCAGAGAACAGATCGTAAAAGCAATGGAAGCACTTCGGAAACCGGTTGATGAACTGGAAATGCTGGTTGACAAGTCCATGTGGCCTATGCCATCTTATGGAGATCTTATTTTCGAGGTATAATTATAATCTACGGAGTTTTTTAAATATAATTTTTTGAGGTAAAAGAAATATGAATGAACTGAAATTTCTGGAGGAGCAGGGGGTAGCCCCGGTCCTTATCAAACAAGTCGAAAGATTTCGTGCAGAATTTCCGGTTCCAGAGGAAGTGGCAGGCAGAGTTGTGAAGCCTGCCATTCCCTTTTATGGAAAGGATATTCTGGAAATGTCCATAGCAGCCCTCCTGCAGGGGCAGAATCTTCTTCTGACCGGTCCAAAAGCCACAGGAAAAAACATTCTGGCAGAGAATCTTGCCTATATTTTTAACAGACCATCTTATAATATTTCCTTCCATGTGAATACCAACAGCGGAGACCTGATCGGTACAGATACCTTTGAAGATAACGAAGTAAAACTTCGTAAAGGAAGCATCTACCGTTGTGCAGAATATGGTGGATTCGGTATTCTGGATGAAATCAATATGGCAAAGAACGATGCGGTCTCAGTTCTTCATGCCACGCTGGATTATCGTCGTTCCATTGATGTCCCGGGCTATGATAAGATTGACCTTCACCCGGCAGCCAGATTTATCGGAACCATGAACTATGGGTATGCAGGTACAAAGGAGCTGAACGAGGCACTTGTTTCTCGTTTTCTGGTGATCGATATGCCTGCACAGACAGAAGAGACTATGGACTTTATTTTCAGAGAAATGTTCCCTCTGGCGAAGAAGGAAGCAGTAAAACAGTTTATCGGTGTATTTCTGGATCTTCAGCTGAAAGCACTTAACAGCGAAATTTCCACCAAGGCACTGGATCTGAGAGGACTGATCGCTGCCATGAAGATTGTGGATACAGGGCTTTCCCCCAGAAAGGCAGTGCAGATGGGCATCGTAAATAAGACTTTTGATGTATTCGAGAAAGAAATTGTAGAAGATGTTGTTTCTACAAGAATTCCGGATGATTGGACAAGAGAAGATGTTTATGAATAATTATTCAGAAAACATGCAAATAGATGATCAGCGCCTGGAACTGGAAAACCGTATCAGAAACCTTCTCTGGACAGTCAGTGGTGACTATACACTGGAAATGAAGCCGGATGTGTCTCTGTTTCTGAGATCGAAGTCCATTGCTCTTTATGACGGAATCAAACAGGGAGCCATTGCACGTTTTTATGACAAAAATCTGCTGGGGCTTTATCTGGTAAAAAAGATATTTCTTCAGGCAGATGAGGGCGCATTGACTTTTCTTGCACAGTTATGCATAGAAGAAGCTATCGGTGAAAAGATATGCATAGAACGTCCCGGCATCCGTCAGATCCAGAAACAGACTTACGAAGATATTCTGGATCAGGAATTTGAAAGATTGCCTTCCATGGAAGATCTTCCCGGCAGACTGAAAATTGCAGTTCTCAGGAACCGTCTCATGGGAGAGGGAGAATATGAAGTATCCAGAAAGCTAAAACCTTATTATGATCTGGTAAGAGCAGCAGCTGATGCCGCAGATACCATGGAGCTGATCAGGATTATAGATAAACTGTATAATATTTTGGCAGATCCTTCTTTTGAAATGCTTCATGGAGATCTTAACAAGGTTATGGCGGTGACGCTGGAAGAACTTTCCCAGAATTCCTGGGAAGATTTTCTTTCGGAAGAGATGTACGAAGAGGCTCTGGAAAGCTATATGGAGCAGCTTACCGGCAATATGACAGGTCTTGAAAATACAGAAGTCACAGAAGAAATGGAAAAGAAGCGGGAAGTAAAGCGTAAAATCAAAGTGGTAACACCGGAAATGCAGGAAAAGGCATATACTTACGTGGAATTGAATTTCGGAAAGACTTACCTTACAGAGGCAGAAGAAAAGAGAATCAATTATCTGATGTGCCGGGGGATCCACAGTGACTGCAGTCTTTATTTTACAGAAGGAGTTCTTAAGAATCCTGCAAAGAGAAATTACCAGTATGAGTATGCCAAAAGACTGAAAAATAAAAATATCTGGCTCTATCATGACAAACACAGGATCGTAAAAAGAAATATAGCTGTCCTTACGGAAACTCTCCGCAAATCACTGGTTCTCCGCAAAGAAACACTGACAGTACTGTCTGACAGAGGAGAGATCATACCATCCAGACTGTGGCGGATAGGACGGACCAGAGATGCAAAAGTTTTTCAGCAGGAAATAAAGGGAGATGCATCAGACTTTGTGGTAGATGTGCTGATCGATGCCAGTGGATCACAGATGAAAAGACAGGGAGAGGTGGCTCTTCAGGCATATATTATCAGTGAAGCACTTAGTAATGTGGATATTCCCCACAGGGTGATGAGTTTCTGTACTTTCTGGGACTACACGATCCTTCACAGGTTCCGGGAATATGATGATCCGAGAACTGCAAATGAAAATATTTTCAATTATGTGACCTCTTCCAACAACAGGGATGGGCTTGCCATCAAAACAACAGGACATGGACTTCTCCAGAGAGAGGAGGACAAAAAGATTCTCATTGTGCTCAGTGACGGCAAACCTTATGATGCAATTATAAACAGGTCAAACGCCAGGAACCCGGAGCCATATAAAGGTAAGGCTGCCATCACAGACACAGCCACAGAAGTACGCCGTCTCCGTAATCTGGATGTAAGTGTGCTGGGGGTTTTTGCAGGAGAAGAAAAAGACCTTTCCACAGAAAAGAAGATTTTTGGCAAGGATTTTGCTTATATCAGAGATATCAGTAATTTTTCCAGAATCGTCGGACGATATTTGACAAAACAGCTGGAAGTTAATGAATAATTATGCATATTTTACAATAAAACTGTTAAAAACTGGTAGAAAAATATAGAAAAAAGATAAAAAGTAACCTTGCTAAATCGACAAATGTCCGTTATAATAAGATACCTAGGTTAATGGACCAAAAAAATAAAGGGAGAGGAAACTAATGAACGACAAAGAGTTTAAACCGTATATTCCGGCGGAAAAGATTACACCGGAAATGACGGCAACATCAGTGATCATGGGTGTCATCCTTGCAATCGTGTTCGGTGCTGCTAATGCGTACCTTGGACTTCGCGTTGGTATGACTGTTTCTGCATCTATTCCTGCAGCAGTTATTTCCATGGGTGTTATCCGCGTGATCATGAAAAAGAACTCCATTCTGGAGAGTAACCTGGTACAGACCATCGGTTCCGCTGGTGAGTCTCTTGCAGCAGGTGCTATTTTTACCATGCCTGCACTTTTCTTATGGGCAGAAGAAGGTCTCTGTGACAAACCAAGTCTGGTTGAGATCACATTGATCGCACTCTGTGGTGGTATCCTTGGTGTACTTTTCATGGTACCACTTCGTAACGCACTGATCGTAAAAGAACATGCAACACTTCTTTACCCGGAAGGAACTGCCTGCGCAGATGTACTTCTGGCAGGAGAAGAAGGTGGAGCAAATGCATCCACAGTATTCTCCGGTATGGGACTTGCTGCTGTATTTAAATTTGTCGTAGATGGCCTGAAGGTTATCCCGGCAGACGTTTCTGCAGCATTTAAGTCATTCAAGGGAGAAGTCGGTATGGAAGTATATCCGGCACTTCTTGGTGTTGGTTATATCGTAGGACCTCGTATCGCATCTTTCATGTTTGTAGGTTCTATCATTGGATGGATGGTTATCATTCCTATGATCTGTCTCTTCGGACCAGATACATGGCTGTATCCGGCAGATCCTGGAGTTACTATTTCCCAGCTCTATGCAGCTGGCGGAGCATCAGCAATCTGGAGCAAATATGTTAAATACATCGGTGCAGGTGCTATCGCAACTGGCGGTATCATTTCCCTGATCAAATCCATGCCTCTGATCATCACTACATTCCGTGATTCCATGAAGAGCATGAAAGGTGGTTCCACAAAAGGAACAGCAAGAACTGACAGAGACCTTCCGATGAACTTTATTCTGATAGGTATCGTTGCAATGGTAATTATTATCTGGGCTGTACCGGCTATTCCGGTTAATCCGCTCGGAGCTTTACTTATCGTAATCTTCGGATTCTTCTTTGCAACTGTATCTTCCCGTATGGTAGGTATGATCGGAAGTTCCAACAACCCGGTATCCGGTATGGCTATCGCTACACTTCTGATTTCAACAATTGTTATCAAAGGAAGCGGACAGACTGGAATCGACGGTATGAAAGCAGCTATTGCTATCGGTTCTGTTATCTGTATCATCGCAGCAATCGCCGGCGATACTTCACAGGATCTTAAGACAGGATTCCTTCTTGGTGCAACTCCAAAAACACAGCAGATTGGTGAGCTTATCGGTGTTGTTGCTTCCGGTCTTGCAATTGGTGGAGTTCTTTATCTTCTGGATGCGGCATGGGGATACGGCGGAGCAGAAGTTCCGGCACCACAGGCTGGTCTTATGAAGATGATCGTTGAAGGTATCATGGGAGGCAACCTTCCATGGGCACTGGTATTCATCGGTGTATTCCTTGCAATTGGTATGGAAATTTTAAGAGTTCCGGTAATGCCATTTGCAATCGGTCTTTACCTTCCGATCTACCTGAATGCAACCATCATGATCGGCGGTGTTGTCCGTATGTTCATGGACGGAAGAAAGAATGTTGATGAAAAGACCAAAAACGATCAGGTTACAGACGGTACTCTCTACTGTGCCGGCATGATCGCCGGAGAAGGCCTGGTAGGTATCGCACTTGCGATTTTTGCAGTTGCAGGTATCAGCCTGGATATTTCCGGTAAAGTTAACTTTGGTAATATCGGCGGTGTGATTCTCATGATCCTTATGATCCTGTCACTGCTGAAATTCTCCTTATGGAAAAAGAAAAAAGCCTGATGAAGAAAAAAACTGATAAAAAAATGGATGTTAATTATCTGGATCTGATACCGGTAAGAACCCAGGGCCTCAGATGGCACAAGGACATCAAAGACCGGGTGATCCTGGAAGTAGAAAATACGGGAGCTTTCAATAAGATTGCTCAGATCGTATTTAACAAGCCACGGTTTACCAAGGTCCATCTGGACAGTCAGGGCAGTTTTATCTGGCCACTGATTGACGGAGAAAAAACCGTTGCAGACATTGCTGTTCTGGTAAAAGAGCAGTTTGGAGAGGCTGCAGAGCCTTTGTATTCAAGGATTGTCAAATATTTCCAGATTGTAGAAAGCTACCATTTTATTAAGTTTAATAATAAAACATCAAAATAGGAAACAATAAGAACGGGAAGCGACTGAAAGAAGTCGTCTCCCGTTCTTTTGGAGTAAAGGGAACTTTATTAAGATAAAGCACTACAAAGGCAAAAAAAGGAGAATTTATGAAACTTACAGGAAAAAAACCATGGTATCTGGAATATCTGCTGATCATTGTAGGAACAGGACTGATGGCTACAGCGATTACATCCTGTTTTGATGCAGCAGGTATGGTTACAGGAGGATTTTCCGGCATTGCCATTCTGGTAAAAGCGGGAACCAAAGGACTGTACGGAAACGGAATCCCTCTCTGGGTCACGAATATAACATTAAATATTCCTCTCTTTATCATAGCAACCAAAACAAAGGGCTTCAAGTTTGTAAAAAAAGCACTTTTCGGCGACTGTATGCTGACTTTATGGCTGGCATTTCTTCCTGCATGGAAACTGTCAGAAGATCTTCTCCTGGTAGCTCTTTATGGCGGTATCCTCCAGGGATTTGGTATCGGAATGGTGTTCCTTGGAGGAGGAACTACCGGTGGAACAGATATGCTGGCAGCCATCATCCAGAAATATCTGAACCATTATTCCATTGCACAGATCATGCAGTTTATTGATGGAGCCATTGTCATTGCAGGTATGTATGTATTTGGTGTGGAGCGTGCACTTTATGCTATCATCGCAGTGTTCCTGGTAACAAAGGTGTCCGATAGCATTATTGAAGGTCTGAAATTCTCCAAATCTGTATACATTATCACAGACAAACCAAAAGAAATTTCTCAGATGGTCATGCATGATCTGGATCGTGGAATTACCGGAATTTCTGCAAAGGGAATGTATTCCGGAGAAGATAAACTGATGTTATTCTGTGTGGTTGGAAAGAAGGAATTAGTTCTTTTGAAAGAAAAAATTGATGAAATTGACCCCTCTGCATTTGTAATTGTAGGGGATGCAAGAGAAGTACATGGAGAAGGTTTTATCGAAAAATAGCAAATATACACAAAAATTTGTAAAAAACTTTTGTTTTCCTCTTTTATTTTTGGTGATTTTGTATTAAAATATATTCCATATATAGGAATATTGTGGGAAAAACTAAAAATTCGCGTTAAAAGCGGGAAGGGATGTAAGCAGATGATATCAAATCAGGTACTTCAGAATACGTTAGAGGGGTTAAAAGAAATCTCCAGAACGGAGTTCTGCATTATTGACACAGAAGGCAAAGTCCTTGCCACTACATTTTCAGATTTTTCCATCCAGCCGGGAGATATACAGGCATTTGTTGAATCACAGGCAGACAGTCAGCTGGTAAAGGGATTTCAGTATTTTAAGGTATGCGACGATTATCAGCTGGAATACATTCTGGTTGCTCATGGTGATGATGAGGATACTTACATGGTGGGCAAACTGGCAGCATTCCAGATCCAGAATCTCATAGTTGCTTATAAAGAACGTTTTGACAAGGACAGTTTCATCAAGAACCTGCTTCTTGACAACCTCCTTCTGGTGGATATCTACAATCGTGCAAAGAAACTCCATATTGATGCAGATGTGAGACGGGTTGTCATGATCCTAGAACTTCAGCAGGAGAAGGATCACAGTGCCATGGAGAGTGTAAAGAGTTTCTTCGGAGGCAAGAGTAAGGACTTTATTACAGCTGTAGACGAAAAGAGCATTATTATTGTCAAAGAACTGGAAGAGAGTGAAGGCTATGCAGATATGGACAAGCTGGCTCATGCAATTCTGGATACTCTGGGACTGAACCAGAATGAAGAGACCCATATTGCATACGGAACTATTGTCAATGAACTGAAAGAAGTCTCTCGTTCTTATAAAGAAGCAAGAATGGCACTGGATGTAGGCAAGATTTTCTTTGGAGATAAAGATGTTATTGCATACAGCTCCCTGGGAATCGGGCGACTGATCTATCAGCTTCCTATTCCACTGTGCAAGATGTTCATCAAAGAAATCTTCGAGAACAAATCACCAGATGATTTCGATGAAGAAACACTGGTAACCATTGACAAATTCTTTGAAAACAGTCTGAATGTTTCTGAGACATCCAGACAGCTGTATATTCACAGAAATACTCTGGTATATCGCCTAGATAAGCTTCAGAAGAGTACAGGACTGGATCTTCGTGTATTCGAAGATGCAATCACTTTCAAGATCGCCCTGATGGTAGTCAGGTACATGAAGTACATGGAGACCTTGGAGTACTAATGACGTATTTTAGCGGAATATGGGCATTTCGGACAACTGAACAATAAGTTTTGTCTACCAATTGTCTACCGTTTTTTCAGCGGTAGACAATTTTGGTAGTAGCAGCTTCAAAGAGAGCCGCAGCAAGAATGCAGAGGCATTCTTGAACCTTCCGGGGCATCCTGATCAGCAGGAAGCCAGTGCAGATAATTCTTTTCATCAACATAAGTCTTTGTGTAATATTCCCCATATCTCAACCTATTCATTTTCATGACAGTAAGCTCTGATTTCACTGGTAGCGTGTATTGTCTCCATCTGGATCATCTGTAATGAGATCATCAGTATTCTGGAGAACATCAAAGACATGGGAGTTAACATCACCGCTTTTCTCCAGCCGCTGGTAGAACACGTAAAGTCACAGGTAGAAGACAAAGTGAATATTGATAATAAAAAGGACGAAGAGGGCAAATAACAGCCCTCTTTTCTATGGAGGTATAACCATGGCAGAATATAAGGGAATTGACGTATCCAGCTGGCAGGGGAAACCTGACTGGAAGAAAGTAAAGAAAAGTGATATAGAGTTTGCGATTTTGCGAATCCATCAGAAAAATGGACCAGATACCAGTTTTGAACATAACTACAAAGGCTGCAAAGCAAATGCAATTCCGATGGGTGGATATAAATACAGCTACGCCCTGACACCGGCACAGGCGCTGGAAGAAGCGGAGGACACACTGAGCGTTCTGGCAGGAAGAGGACTGGATTTTCCGGTATTCTATGATCTTGAGTGGAACT
>OLRJ01002061.1_pt1 | contig 15790 bp, 10 predicted proteins | sample 1672741 | NCBI WGS metagenome assembly OLRJ01 (sample SAMEA3136719, study PRJEB25190) | human gut metagenome | biome: human gut; feature: human-associated habitat; material: faeces | place: Austria | collected 2013
AGCGCATCGATTTCGGACCGTAGCGAGTTCACTTTTTTCACGCGCTGTTCCACGAGTTCGGCGGTATCGTTGCTCACCACCACGGAACGGTTGACGCGCAGGTTGGTGGACAGCAGGAATCCGGAGAACAGCAGCACGAGGAACGCCGCGACGCCGGCCGCCTTCGACCGTTTCGCGCTGTGCTTTCCGGTATGCTTCGCCATACGCGCCTTTCCAAACCTGCCTGAATCCGCCGGGTTTCACTGAACAATTGTCCTGATTTTGAACAGTTTTACGCCGTGAGTTCGCCGCTTTCGAGTCTACCCACTATTATGACTTTTAGCCTATTAAAGGAGACTATGCTGATGGCTGACGAAGAGCTGCACGAAACCACCGCGGATGACCAGAAGGATCTGCAGTCCGCCGACGACACCGCTGCCGTCGAGGAAATCACCGAAGATGTCGTCGACAAGACTTCCGTTGACGAGGACCAGTCCGACGATGACGATCTCGATATTCCTATGGACCGTGTCGAAGCGGTGCTGAACGCCACCGTTGATAAGGATTCGCTGTCACCGCAGATGCAACGCATGATGAACCGTCAGGCGGAGAACACCCGCCGTGTGGAGGAAAGCATCAAGGGCACCAAGTCCAACCCGCGCTGGTTCGTGCCGCTGTTCTGCGCGCTGATGATCATCGGTCTGGTGTGGGCCGTGGTCTACTACCTGACCACCGATTATCCGATTCCGCACATCGGCGCTTGGAACCTGGCCATCGCGTTCGCAATCATCATGGTCGGTTTCATTATGACCATGTGGTGGCGCTGAGTCGGTTTTCTCCGTTTCGCCTATTCCATCGAGGCTTATTCAAAAGACGCCGGGTTCTTTGCGATCCGGCGTCTCTTTTATCCGCTTCAACCACTTTACTCACCGCGTCTGCATCGCCCCGCTTCAGCTTTAGGAAAAGCGGTTTCCTGTCGAGTGGAAAGCCGCCGCTTACCCGCCGATTATCTGCTGATTTTTGCCGTCCGAATCAGCACGTGGTCGCCGCCTTGCATGGTGGTGCCGAACAGGTAGGCGTCGCCGCCGTCGGCGAGCTTGAGTTTCTTGCGCAATTGTGGCGCGGTGAGTGGGAAATTACGCACGGCGATGTTGGCACGGTCCAAGCCGGACAGCAATCGCTTCAGCTCCTTCTTACCCATACCGCCGATCGTTTCGATCGCAAAACCGCGCCCCGGAAAGCCATCGACCGGCTCGTCCGATACGAACAGGTGGCTGCTCGGGCCGATCTGCACCGCCCCGAATCGCGCTTCCACCACGTCGAAGCAGCCGGCCTTCATGATCGACGCGTTCGGCTCGTACAGGTAGCGCAGCTCGTGCGGCAGCGGCGCGTCCCCGATGCGCAGGCCGCGCGTATAGGCGGCCGCATCGTAGCCGAGCCGCTGATCGTCGTTCACGCAGTACACGTGCGGCGCACGCGTGTCTGCCGCTGCGGCATCGGACGTTGCCCCGGCAGCCTTGCCGTCCAGCACCAGCAGCAGTTCCTTGCATTCGTTGCCGGTGGAGACGATGTGCACTTCGGCCACAGTGCCCGCGAAATCGTCGACCGCCTTGCGCCAGTCGAGCATCGGCGACAGTTTGATCATCACATATCGCGCCTTAGCCAGCAGCAGATCGCGCAGCGCCAGCACGTCGGGCGTGCAGTCCTCGATCGCGTAGGTGCGGGCGCCGTGCTCGTCGCGGCGAGCCGGGTCGATGTAGATCAGCTGCGCCGGCTCCATCGCACGTAGGTATTCGACGCCGTCGCCGCACACCACCTGTGCTTGCGTGAGGCCCAGCGCCGCCATATTGTGCGCGGCCAGTTCGCATAGATGCGATTGGCGTTCCACGTACGTGGCGTGACCGAATCCGCGGGCGAGATATGAGAAATCGACGCCGAATCCGCCTGTCAGGTCCGTCATGGTCGCGTCGTTGGCCGTCTGTCCCGCCGATTGCGGCAGAGATCGCAACAGACGCCGGGCGATTTCGGCCTTGTATTGCGCTGTGAACTGCGATGAGCACTGTTCCATGGAAATATGCGCGGGATAGACGATATCCGCGCAGGCGGCCCATTGCGGCAGTTTGTTGCGGGCGATTTGCCAGCCCGCGATCTGGTCGAGCGCGGCCGGCAGGTCGAGGTCCGCCGTCCGTTTGGTTTTGAGCGCCAGGTCACGCACGTCTTCATTGCGATGCGCCTCAGCGAAGGCGCGCGTCACGTCGTTGAGCAGTGGTCCGTCACTCATGGTTCCTCTCCCCTTCTTCGCAAGTATCTGCCATGTCGCACGCATATCGTCGCACGCGTATCCTGCGTCCGTGGCGCATCGGTATTGCGTCCTTGTCGATTGCCTTCGTCATCTTATCTTTCCTGTGGATAACAAGTGGACAAATGTGGATGAATGTGGATAACGCCCATATTTTGTGCCTGAGTCAGCGTCGCACCACGAAATACCGGCGGCGATTTCCCCCATTTTTGTGGGGTGTGGATATCGGTTATCCACAATTTTCACATAGGAAATTCCTTATGTTCCGCCATTTTGTGAATATCCTTGTGGATAATCCACCACGTTATCCCCGACTTACCCACAGGTCTGACCTCACTTATCCACAAAGTTATCCACGGATGTGGAAAACTACGTGTGTGTAGTTCCCGCATTACTGGTACAGAAGTGACATATGCATCAGCGGATTGCCGGCGTTGCATCCCACGATGATCGCCACGACCACCACGAACACCGTGATGCCGTACACCGTGGTGCGCCACGTCAGGCTTTTGCCGCGGAACGCATGCAGGCCGGTGACCAGCAGCCACGCAAGCACGCCGCCGACGATGAATCCGCCGACATGCGCCTGCCATGCAATGCCCGGCGTGATCACCGGCATCAGGAAGTTGATCAGCATCCAAATCAGCATCGAACGAATATCGATGCCTATTCTCCTGTACACCACCAGAATCGCGGCGAACAGGCCGAACAGCGCGCCGGACGCGCCATATGCGGCGGTCATCCATCCCGACGGCGAGCACACGGCCCACACCATCAGTCCGGCGCCGCCGCCCAATCCGGACAGCAGGTACAGCGCAAGATACGGCCAATGCCCCATCATGCGTTCCAGCACGGGCCCCACGCACCACAAAGTAAGCATGTTGAACAGGATGTGCCACAGCGAGGTCGGCTGGTGCAGGAACATCGAGGTGATGAAGGTCCACGGGTGCCGGACGGCCGTGGCGGGCAGCAGCATGCCGGCGTTCACGAACGCGTTGCCGCCTTCGGGCCAGACGAGGAAGAGAACCGCTTCGATGGCCCACACCACGATGCAGATCGCCATGATGGCGGTGGTGATGACCGGGTCGCCGTTGCGCCACCGGTATCGCAGCGATCGGGCGGAGAACAGATCCTTGAACGATGGGGAATCGGGAAACAGACTGAATCGTTGGTATGCCATAGCTCAACACTACCGGCACATGCGGTATTTTCCGGCGCGTAAATCCACCCAATCGACACATTCCACGAATTAAGATAGGGAACAGAGCTGGCTTGAACGAGCAGGTCAGCCAGTGTTTGGAAACCTTGAAAGGAGCCGTCATGGAGAACAAGTCTTCTAACGGTTGGAAGTTCTTCGCACTGCTCTTCGGAGCTTTGCTTGCTGGCGTCGTCGGTCTGTACATCTACAAGCAGCAGAATCCCGACTATGACCCGTGGGAGGAACCGTGGGAGAACAGCTCCTCGCCGGTCGACCTGGGCCTGACCAAGGACGCCGAGCCGGAGGCCGACGCCACTGCCGCCGCTCCTGCCGCTGAGCCGGAAGCCGCCTGATTCTGCCTTTCCCGGCACACCTATGCCGCGTTGGGTTTGTTGCTTCGCCCTGTATCTTGCGATACAGGGTTTTTCTTTTGCTTTTGCGATTGCGATTGGCTTGCGGCCTTCCGTCGTACTGTCGCTGTATTGCCACGTACGTCCGGCACGTACGTTCGGGCACTACCGGCATACGCAATCGGACATGCGAAAAACATACGAAAAGGCCCTTGGAAACTCCCAAGGGCCTTCGTCGTCATCACTTATCCGCCCATTGCGAAACGGACGGAGCGGAAGCGATCATGCGTGCGTCGGCGATGCCGGCGACGTTTCATGACCGCCCCATAATCACTTGAGCGGACCGGTGTGCCAGATGCGCTCGAGGTAATCCTCGATGGAGCGGTCGGAGCTGAAGTAGCCGGAGTTGGCCACGTTGAGCACGGCCATGCGGCTCCACTTCATCGGATCGCGGTAGGTTTCCTCGATCTGGGCCTGGATGTCCATGTACGCGCGGAAGTCGGCGAGCGTCATGAAGTAATCCTTGTTCAGCCAATCGTTGACGAGGTCCTTGTAGGTGTCCTTGTCGCCGTCGGAGAAGGTGCCGTCGGCAACCATATCGATGGCGGCCTTGAGCTGCGGGTCCTTCTCGTAGTACTCGCGGGACAGACCCTTGGTGTCGTAGCCCTCGGCGTACAGCGCGGAGACTTCCGGCTCGGTCATGCCGAACAGGAAGAAGTTCTCGGCGCCCACGCGCTCACGGATCTCGACGTTGGCGCCATCGAGGGTGCCGACGGTCAGAGCGCCGTTGAGGGCGAACTTCATGTTGCCGGTGCCGGAGGCTTCCTTGCCGGCCTGGGAAATCTGCTCGTCGAGGTCGGTGGCCGGGATGAGGTTCATGGCCAGCTCGATGTTGTAGTTCCACGGGAAGTAGACGTTCAGCTTGCCCTTGACGTCCGGGTCGTTGTTGATGACGCGGGCGACGTTGTTGATCAGCTGGATGGTCTGCTTGGCCAGGTAGTAGCCCGGAGCGGCCTTGGCGCCGAACACGATGGTGCGCGGCATGATGTCGTCGGCGGAGACCTTGCCGGACTTGATGTCGGCGTAGTCGGCGATGACGGACAGGATCTTCAGGGCCTGGCGCTTGTACTCGTGCAGACGCTTGACCATGGTGTTGATCATGGTGTTCGGGTCGATGTCGAAGCCGTACTTGCGCTTGGCGAAGTTGGAGAAGTCGACCTTGTTGGCCTGCTTGACGGCGGCGAACTTCTTGACGAACTCGTCATCGTCGGCCAGCGGGATGAGGCCCTTGAGCAGTTCGAGGTCGCTCAGCCACTTGTCGGTGCCGAGGCCTTCGGTGATGACGTCGGACAGACGCGGGTTGGCCAGCTTGATGAAGCGGCGAGGGGTCACGCCGTTGGTCACGTTGGTGAACTTGTCCGGGTAGACGTCGGAGAAGTTCTTCAGGGTGACGTCCTTGAGCAGCTGGGAGTGCAGCTCGGCCACGCCGTTGACGTGGGAGCCGCCGTAGGAGGCCAGGAACGCCATGCGCACGGAGTCGCCGGTGTAGATGGCCATGTCCTTGATGGTGGCCTCGTCAACGCCCTTGGCCTTGAGCTCGGCCTCGAACTGGTCGTTGATCTTCTCGATGATCTCGAGGTGACGCGGCAGCAGTTCGCCGATGAGCTTGGACGGCCACACTTCCAGGGCTTCCGGAAGCAGGGTGTGGCAGGTGTAGTTGAAGGTCTTGTTGGTAATCGTCCAGGCGGTGTCCCAATCGTAGCCATACTCGTCCATGAGCACGCGCATGAGCTCCGGGATGCCGATGACCGGGTGGGTGTCGTTGAGCTGGAAGGTGATCTTGTCCGGGAAGGTGGTCAGATCCGGCTTGTCCTGGCCCGGGTAGAAGACGCGGATGGCGTCGTGGATGGAGGCGGACACGAAGAAGTACTGCTGCTCGAGGCGCAGAGCCTTGCCCTGCGGGGTGGAGTCTTCCGGGTACAGGATCTTGGAGATGTTCTCGGCCTCGACCTGCGGCTTGACGGCGTCGAGGTACTCAGACTTGTTGAAGGTGAGCAGGTCGAACTCGTCGTAGCTCTTGGCGGTCCACAGGCGCAGGGTGTTCACGCGGCCGGAGGCGTAGCCCGGAACCATGTAGTCGACCGGGACGGCGCGCACGGACCAAGCCGGCTTCCAGACCTTCTTGCCGTTCTCCTCGACGACTTCGCCGCCGAAGGAGACCTTCTGATCGCGGTTGTAGTCGATGTGGCCCCACGGCTCCTCGTTGGCCAGCCAGTAATCCGGGGTTTCGATCTGCTTGCCGTTCTCGTCGAATTCCTGCTTGAAGATGCCGTACTTGTACTGGATGCCGTAGCCGAATGCCGGCACGCCGAGGGAGGCGAGGGAGTCGATGAAGCAGGCGGCTAGACGGCCCAGACCACCGTTGCCCAGGCCCGGCTCGTATTCGGCGTCGATGACTTCCTGCGCATCGAAGCCGAGAGCTTCCACGGCCTTGTCGAACTGATCGGTCAGTCCGGCGTTGAGCAGCGCGTTCTCCAGCTGCTTGCCCATCAGGAACTCGGCGGACAGGTAGCCGACGGCCTTGGTGTTGCCGTTGACCATGTCGGCCTGAGTCTTCATCCAGGAATCCACGAGATGGCGACGCACTGCGGCGGACGCGGCGACGTACACATCAGCCGGCTTGGCCTGCTCGACGGTGACGCCCTGGGTGTACTTCAGCTGCTCACGGATTTCGTCAGCGAACTGTTCCGCGGTGACCGCGGACTTCGGTGCGGTAATTTCAGTCATTGATTGACTCCCTTTGACGGATATTCTCCAGGAACATTATGCCTTACCCCAGCGTCCTTGCATTTGCGGCCGCATGAACACCAAGTAACATCATGCATACGTTCTCATGTACAGCATACTACGTAATCATAAAAAGACGAAATTCCTAACAATCGTAAGCCGGCATTCGTTTGCAAAAAACATTGCAAAAACTGCAAACGCAACGTATGGCGCCCATTAAGCGAGGGCACCACAATCGCAGGAAAATCGCCCCTCAAACCCCTATTTAGTTACGACTACATCGTTTGCAAAGTTCCATCATAGTCGTTTGCGGGCTGCACAATACCGGTATGGCTGTCATACGAGAACAAGACTTGGGCAAAGGACGCGCCGCCTTCGAACAGTGGCAGGACGCGGCGCACAACATTTTCAGCGAGCAGCTGCCGGCCGATGACGACGCCGCTTTCGATTTCCGGCTCAACTTCTCGCCGCGTCTGCCGCGCCAGCTGTGGGCGATGGCGGTGCGCTACTCGCTATACCTGCTGGAAAAGAAGGCGCCGGGCGAAGGCGTGGAGGTGCGCGTGGCACCGTGGGGCGCCATCAAGATCCTCGACGGGCCGGCGTCCGATCCGCACAATCTCACGCCGCCGGACGTCATCGAACTGGACCCCGACGTGTGGATGAGGCTCGCCACCGGCATCACCAGCTGGGACGAGGAAAAGGACGCCGGGCGCATCACCGCCGTCGGCGAACGCGACGATCTGAGCGGGTTGCTGCCGCTGGCATAGGAATAGGTCGCGGCGCGGCGCGACCTGCGATGGTTGGCGGGACGAGCACGACAATCGCCCGACAATCGAAATCGAAATAATAAAAAATGGCTCGTGGTTGAAACCACGAGCCATTCGTTGAAAAAATCTGTGCAGTCAGTCCTGCTTCTTCGGCTTCAGCGCGCTGGGCACCGGCATCGGGATGGGCTTGTGAGGCTTCGGCGCGGCCTTTGCCGCCGGAAACTCGCCACTCGTGGCCTTCGCCGCGGCTTCCGCGGCCCACTTGGCGTATTCGTCAAGGTCATCGGCGGAATCGGAAGACGTTTGACCGTCCCCAACGGTCTCATCTTCGGCGTCCACATCGTGAGAATACTTGGCTTCGATATCGGCAAACGGGTCGAAGGAACCAGAACCGGGCTCCTGCGCACCGAGCTCCTTGGCAAGCTCATCGTAATCGGTGTCGGTGGTCAGGTACTTGAGCTTTCGGGCTATTTTCTGCTGTTTGGCTTTCTGACGTCCGCGGCCCATCTGACCCCCTGAGATTACTGTGCTATCAATTCATCAAACAAGAGAGTACCACTTATTGAGCATTATTTCGTTGTCGGCTCAGACTTTTACGATAAAATCGTTGATTTTCTTAAGAAAAGGACACATATGACGGACGAAACCCAGGAGCAGCAGATCACCGCTGTCGGCAACGAAATGAGCGCCAGCTTCCTCGCCGCAAAGAAGCGTTCGGACGCGACGCTGGCCAAGCTGGAGGAGCATCCGGAGAAGTTCACCATGCTCACCGGCGATCGTCCGACCGGCCGTCTGCACCTCGGCCACTACTTCGGCTCCATCCGCGAGCGCGTGGCCATGCAGAACCGTGGCGTGAACTCGAACATCATCATCGCCGACTACCAGGTGATCACCGACCGCGACACCACCGAGCACATCGAGGACAATGTGCTCAACCTGGTGCTCGACTACATGGCCGCCGGCATCGACCCGAACAAGACCATGATCTTTACCCATTCCGCCGTTCCGGCCGAGAACCAGCTCATGCTGCCGTTCCTGTCCCTGGTCACGGAGGCCGAGCTGCACCGCAACCCGACCGTGAAGTCCGAAATGGAGGCTTCCGGCCATGCGCTGACCGGCCTGCTGCTCACCTACCCGGTGCATCAGGCTTGCGACATCCTGTTCTGCAAGGCCAACGTGGTGCCGATCGGCAAGGACAACCTGCCGCACGTCGAAATCACCCGCACCATCGCACGCCGCTTCAACGAGCGCTACGCGAAGAAGAACCCGGTGTTCCCGGAGCCGAGCGCCATCCTGTCCGAAGCGCCGGAGATCCCGGGTCTTGACGGCCGCAAGATGAGCAAATCCTACGGCAACTCCATCATGTTGGGCGCCACCGCGGAGGAGACCGCCAAGCTCATCAAGAAGAGCCCGACCGATTCCGAGCGCCGCATCACCTTCGACCCGATTGCCCGCCCGCAGGTCTCCGCGCTACTGACCACCGCCGGTCTGGTGACCGGCCGCGATCCGAAGGACATCGCCGAGGAAATCGGCGACTCCGGTGCAGGCGCGCTGAAGAAGTACGTGATCGAATCCGTGAACGAGTTCCTGGCACCGCACCGCGAGCGCCGTGCCGAACTGGCCAAGGACATGGATTACATCCGCGACGTGCTGCATGACGGCAACAAGCGCGCGAACGAGATCGCCAACGAGACGCTGGAGCAGGTGCGCGAAGCCATGGGCATGCGCTACTAAGTCTGCAATCGGCATCCTGACGCGTTAGCGGATTGGCCGTGTTCCTCCGGGAGCACGGCCAATCCGCTTATTTATGGCAGGTTCGGAGGATGCCGTTCCGCTAAGTGGCTTGTTTGTGGCATGGAAAACGGGAAACCCCGTGTATGTCCGTCGGAATTCCAATGGACATACACGGGGTTTCCTGAATCAGGTGCCACAAACAAGCCACTTGACATTTCCCTGTTGTCGGAATCTGCCATAAACAAGCGACATGGCACCAAAGGCCGACCTTCGGCGTTGCAGGAGGTGCAACACCCACCGCGGGGCGATTCAGATCTGCGCGCGCTTCTCCCCTGCCGCGATTTCGGCGGCGACCAGATCATCGTCGACGTGACGGTCGTCCGGGTCGTCGAGGTAATGGTCGAACTCGTGCAGCACCTCGGCGCTCGGCGCCGGCGTGAGCAGCGAGACCACCACGATGAACAGCAGCGAGATGATGAACGCCGGCAGCAGCTCGTAGATGGCGAACACGCCACCCAGCGGCTTGATGAAGTTGTGCCAGATGAGCACGGTGGCGGTGCCGGACAGCATGCCCGCGATAGCCCCGTACTTGTTGGTGCGCCTCCAGTACAACGAGGTGAGCATCAGCGGTCCGAAGGACGCGCCGAGGCCGGCCCACGCGTACGAGACCACTTGGAAGATCGAGGAGTTCTGGTCGAACGCCACCACGATGCCGAAGATGAACATGACGAGCAGCGTGATGCGCGCCACCATCATCACCTGGCGGTCGGTGGCCTTGCGGTGCAGCAGTCCGCGGAAGATGTTCTCGCCGACGGCCGAGGCGCCGATGATCATGTACGAGGACGAGGAGCTCATGGACGCGGCGAAGATGCCGGACACGACGATGCCGCACATGAAGCTCGGCAGCAGCGCCTGCGACACCACGATGAAGATGTTCTCCGCGGCCGCCTGCGTGGCGAACTGCGTCGGCATCATGGCACGGCCGACCAGGCCGATGCACACGCCGCACGCCAGCGAGATCACGCACCACGTGGTGGCGATGATGCGGGATTTCTTGATTTCCTCGGAACTGCGGATGGACAGGAACCGCACGAGCACCTGCGGCATGCCGAAGTAGCCCAGGCCCCACGCGAGCATGGAGATGATGGTGATGATGCCGTAGTCGGCGGGCGCGCCGAACATGGCCTGTCCGGCCTTGACGATCTGCTCGCCGGCGTCGTTGAGGATCGGCGTGGCCACATGCGTGCCGTCGAGGAATCCCGGAATGCCCTTGAGGAAGGCGACGGTGTTGTCGATGCCGCCGGCGGACGCCACGGAGCCGATGAACACCACGGCCAGCGCGAAGAACATGAGCAGGCCCTGGATGAAGTCGGTCACGACCACGGACAGATAGCCGCCGATGATGGTGTACGCGAACACGATGGCGGCGCCGATCACCATGGTCAGGTGGTAGTCCCAGCCGAACAGCGTGGAGAAGAGTTTGCCGACGGTCACGAAGCAGCTGCCGACGTACACGCAGAAGAATACGAGGATGATGAGCGCAGCGATGGTGGATACGATATTGCGATCGTCATGGAAGCGCTTGGAGAAGAAGTCCGGAATGGTGATCGCGTCGCCGGCCACCACGGAGTAGCGGCGCAGACGGCGTGCGACGAGTTTCCAGTTGAGGTACGTGCCGAGCGCCAGACCGATGGCCGTCCACATCGGGTCGGCCGCGCCGGTGAAGTAGGCGACGCCCGGCAGTCCCATAAGCAGCCAGCCGCTCATGTCGGAGGCTTCCGCGCTCAATGCCGTCAGCCACGGTCCGACGCCACGCCCACCCGCGAAATACTGTTTGGTGGAGGAATTGGACCTCTTGGAGTAGATGAAGCCGATGGTCAGCATGGCCGCGAAGTACAAGACCATGGCCAGCAGCACCCAGAAATCTTTGGTTACCAAGTGTTTTTACCCTTCTGCAGGTTATTAAATGTCGTAGCGCCAGGATTTATCGGTCACTACTCGTGCCATCGCCAGGCCGATCGGCAGGCAGATGATCACCATGAACGCACGGAACGCCCAATCGAGCGCGTTCAGCGTATCGAACTGGCCGAGGTGGAACATGGCCTGGTACATATACAAACCGGGCACCATGATCACAATAGACGGAACCGTCAGGCAGATGCGCGGATATCCCAAATGCGGAGCAAGCAGGCCGTGACGCACCGCCGAACGCCATGCGGAGGCGAGCAGGCCGGCAAGGAACGCGCCGATGAACGCGCCGGCTTCCGCGGGCACGCCCAAGTCGACGATTTCCAATCGCAAAGTATCGGTGATGGCGCCGATGGTGGCGGCGACGAGGCACATGCGCTGCGGGGAATTGAACATCACGGAGAAGCCCCACACACCGATGAACGCGAACAGCATGCGCAGCAGGCAGTTGATGACGGGGTTCAGTCCGAGCGGCTCGAATCCTTGCGGATTCAGGTGCACGATCGAAGCGACCATCCAGCCTGCCAACGTGGCCATCAGAATGATGCACAGCACGTAGGTGAGTCGTTGCACGCCTGATGGGAAGTCGATTTTCGCCATGTCAAGTCCGCCGGTTATCAGCGGGAATCCGGGGATGACGAACAGCATCGCGCCGATATACGCGGTGTCGTGCTGCAAGGCGATCGGATCGAACAGGCCGATCAGTCGCAGCATGCCGGTGCATGCCAGCGCGGCGACGGCCACGCAGACGAACGTCACGAAGAATTGGTTGAGATGGTGGGAGAACAGGCGGCGACGCAGCCAGTGGCCGAGGCCGGCGCCGACGAACGCGCCGATCATGTCGTACGGGCCGCCGCCGAGCAGGAACACGAAGGATGCGCAGGCGCAGGCGGACGCGAGTCCCGCGAAGGCCGGCGAATACAGCGGTTTGCGACGTTCGATCATGTCGAGTCGCTCGTGCGCCTGCCGTACGGTGACGCCTTGCGATTCGCCCGCGGCTTTCCCGATATGGTCGAAATGCTCGGCATATTCCTTCGGCGGTTTGCAGTTGCGGTTCTTACGCGGCTTTTCCGCGACCGAATCGCCATTGCTACGTCCGGCCGCGGCCGCCGCCTCGATATCGCGCATGTGCAGCGGACGTGCGGTGGAATCGCCTTCCTGCGCGCGTTCCGTGACCATTTCCAGCGCGTCGAGCACGGGATCGTCGGAACCTTCCTGGTTCTGCTCGGCCTTCTGCCGTTCCTTGAGCTGCTTGGACAGTTCGGCCGACACCTGCGAGGCGTCGCGCTTGTCGAGATGCTGCATCAGCCCTTCGGAAACGTCGGATTGGCTGTGGTACATAGAGCCTTTGCCGAGGTTGACGTTGAACCAGTCGGCGAAGTGCTCGAGCAGCCAGATGCGTTCGGTGTTGACGCCGGTGGTCGGCAGGTCGACGACTTCGGTGATGCGGTCCTTGCTGTCCGTGCAGGAGGCTTCGATGTCGGTGAGGTTCACGTCGGCGCGCACGTGCACGCCCAATGGATAGGCGATGCGGTGCATCATTTCGCGGACGCGGAAGCTGCCTGTTCCGGCGCCGAGGTCAAGCATGCCGACGCGGACGATCACGCTGGCTTTCGCCGCGATGCCGGCTTCGGTTACCGGCTTGTCCCAATCGCGTTCGATGTCTTCCATATCGAGCGGGATGGAGTGTGTGTGGAATTTGCTGACTGCCTTCGCGCTGTTGTCAACACGTTCAGCATTCTCGTCATGTTCATGTAGTGCGCTCACAGTATTCAGGTCTAACGTGTGGACTGGTCGGGAAATTTTACGACGCCCCATCGGTTTCATGTTCCGGACAGTCGATGTCCACAATGCGAACTTTTCCGACTTTTTCGTAACCAAACTGTCGATTTGCCGCGCTTACAATGGGCACGCATTACCCACCAAGCTTAGGGCTGTGGGCTCGCAACAGACGGCCAAAACAATCGCGGAGGTGCCGCGAAGGACCGACAGACCGAGCAACCCGATGGTTTGGAGAAGGAGGTCTGATGACAACTGAAAACGAACAGATCACGCCTGCGGACGCGGCTATCGTCTCGTCCGGCACCGGCACCAAGGGCCCTGAGGAGCGTGATCTTCCCGCATCCCTCAAAGAGGAAATGGATCTGTGTCTGCAGATTCTTCGCGAGGTGCTCGGTGAGTTCGATGAAAACCTGCTGGCCAAGTTCGATGAAGTGCGCGAACACGCGCTGAAGGCCAGTGACGAACGTTTCTCCGGCATTCTTTCGGATACGAATCCCGACCAGGACGACCTGCAGAAGGTGGTCGACATCGTCGACAAGATGGATGTCCACGACGCCCAACTGCTGGCTCGCGCCTTCACCACCTACTTCCATCTGGCCAACCTGTGCGAGGAGAACTACCGCGTCTCCGTACTGCACAGCCGTGAGGCCGCCGTGAATGAGGATCAGGCCGTCGATCCGGTGAACGAAATGACCTGCGCCTACCACCAGCTCATCAACGAGATGGGTCCGGCCAGGGCCAAGGAGCTGCTCGACCAGCTCGAGTTCCATCCGGTGTTCACCGCGCATCCGACCGAAGCCCGCCGTAAGGCCGTGGAAGGCAAGATCCGCCGCATCTCCCAGCTGCTCGAAGCGCATAAGCTGCTCGGCGGCTCGGACAAGAAGGAAAACTCCCGTCGACTCTTCAACGAGATCGACGCGCTGTTCCGCACCTCCCCGATCGCGCTGAAGAAGCCGACTCCGGTTGAGGAAGCCGACACCATTCTTGATATCTTCGACAACACGCTGTTCTACACCATTCCGCAGGTCTACCGTCGTTTCGACGACTGGGTCCTCGGAGACAAGGCCGGCCTCGTGCCGCCGGTGTGCCCGGCGTTCTTCCATCCGGGAAGCTGGATCGGTTCCGACCGTGACGGCAACCCGAACGTCACCGCCAAGGTGAGCCGTCAGGTGGCCCGCAAGTTCAGCGACCATGTGCTGGGCGCGCTGGAGATCGAAACCCGCCGCGTCGGCAAGAACCTGACGATGGAGGCCGAGACCACCCCGCCGAGCGCCGAGCTCAAGTCCCTGTGGAACCACCAGAAGGAAATGAGCGAGCGTCTGACCGACAAGGCCGCGCTGATCTCCACCAAGGAGCTGCACCGCGCCGTCATGCTGGTCATGGCAGACCGTCTGAAGGCCACCATCGACCGCGACGCCGACCTCATGTACCACTCCTGCGAGGACTACATCGCCGATCTGAAGACCGTGCAGCGCTCCCTCGCCGAAGCCAACGCCAAGCGTTCCGCCTACGGTCCGCTGCAGGACCTCATCTGGCAGGCCGAGACCTTCGGCTTCCACATGGTCGAGATGGAGTTCCGTCAGCATTCCGTCGTGCATTCCCGCGCTCTGGAGGACATCCGCGAGCATGGCCTGCACGGTGAGCGTGGCGAGCTGCAGCCGATGACCCACGAGGTGCTCGACACCTTCCGCGCGCTCGGTTCCATCCAGAAGCGCAATGGCATCAAGGCCGCCCGCCGTTACATCATCTCCTTCACCAAGAGCGCCCAGAACATCAAGGACGTGTACGAACTGAACCGTCTGGCGTTCTCCCACCCCGAGGATGTTCCGACCATCGACGTGATCCCGCTGTTCGAGCAGCTTGAGGATCTGCAGAACTCGGTGGACGTGCTTGAGGAAATGATCAAGATCCCGGAGGTCCAGGCTCGTCTGAAGGCCACCGGCGGCAAGATGGAAGTCATGCTCGGCTACTCCGACTCCTCGAAGGACGCCGGCCCGACCTCCGCCACCCTTGCCCTGCACTCCGCGCAGGAGCGCATCGCCAAGTGGGCCGAATCGCACGACATCGACCTGACCCTGTTCCATGGCCGCGGCGGCGCCGTCGGTCGTGGCGGCGGCCCGGCCAACCGCGCCGTGCTCGCACAGCCGGTCGGCTCCGTGAAGTGCCGTTTCAAGCTCACCGAGCAGGGCGAGGTCATCTTCGCCCGCTACGGCAACCCGGTGCTTGCAATCCGCCATGTGGAGTCCGTCGCAGCCGCAACGCTGCTGCAGTCCGCTCCGAGCGTGGAGAAGCGCAACACGGACATGACCAAGAAGTACGCCGACATGGCCAGCAAGCTCGACGAGGCCGCGCACAACCGCTTCCTCGACCTGCTGAACACCGACGGCTTCGCACCGTGGTTCTCCACCGTCACGCCGCTGACCGAAATCGGCCTGCTGCCGATCGGCTCCCGTCCGGCGAAGCGTGGTCTGGGCGCCAAGTCCCTCGACGACCTGCGCACCATTCCGTGGATCTTCTCCTGGGCCCAGGCCCGCATCAACCTAGCCGCATGGTACGGCCTCGGCACCGCGTGCGAGCAGTTCGGCGACCTGAACACCTTGCGTCAGGCGTACGAGGAGTGGCCGCTGTTCTCCACGTTCATCGACAACATCGAAATGTCGCTGGCCAAGACTGACGAGCGCATCGCCAAGATGTACCTCGCCCTCGGCGACCGTGAGGACCTCAACAAGAAGGTCCTCGACGAGATGGAGCTCACCCGCAAGTGGGTGCTCAAGATCGTCGGCGACGAATGGCCGCTGCAGCACCGCCACGTGCTCGGCCAGGCCATCCGCATCCGCTCACCGTACGTGGATGCGCTGTCCGTCACCCAGGTGCTCGCCCTCGGCTCGCTGCGCAAGCGCGTGGACAAGGAAGAGCTCACGCACGG
>OLRJ01002066.1_pt1 | contig 15759 bp, 12 predicted proteins | sample 1672741 | NCBI WGS metagenome assembly OLRJ01 (sample SAMEA3136719, study PRJEB25190) | human gut metagenome | biome: human gut; feature: human-associated habitat; material: faeces | place: Austria | collected 2013
CCGCGGATAAGCACCATGGAGTGCTCCTGGAGGTTGTGACCTTCGCCGGGGATGTAGGCCGTTACTTCCATGCCGTTGACGAGGCGGACACGGCAAACCTTACGAAGAGCCGAGTTCGGCTTCTTCGGCGTGGTGGTGTACACACGGGTGCACACGCCACGCTTCTGCGGGTTGCCTTTGAGCGCCGGCGTCTTGGACTTGGCGACAGCCGTCTTGCGGCCCTTGCGGACCAACTGATTAATAGTAGGCAAGTTCCTTCTCCTTCTTTACTACCTGGCTTCGCGCAACCTGACCATGTGGCTGCGAAAACCATATGCCTGCTGGGATTGCCCCGTGTGCGAGGCGCTCCCCCATTTTCATGTACGCTCAGCTGGTGCGCACACGAAAATACACGCCGCAATGCGGCGCGAATTGGTACTATACGGCTCGAACACCAGCTTGTCAAACGCCACGCACCCGGGTGTGTCTATTCCCTAAGGTAAACGGCTTGCAGGGCGGGACATCATGTGGATAGGTTGCTGTGAGCTGGCAAAACGCAACTTGAAGAAGCTGTCTCGCTGCCGCTTTCGGGGCGATCGCTGCACCGGTGCCTCCTCGCTTGGGAGTCGTCTCCTTCTCTTCTCCACAATTATGCAGCGCAACTTCTGGCGAGTCGGCACCTCTCTGCTTTTCTCGAGCAGCCCGGCAAACTCGGACCCTTATGCGGAAAAGGGCGCCTGAGGGAAGGCGCCCTGTGAAATCGCGAGCCGTGATAGGGATGGAAGCAGCGACTCGCTGGAAGTATGAAGTTGGTTCGGGCGCGTACGCTCGCTCCAGAAAGGGCCTCGGCGCCTGCGTTACTGGCGGCCTGCTGCACGAACCCCTTCGATGTAGCCGTTTTCCGCAGCCGCCACTGCACGATCGCGGCTTGCGCGACGCTCCTTGAGCGATTCGGCAGCATCGATGACGCCGCGCTCCGCATCGAGCTTGCAATTGCGGAAATACACTGCCCAGTTCACCGCAATGCACACCACGTTGATGAAGTACACGATGAGCACCCAGTTGATCGTGCCCGATACGAACTTCGCAGCGATGCCGGCAAAGTAGCCGAGCGTGATGAGCAGGATGAACTGCCAGCTCGTGCCCGCCGCCGTACGCGCCTTGTAATTCTTGTACGCATTCATCGGCCACGACAAGCCGAAACAAATGAGCATGACAGCTTCAAGCACTTCCGCCACGGTAATACCATCTCCCGAATCGAGCGTTTTACAACTTGATTCATGGTAGGCTTTCTCTTGATAATGTCTAATATATCTTTAAGATGAAACCAATAAGTAATCCATTATCGAATTGGAGCGCCCATGGAACTGCTTCAGCTGAAATACTTCCTCGCCGTAGCCAAAAGCGAGCACATGACCAACACGGCGAAGCAGCTCCACATCGCACAGCCTGCGCTCACGCAGTCAATCCACCGCCTCGAGCAGGAGCTCGGCGTGAGCCTGTTCGAGCGTGCGGGGCGCGGCATCCGCCTCTCCCCCGCCGGCGCCTACGTTCGAGACCGTGTGAAGCCCGCGATGGAAACCCTCGAGAATGTGGCGCGCGACGTGCAGCTTTTCCAACAGGGCGAGCAGGGCGTAGTCCGCGTCGGCGTGCATGCGGCATCAGGGGTGGCCATTGACGGCATTGCCGCCTACAGCGAGCTCAACCCGCACGTCTCGTTCGAGATCACACAGGACGAGCGCGAGCGACATCGCGACGTCATCGTAACAACTATTACGCCGCGCGGCTCGAGCACGGTGGAAAACGCCGTCGAGAAAACGCCCTTCTCCGAGCGCATCGGCATCGCCGTTCCCGCAGGCAGCGCGCTTGGGGAAACCGCCTCGCTTTCCGATTTCGCAAGCGAGCGATTCATCGCGCTCGCGGGGTCGCGCCGCTTTCGCGAGGTGTGCGACACCTTCTGCGCGCGCCGAGCCTTCACCCCGCATATCGCCTTCGAAAGCGACAATCCGCTCGTCGTGAAGAAGATGATTGGCCTCGGGCTTGGTGTGGGGTTTTGGCCCGACCACAGCTGGGGCGACCTCGACCCGAAGTCCTGCCGCCTTGTCCATCTGCAGGAACCCGAGTTCACGCGCGACGTCATCGTGGCGAAAACGAGCCGCTGCACCCCAGATTCCGAAGCACAACGATTCTACGAATTCCTGCTCGACTACGTGGCGAAACGCTGGGAAGAATAGCACCCGAACGTACGGCGGGATCCTGACGCGACCGCCCGCCGGTTGGGCAAAGACTCATGCTGGCAACATCTTTCCCGCAACGACCACCCCGCAGGGGCAGCCCCGACGTCGGCATAGTCGCTCGCGCACGCAAAAGGCCCCGACGCCTGCGCGGATTTGCGCAAGACATCGGAGCCTTGTTACTTCAAAAAACGAGCATCCGCCTTCGCGGACGCACCCGCTTTCTTATGCGGCGAGGATGGGGGCAGCAACCTGCTTCTTGCGGGAGAGCACACCGGGCATCCAAGCGCTTTCGCCATCGTTCAAGTTCACGCCGAACACGTCGGAGACGAACTGCGTATCGCCCTCGCAAATGAACTGCGAGCCCTCAGCGAGGATGTCAGTCGCGAAGAACAGCACGAACTGGTAGCCCTTTTCAGCGACGAGCGCCTTGATAGCCTCACGAATCTCGGCTTCGCGGCCGAGAACCGCCTTCAAGTCGACGGTCTCGAACTGGCCGATGTAGACCTTGTTGCCATTCTTGAGTTCGAATTCCTTCGCGTCGGCGTTCACCAGCTTGTCGATAGGAAGCTCGGCGGGGTTCGAACGGCACTTGAAGATGTCCATTCCGTATTCGACCGGATCGATGCCCAGGGTCTTGGCCGTACGCGCAATCATGTCGCGGTCGAAATCAGTCGTGGTGGGCGACTTCATGATGACGGTGTCGGTGAGCATCGCACCGAGCAGCAGTGCGGCGATGGACTCGGGAAGCTCCACACCCTCGATCTCGAATTCGCGCGCGACGATGGCGGCGGTGGAGCCGACAGGCTTCACGTTCACGCGAATCGGCTGCGCGGTGGTAAGGCCGCCCAGGCGGTGATGGTCGACAACTTCGACGAGGTCGTCAGTGTTCAAGCCGTCCACCGACTGGAGCATCTCGTTATGATCGACGAGGATGACCTTAGCGCCCTCGGGAACCGACTCGATAAGGCGGGGCTGCTCGATGCCGCGCTCGCCCATGATCCACTCTGTCTCGGGGGGAAGCGGCCCCAGGCGCACCGGCTCGAAGACGGCCTCCTCACCCGCGCGGCGCGCAAGCTCGTTTTTCAGGTATGCATACCCGACAGCCGCGCTTATGGCGTCGTTATCAGGGTTTTTGTGACCGACGACGATGATCGATGACATGTTCTCTCTCCTTGTTTCTCCGCCATGCAGCTCAAAGCGGCAGCGTACATTGTGATGCGCAGCTAACCTGAGCGATCTCGGCGGGATGTTAAAAATGCCCGAACAGTATAACGCACGCCCCGCATCGCGCGAGCTCGGAAACGCAATCGCGCTAGGCATCGGCGTGAAAGGGATTGCAGGTCGCGAAGCCTCTGCGCTTGCGAGCTCGCGCCTTCCATCCTCTTTGCCCCAACGCAACTGATATATAGTGTTGATGGAATCGGCACGGCGATGCGCGTCTCGAAACGGAAGTTGAGGATGCTTGTCGTGCACATTATCTACGCAGCGTGCGCCATTGCACATATCGCGTATGCCACGAGCGGCTTCGCACACGCTGCACGCAATGTGAGCGCATTCCGCGAGACGCGCGCGTCAGCATCAAACTGAGAAGAAACAGGAGCGCATTCCTATGAAAACGCTTGGACTTCGCGATATCATCGGCCCGATCATGGTCGGACCTTCCTCCTCGCATACCGCAGGCGCGCTGCGCATCGCGCTTATGGCGAGAAACCTGTGCGGCTCGGCACCCCAAAAAGCAGTGTTTCGTCTTCTCGGATCGTTCGCGCACACCTACCAGGGGCACGGCACTGACAAGGCGCTCGTTGCTGGCATGCTTGGGTTTGCCGCTGACGACCTGCGCGTTCGCGACTCCTTCCGCTGGGCCTCCGCAAAGAGGCTCGCATTCTCCTTCACCCCCGACCCCCAGGCCGACGATTTCGCGCACCCCAACACGATCGACGTCACCGTGACCGATGAGTCAGGTTGCACGGTTTGCGTGCGCGGCGAGAGCATCGGCGGCGGCGCAGCCGTGATCACGCGCCTCGACGGCATCGACGTGCACATCACCGGCGAGCACACGAACGTCGTCGTGCGGCAGCGAGACGAGGCGGGCGTGCTCGCCCATATCGCAAGGTGCCTATCGGACGAGGGCGTGAACATCGCGACGACGCACATGTTCCGCGAAAGGCGCGGCCAGGTGGCCTACACCGTGCTCGAATGCGACCAACGGGTGAGCGACAAGGTGCGCCGCGCGATCGCCGAGCACCCCGGCATCTTCGACGTGCGCGTGATTCCCGCCGACAGCACAGCTTCCGAGGGCGAAGGCGCGAAAGACTGCACCCTCGACGAGGAGCAGGCGCTTATAAGCTTCGAAGCGCTCGATTTCGCAAGCGGAAAAGAGCTCTTGAACTGGTGCGACGCCCATGATTCGACCATCTCGCAAGCTTTCTGCGCCCGAGAAGAAGCCCTGTGCGCGTCGCAAGGATGCACCGCCGACACGCAGGAATATCTCAAGCGCGCGCTCGACGTGATGCGCGCCTCGACGCTGCGACCGATCGAAGAGCCGGCCGAGTCCATGGGCGGCCTTTTGGGCAGCGAGGCGCAGCGGATGCGCGCGTTCCACGCATCGGGAAGAAGCGTCTGCGGCGATTTGACGGCGAAGGCGGCGACCTATGCGATGGCTGTGCTCGAAACGAACGCTTCGATGGGTCGCATCGTCGCCGCGCCCACCGCTGGCAGCGCGGGCGTCGTCCCCGGCGTACTCATGGCTCTCGGAGAAGAGCACGGATACACCGATGAAGACTTGGCTCGCGGGCTTTCCTGCGCGGCCGCCGTGGGATATCTCATCACAAGAAACGCCACCGTGTCGGGCGCCGAGGGCGGTTGTCAGGCGGAGGTAGGCGCCGCGTGCGCCATGGCCGCCGCAGCGACCTGCGAACTTGCCGGCGGCACGCCCGTGCAGTGCCTGAACGCTGCCGCGAACGCGCTCACCAGCCTGATGGGGCTCGTCTGCGACCCCGTGGCAGGGCTTGTGGAAGTGCCTTGCCAGAAGCGCAACGCGGCAGGCGCCGCCGTCGCACTCGTGAGCGCGGAGATTGCCCTTGCAGGCATCGGGAACCTCGTCGACTTCGACCAGACGGTCGATGCGATGTTCGCTGTGGGCAAGAGCCTCCCCTTCGAGCTGCGCGAAAGCGCCCTCGGAGGCCTCGCCGCCACCCCCGCCGCCTGCGCCTACTGCGAAAGCTGCATGAGCAGGAGCTAGAGGGCATTCCACCGAATGTCAGATTCGGGATAGCGCCTTCAGATTCCCTTTCCTAAATCTGAAGGTGCACAGGCAAAATGCGAGGTTGGCCGCGGACAAGAGCGCCGCCGAAAGCAAGACGCCAGAAAGCTAAGCCTATTTGTCCGAATAATGGCTTCTTGCCGAGTAGATGCGGATTGTATTTCCTTGCACGTCGTAGATAAGTCGATCTTTCTCATTGATTCTTCTAGACCACAAGCCAGACAAGCTGCCCTTAAGTTTTTCAGGCTTCCCCAGCCCCTCATAAGGGTTTCGCAGCGCATCTTCTATCAACTTGTTAATGCGTTTGAGCGTTCGCTTATCCTCGGCTTGCCACCAAAGATAATCATCCCAGGCATCGTCGGACCACAGTTTAGGCATCCTCTACCTCGATGAGCTCGTGGTTTGCACCTCGTTCTTCGGCAAACTGCTTCATCCCTCGCTCAATCTTGCTCATCAGTCGCGCATTTGATTGGACTTCCAGGTTTTCAATGAGATTATCGTAGTCCATCGCATTCATGACGACCACGTTCGCGCTTGGATCTTTGCTCGTGACCAGCAGCGGAGTCGCGTCATCGCGCGTCTTATCCAAGTATGCCCGTAAATCCTTGCGAAACGTCGAGTACGCAACCGCTTCCATGGCGAGACCTCCATACTTGTACAGATTCTTGTACGACAATGCTATTGTACGAAAGCGCACAAGCGATTGCAAGCACAGAGCTTCCATCTGGCGTTTTCCCAGAATACAAATGCACAACATACCAGGACGAATACTGCAAGGGAAGTCGGCAATCGGGGCAAAATCACTTCTTCCACATGTATGCACCTCCACATCCGAGAAAAACTGCAATGCCATCGCCGATAAAGCTTATTCAACATAGCAAGAAAGGATCACCGTGGAAGCAATTAAATGCGAACTATGGCGGCAGCATCTTTAAGATTCTTAATTGAAACGCAAACGCTCATTTGCGTCGGTTTCCCTTTGCCTTAGTCCTGTTTCTTGAACTCCGGAATCTTGTCTGCCCCAAGCCCGTTGCAAGGCGATTTCCATTTCGACATCATGGCCGAAGGCGGGAAAGCGAAGGCGGGCATGGCTCGGCATCGCTCAAGTACGCTGCCGAGCCTTTGCGGGCTTTTGCGTTTGGAGCGCATTGCCGCCCGCAAAGGCTACAACCCCAAGTTCTGCGCATCGTGCATATTCTACCTATGAAAGTTCTGCGCATCGTGCATAATGGGGGCATGGAAGTTCTGCGCATCGTGTTAGGAAAGCCATGCTCAAAAGAAAAGCATACGAAAAGCTCCTTGAGTGGAAACAACAACAGGCTGGGAAAACAGCCGTTCTCATAGAAGGCGCCCGCCGCGTTGGGAAAAGCACGCTTGCTAAGGAATTCGGCCTAAACGAATATAAATCATGTCTCGTGATCGACTTCTTCCAAGCCCCCGACGAGGTCAAGCAGTACTTTCGCGATTACAGCAACGATTTCGACGCCTTGTTCCTGTATCTTTCCGCCTATTATTCCGTCGAGCTGTTCGACCGCGAGAGCCTCGTCGTTTTCGATGAAGTGCAGATGTTCCCCTTCGCGCGGGGGCTTGTGAAGTACCTTGTCGCTGACGGCCGGTACGACTATGTTGAAACCGGATCGCTCCTATCAATCAAACAGAATATCCAGGACATCGTCGTTCCGTCCGAGGAGCAGACGCTTGAGCTCGCGCCGTTCGATTTCGAGGAATTTCTCTGGGCTATGGGCGAGAAGCCCCTAGCGCAGCTCATCGGGTCAAGCTTTGACTCCCTCAAGCCCCTTCCCGACAACCTGCATCGCAAGGCGTCGGCCCTGTTCCGCGAATACATGCTGGTGGGAGGCATGCCCGAGCCTGTGAGGATATACACCGAGCAGCGAAAGTTCCAGCCAGTCGAGCAGGCGAAGCGGCAGATCATCGAGCTGTATCGCAACGACGTGGCGCGCTTCGCCCGCGGCTACGAATTCAAGGTCGTTTCGGTTTTGGACGGTATACCCGGGCAGCTATCCAAGCATGAAAAGAAGTTCACGCTCAGCTCCATCAGCAAAAATGCTCGCATGCGCACGTACGAAGAGGCGTTTTTCTGGCTTTCCGATGCGCGCATAGCGAACATTTGCTACGCCTCCACCGACCCGAGCGTCGGCCTGGGGTTGAGTGTGGAACAAACTTCCCTGAAGTGCTATATGGCAGACACGGGGTTGCTCGCGACGCTTGCACTGTCGACGGGAGCGACGGACGAAGAGGGCGTGTACCGGGCGGTGCTCAGGGGCGACGTGGGCCTCAACGAGGGGATGCTTGTCGAAAACGTGGTCGCGCAATGCCTTGTCGCCAATGGGCGCAAGCTGTTTTTCTATTCGCAGTCGGGGAAGAAGGAAAACCAGCAGCGCATGGAAATCGATTTCCTTATCGTACGACCGTACGTGAACGCGGCAGGAAAACCGCGGATAAGCCCTATCGAAGTGAAGTCGCCGCGGCAGTATGGCACCGTTTCGCTAGACAGGCTCAAAGAAACGTTCGATAAGAAAATCGGCACGCAGTACGTGTTGCACCCGAAACAGATGAAAATCGAAGGCGACCGGGTTTATCTGCCGCTGTATATGGCAGGGTGCTTGTAGCCGAGATGAACTAATCAAGCTCATCGAGTAAATCTTACCCTCATCACCATTATGAGCATTCTTTTCCAAAAGCACCCCATTTCTTGTATCCAAGAAATGGGGTACGGTTCAGCCTTCCCTAGCAGCCTCTTTGCTCACGCTACCCAATCTTCACGATGGGGGCGTAGTCCTTCAAAAGCTTCTTCGTCTGGCCGGTTTTCGCGAAACGGATATGGAGCGTGTCGCCGTCGACTTTCACGACCTTGCCGCGGCCGAACGTCTTATGGTCGACTGCATCCCCCACAGCGAAGGTGACACCCGCGGCCTCCTTCTTCCCCGCCTTCGGGTTCACGTACCCCCCCGAGCCGTGAGCACTCGAGCCCGTGTGCCCGCTTCGGCCTGCGCGGTCGCGGTCGCCGCGACCCGCGCTTCCCGATGCGCTCGAGCGCCCGAACACGCGACCGCCGCCCGCTTCCGTACCGCTTCCCGCGATACCGCGACGGCTTCCGCGTTTCTCCCAGCCAGTACCGGAAAAGCCCGCAGAGCCCAGCCCCGAGGTTTGACGCAGCTCGGCAGGAATCTCGTGGATGAACCGCGATACCGGGTTCGCCGACGTCTGACCGAAAATCTGGCGCTGCTGCGCGCACGTGAGATAGAGAACCTTGCGCGCACGCGTGATGGCAACATAGGCGAGCCTGCGCTCCTCCTCGATGCCCGCAGCATCGTTCACGCTGTTCATATGCGGGAAAAGCGTCTCCTCCATGCCCGCCGTGAACACGCAGTCGAACTCGAGACCCTTCGAGGAGTGCACGGTCATGAGCGTGACTGCCTTGCCGTCTTCCCCCATGGTGTCCAAATCGGTACGCAGGCGCACCCATTCGATGAAATCGGCAAGAGAATCCCCGCGAAGGACGCGCGCAGGTTCCGCATCGCCGGCAACCGTGTCCCCTTCCGTCGGCGCGGCGAACTCCGCGTCGTCTTCCTCATGCGTCTGCGAGAACTCGTCGACAACGCCCATGAACTCCTGGATGTTCTCGATGCGCCCGCGCGCCTCGTCGGTGTTCTCGTTGGTGAGCGCCGAGATGAGCCCCGCGCGATCGACGATCATCTCCACCACGCGGCGCAGCTCGCCCGAGTACTCCTGAGCCTCCTTGATAAGCTCCACGAACTCGCCCACCGCGCGACGGGTCGAGGCGCGCAGCTCGGGGTCAAGCACGACAAGCTCGGCGCCTTGCATGAACGTCATGCCCATCTCGCGGGCGAACTGCTCGATGCGCTCGATGGTGGTCTTGCCGATTCCGCGGCGCGGCACGTTGATAACGCGCTTCGCAGCGATGTCGTCGGCGGGATTCACGACCAGCGTGAGGTATGCCATGACGTCGCGAATCTCCGCGCGATCGAAGAACTTTGTGCCGCCGACGATGCGGTAGGGCACGCCCGCGCGCAAAAGCATGTCTTCAAGCATGCGCGATTGGGCGTTCGTGCGGTAAAAAACGGCAATCTGGTTGTACGACATGCCCGCCGAGCGGCGCTTCTCGATCTCACCCGCGATCCAACGGCCCTCGTCGCGCTCGTCGGTTGCCATATAGACGTGGATTTTCTCGCCATCCTCGGCGGAGGTGAAGAGCTTTTTCGCCTTGCGGTGCTGGTTGTTCGCGATAACGGCGTTCGCAGCGGCGAGCACATTGCCCACGCTTCGGTAGTTCTGCTCGAGTTTCACCGTATGGCAGTTGGGATAGTCCTGCTCGAACTCGAGGATGTTGCGGATGTCGGCACCGCGCCACGAGTAAATGGACTGGTCGTCGTCGCCCACGACCATGATGTTTTTGTACTTCTGCGCCAAAAGCCCGGTGATAGCATACTGCGCATGGTTCGTGTCCTGATATTCATCCACCATGATGTAGCGGAAGCGCTCCTGATATGCCTCGAGTACATCGGGGTGGTTCTTCAGCAGCAGATACGCGTACACGAGCAGGTCATCGAAGTCGAAAGCGTTCGCGGCACGCAGACGCTCCTGCAGTCGCGTGTAGATTCGGGCGGCCACCTTCCCCACCGGGTCGATCGCCTGCTTCTCGAAATCACCCGGCACAATGAGCTCATTTTTCGCCTGGGAGATGCGTCCCATGAGGGCGTTTATGGGAAAGCGCTTCGGGTCGATGTCGAGCTCGGCCATGATTTCCTTGTACAGGCGCTTCTGATCGTCGGTGTCGTAGATGGTGAAGCTCTTCGAGAAGCCGAGGCGCTCGGCGTCGGCGCGCAGCATGCGCACGCACATACTGTGGAAGGTGGACACCCACATGCCGCGACACCGCGGCCCGATGATGCCCTGAAGGCGCTCGCGCATCTCAGCGGCGGCCTTGTTGGTGAAGGTGATCGCAAGTATTTCCCACGGCGCCACATCCAAGTCCTCCACGAGATGGGCGATGCGATAGGTGAGCACGCGCGTCTTGCCCGAGCCTGCGCCAGCCAGTACCAAAAGCGGGCCTTCCGTACACTGGACAGCTTCGACCTGAGGGCCATTCAACGTGGCGATGTCTACGGGCATAGGTATCTTCTCCTGCGTACTGCTAACGGGAAATGCGCGGATGCGCAACGCGGCCGCGCAAGAAAAGCCTCGCGCGGCCGGCATCGATTCATGTGTCGTCTCCGCATTGTATCGCAGCGCGACAAGACCCGTCTTGCTTACCGCAGTCGCTGCGCGAAAGCCACAGCTTTTGTTCGATTGCATGCGGTTTCACATGGAGATGGCCACGCGCAAAGCACCTTTGGAGTAAAGTGGGCGGTAGGAAACAAAAGCAATCAAGCTAACTGCAAAGGAGCGTTTCGTGGAAGAAGAAAAGCCAATCAAAATTATCCTGCTCACCGGGTATCTCGGAGCAGGTAAGACGACGCTGTTGAACCACATCCTCGCAAACGAGGAGGGCATCCGTGCCGCGGTCATCGTGAACGACATCGGCGAGGTGAACGTCGATGCCGCGCTCATCGACTCGAACGGGTTCTCCGAGATAGACGGCGACCTTATCCCGCTCACGAACGGCTGTCTGTGCTGCACGCTTTCCGATGATCTGGCCAACCAGCTGACCGACATCGCGAACGCGGGAAAGTACGACTACATCATCATCGAGGCATCGGGCATCTGTGAGCCCATCCCCATCGCGTATATTATCTCCGACTTCTGCGATCAGACGAAAAACGAGGGCCACGCTCCGCTCGATTTGGACAACATCGTCGCCGTCGTGGACTGCGCGCGCATGTACGACGAGTTCAACGGCGGACGCGACCTGTTGGAGGAAGACATCGACGAGGAAGACATCGAGAGCCTGCTCATCCAGCAGATCGAATTCTGCTCAACCCTTATCCTGAACAAGGCAGACAAGGTGACGCCCGAGCAGATGAGCGAGCTGAAGGCAATCGTTCACAGCTTGCAGAAAGAAGCGGTCATCTTGGAGGCGACGCGCGGCGACGTTCCCATGAGCGAGCTTCTCGACACGAACCGCTTCGATTTCGAGAAGGCGTACAACTCCGCCGCCTGGGTAGATGCGATGGAACATCCCGAGGAACATGACGACCCCGAGGTCCTCGAGTACGACATCGAGACCTTCATCTACAAGCGTCGCAAGCCCTTCGACCTCGACAAACTCAACGAATATGCGGAAAGATGGCCCACGAGCATCATCCGCGCGAAGGGAATCATGTGGGTGACCGAGCATCCCGACACCGCATACGTCTTCGAGCAGGCGGGCCGCCAGATGACGATGGATGAAAGCAGCATGTTCGTCGACGCCGCCACCGAAGAAGAGCGCAAGCAGGCTATCACCGAGTACCCCGAAATCATGGAGGACTGGGATCCGGAGGTAGGCGACCGCATGAACAAGATCTGCTTCATCGGACGACACATGGACAAGGAGGCCCTTATCGCTGGCCTCGATTCCTGCCTCGTCGATTGGCATAAGTAAACGAACAAAAAGGCCGACCCCCTCATTGGGAGTCGGCCTTTCCTTTTCAAGTGATGGCTGCGATAAGCCTACTTCACAGCACCAACAGCCTTGAGCTGAAGATCGTACCACTCCAGCTTGGTGCGGTGCGTTTCCAGCAGAGCCGTCGATTGGTCATCGCCCTTGCCCTCGAGCTGAGCGATAGCCTCACGAAGCTTCGCCGCTTTAGCGGTGAGTTCCTCGACATCGATGCTGTCGACGTCCTTGCCCATACGGGCGAGAACCGACAGGTTGTTGTCGAGCACCTGGGCGAATCCGCCGTACGTCACAAAGTAGCGCTTATCCTTGCCGGCCTCATCGAGCGTCAGCGTCAACACGCCAGGGCGGTTGGTACACACGAACATCTCGTGACCGGCCATAACGCCGAGGTCGCCCTCACTGCCCGGGATCTGAGCGTACTCGATCTCGCCGTGGAACAACTCGCGGGTCGGAATAGCCACCGTGCAACGGAATTTAGGCATCGGCTTTTTCCTTCGACTCGTTGTAAGCAGCGTACACCTCGTCGATGGAGCCCTTCAAGCGGAAGAACTGCTCAGGAATCTCGTCGCACTTGCCGTCGAGGATGTCGCCGAACGAACGGATGGTGTCCTCGAGCTTGACGTACTTGCCGTCGAGGCCGGTGAACTGCTTGGCCACGTGGAAGCACTGGCCGAAGAACTGCTGCGCCTTACGGGCACGGTTCACGACCAGCTTCTGCTCTTCGGAAAGCTCGTCCATACCGAGGATGGCAATGATGTCCTGGAGATCCTTGTAGTTCTGCAGAAGCTCCTGGATGCCGACAGCCACGCGGTAGTGCTCCTCGCCGACAATCTGCGGGTCGAGCGCGCGGGATGTTGACTCCAGCGGGTCGACAGCCGGGTAGATGCCGAGCTCAGCGATGGAACGGGAAAGAACCGTCTTCGCGTCGAGGTGCGTGAACGTGGTGGCCGGAGCCGGGTCGGTCAAGTCGTCAGCAGGAACGTAAACGGCCTGCACCGAAGTGATGGAACCGGTCGAGGTCGAGGTAATGCGCTCCTGAAGGTCGCCCATCTCGGTAGCCAGCGTCGGCTGATAGCCTACAGCAGAAGGCATACGGCCGAGAAGTGCGGACACCTCAGAACCAGCCTGGGTGAAGCGGAAGATATTGTCCACGAACAGAAGCACGTCCTGGCCCTGATCGCGGAAGTACTCAGCTTCAGTCAGACCAGCGAGGCCGACGCGCAGACGCGCTCCCGGCGGTTCGTTCATCTGGCCGTAAACCAAGCAGGTCTTGTTGATAACGCCGGAGTCGCTCATCTCGAGGAACAGGTCGGTACCCTCACGGGTACGCTCGCCTACGCCGGTGAACACGGACGTGCCGCCGTGCTCCTGAGCGAGGTTGTTGATGAGCTCCTGGATGATAACGGTCTTGCCGACGCCTGCGCCGCCGAACAGGCCGGTCTTGCCGCCCTTGATGAACGGCTCGATGAGGTCGATGGCCTTAATGCCGGTCTCGAAGATCTCCGTCTTGGTGGACAGCTGATCATATTCGGGAGCCGGACGGTGAATCGGCATGTAGCCGGTCACATCGGGCATCGGCTTCTCGTCAACAGGCTCGCCCATGACGTTCCAGATGCGGCCCAAGGTCTCGTTGCCAACGGGCATCATGATCGGATGACCGGTGTCGAGCACCTCGAGGCCACGAACCAGACCGTCAGTCGAGCTCATAGCGACGGAGCGGACGAGGTTGCCAGGAAGATGCGTTTCAACTTCGAGAACGACATGCATGTCGCCCGCGAGCGTCTTCGCGTCAACCGTAAGAGCGTTGTAGATTCCCGGCATGGATTCCGCGGGGAATTCCACGTCGACAACAGGACCGACGATACGCACAATGCGGCCGGTAGCGCCCTTGCTGGCCTCGAGCTCCTCTCTTGTAAGCAAATGTTCACTCATATTTAATCCTCCAAAGCCGCTGCGCCACCGACGATTTCCGAAATCTCGGTCGTAATGGCGCCCTGACGGACGCGGTTGTACAGTCTGGTCAACGTTTCGGCCATCTCGGTAGCGTTGTCGGTCGCCGACTTCATAGCCGTACGACGAGCGCCCTGCTCTGCTGCGGCCGAATCGATCAGCGCGTAGTAGAACGTGTTGCGCAGGTACGCCACCATGAGCTGGTGCATAACGGTTGCAGCATCGGGCTCGAAGTCCACATCGCCGGGGATCTTCTTCTCCCCATCGCGATAAGGCTCGAGGACATCCTCTTCCTTCGGCTCCAAACCGAGAACATCGGCGAAGCTCATCATGTTGATAGGCAGAACCTGCTGCACGATGAGCGTTTGCTCGGCACCGTTTTTGGCATGATTGAACACGAGGGTAACCTCGTCAATCTGCCCGTTCTCGTAGCCGTGGTTGTAGCCTTCCCCGATGTAGGCGGAAATCTCTGCAGCCTCTTCGTAGGTAGGATCTGCAGACAGATCGCGGAACTCGAAGATCGGCTTGACGCCACGGTAGTTGAAGTAGCCGATGGCCTTCTTACCGCAAGCGATAACCTCAACCTCGATGCCCCGCTTTTCCTTCGCCTTGATAAGCTTCTCGGCTTCGCGGAGCACGTTGCTGTTGAAACCGCCTGCAAGCCCACGATCCGACGTGACCACAACGACGACGGCACGCTTCACCTCGTCATGCGTGATCAGCAGAGGCTCGGAATCGAGCGGGGCGTATTTCGCCGTGCTGATCAGCATGTCGGAGATGCAGTTAGCCCAAGGAAGCGCATTGAACACACGGTCGGTGGCGCGACGGATCTTCGCCGCCGCGACCATCTCCATCGTGCGCGTAATCTGCTTCGTCGAGGTGACGGAGTTGATTCGCCTTTCTATGTCGTGAAGGTTGGGCATATGATACCTACCTTACACCGAAGGCGAAAACTGGGTCTTGAACGCCTCGATAGCGGCATTCAGCTCGGTCTTGGTCTCGTCGGTGAACTTCTTCTCGGTCTTGACGCTCTCAACGATGGCAGGCTTAGACGCATGCAGGTACTCGATGAGCTCGCCACGGAAGCGAACAACATCGGCAACCGGGATATCGTCGAGATAGCCGTTACCGCCAGCATAGATGGCGATAGCCTGATCGTAGAAGGACATCGGGACGTAACGACCCTGCTTCAGAAGCTCGGTCATGTGAGCGCCGCGGTTCAGCTGATCCTGGGTCGCCTTGTCGAGGTCGCTGCCGAACTGCGTGAATGCCTGCAGCTCGCGGTAAGCGGCCAAGTCGAGGCGCAGGGTGCCTGCGACGGACTTCATAGCCTTGGTCTGAGCTGAGCCGCCAACGCGGGAAACCGAGATACCAACGTTGACTGCCGGTCGCTGGCCCTGGAAGAACAGGTCCGTTGACAGGAAGATCTGACCGTCGGTAATGGAAATCACGTTGGTCGGAATGTAAGCGGAGACGTCGCCAGCCTGGGTCTCGATGATCGGCAGAGCCGTCATGGAGCCGCAGCCGTACTCGTCGGACATCTTGACTGCACGCTCGAGCAGGCGAGAATGCAGGTAGAAGATGTCGCCAGGATATGCTTCGCGTCCCGGCGGGCGACGGAGGGTCAGCGACATCTGTCGGTAGGCCACCGCCTGCTTGGACAAGTCATCGTAGATGATGAGCACATGACGTCCCGGGTTCTCCGGGCCTGCGGGCTTGCCGTCTTCGCCGTTGTAGACGAAGTACTC
>OLRJ01002068.1_pt1 | contig 15740 bp, 11 predicted proteins | sample 1672741 | NCBI WGS metagenome assembly OLRJ01 (sample SAMEA3136719, study PRJEB25190) | human gut metagenome | biome: human gut; feature: human-associated habitat; material: faeces | place: Austria | collected 2013
CGGCAACCATGATCCGTCTGAACCTTGTAAAAGGTCTTGGACCGGTTCTTCAGATTGCAGAGGGATGGACTGTAGAGCTTCCTGAGGATGTATCTGATACTCTTTGGAAACGTACAGATTATACATGGCCATGTACTTGGTTCGTACCAAGATGCGATGGCAAAGAGGGCGCATTCAAATCTGCATACGACGTTATGAACAACTGGGGTGCTAACCATGGCGCAATTTCCTATGGACATATTGGTGCAGACCTGATCACTATGTGCTCCATGCTTCGTATTCCTGTATGTATGCACAATGTATCTGAAGATCAGATCTTCCGTCCGGCAGCATGGAATGCTTTCGGTATGGATAAAGAAGGCGCTGATTACCGTGCATGCAAGAATTACGGACCATTATACAAATAATGGGATGAGTGTGGGAGTACAGACAAGAAGTAATTTGCAGGTATCGTAGACTGCATCCTGTATCCTGACTTTATAAATAGTAGTATTCACCTGCCTGACCGTCTGTATGGATGGTCAGGCGTTTTTTCTGCAAAAAATGACAAAAAAAGATTGAAACTTTCCATGGAAATGATAGAATAAAAAATAATAGGCAATTTTCCAATCGATGTATCTTATGAGGGAAATGGACAGTTGCATTAGCAGAAAGAAAGGGAATGGAAGAACCATATGAAGAATATTCTAAAAGGATTTTTGGGAGCTGTGTTTACTGTTTTGTTTACCATTACAGTATGGGCAGATGCAGGTAATACACAGAGTATAGATTATCCCACAGATTATTATATGATCGTGGAAAGTAAAGAAGGCGGTATTGATATATATGCTGAGCCGGATCTTGCTAGCCAGAAGCTGAATGATCAGCTGATTCCTAATGGGACAGCCCTTCATATAGAAGGTGAAAAGCAAACAGAAGATAAGCGTATATGGGGTTATACCAAATATCATGGCATGTATGGATTTGTTCCTACAGATGATCTGAAGCCGGTTACCCGTTCACAGGCTGTACAGTCTGAGTATTATTTGTATGGTGGTAAGGATGCAGATTATGACCTTACGGTTGCAGCAAAAGATGGCAGCGTTGCTTTGTACCATGGCCCTGGAGAGAAATATGACACAGTGTCCGGCGCAGACCAGATACCCAATGGACAGGTGCTGCATATTACAGCAGAGGCAGATACAGGCGAGGATGGCCTGTGGGGAAAGACGGACTATGAAGGATTGGAAGGTTGGGTAAATATTCATCAGGCCAAAGGCGAAGACTCCAAGGGAGAGGACGCAGATGGGATAGAGATTATTGAGAATGTAAATCCAACTGAGAAAGCTACACCAACAAAGGAGCCGGAGGCAGCCTCTGTAAAGAAGTCGAAAGCTGCACCTGCAAAGAAGGCACAGGCTACACCGACTAAGAAGCCGGAAGTCACACCAACAAAGGAACCAGAGGCTACACCGACTAAGAAGCCGGAAGCAACACCTACTAAGAAGCCAGAGGCTACACCGACTAAGAAGCCGGAAGCTACACCAACAAAGGAACCAGAGGCTACACCTACTAAGAGGCCTGAAGCTACGCCAACAAAGGAACCAGAGACAGTAACACCTACAGAGGAGGCAGTTACGCCAACGGATAAAGCTTCTGCTGAGAAGGATGCGATGGCAAAGGAAGCTTCTTCCCAGGAAACAAAGGCTGAAAAAGGGATTGGTAATTTGGCTTTATGGATACTTTTGGCAGCTGTAGTGATAGGGTTGATCATAGTAGTGGTTCTTATGAAAAAGAACAAGAAAAATTAAATCAGAACACAAAAAGAACGGCCATATATCTTTCTGATGAAACAGGAGGATATATGGCCGTTTTTTATGTACTATGAAATAACTTTGTAATGAAAGATTATTTGTTGATTACAACGCCTTTCTGAAGCATTACGTTGGCATATACAGCCTTTTCACTTGTTGCAATAATGCAATAAGCAGTTTTGGCTTCTTCATAAAATGCAAACCGTTCAATATTGCCCACAGCAGAAGCACCACGGGAATCATGCTTGGTAACAATTTCTTTATAAGTATCCCAGATAGGTGTAGCCACCTGATCTCCTGGCATGACTTCCATCAGATTAACCGGATGATCTACATAAGTATCCAGTGGGATCATAGTAAGAATGGCATCCAGGATCTCAGGTACACCATGGCCATCGCACCGTACGACCACTGCATTTTTACCCATAGATTCTACAGGAAAATTACCGTCTGCAATTACAAGACGGTCGCTATGACCCATTTCACATAATACCTTTAATAATTCAGGTGATAAAATTTCAGGAACTCCCAATAACATTGTTTGCTCTCCCTTCTGTTCTTTTTTTTATAGAGTACATGGAGACAGAAGAGATTGCAAGGCAATATTTTACTGAAAAAGATGAAATAGTTACGGAAAAGTTACTGTGAACAGCTCTACGGAAAATCTGCAAAAAACACAAGCAACCGTAACATTGGAAATATTCGCAGCTTATTTAAAGAAATTGGCTGAACTCAACTTTTTCTTTATTGGGGCCTTCAATGGTAAAAAACTTCACTCCATTGTCCCAGAAAGGCAGGAAATGGATCTGGTCATTTAAGGTGTTAAGGTCATGTCTGCATACCAGGTTGTATACAGCTTCAATATCTGTAACATTAATGGCAATATGCTCTATAGCACCATAAGACATAGACGTAGAATCACACTCATAGGCTTCAATTACAAGATCACCAAGTTTTAAAAAGTTTACAGACTTACCGGTATCCTCCATTGTTGTGGAAAAGGCAATTTCAAATCCAAGCTCTGAGTAAAATAAAAGGGTTTCTGCCATGTCGGTTGTAGGAATGCCGATGTGCTGAATACCGGTAGCATAATCTTTGATTTGCATGTTATAAATCTCCTTTCGCATTTCAATTTTGTCATATGTTACATGCCCCACATCAGATAGCCAAAATGACGAGATATTCTTAGAAGAGATGTGAGGTGATATCTTATATATGTTTTATGGATTTGGTGCTGGAGCTGCGGCCGTATACAACATTTTGACCGGAACGGCTGTAAGCACGTACCCTGTAACGATAAGTGCTGCCTTTTACAGCTTTTGTATCTGTATAGGTAAGACTGCGGCTTACTCCCACCTTTTTCCAGCCTTCATTTTCATAGCGGTAGATCACATAGCCTGTAGCACCGCTGCACCGTTTCCAGCTGAGGCGGATCCCCTGGGAAACAGACTTGGGGATTCTCAGTGTTACTCTGGGCAGAGGAGTGGCAGCCGTGATGCCGGAGGTAAGATAGGAGCCAAGCACTTGTCGGTTGCCTGTATTTGTAAAAGCTCTTACTGTATACGTGTTTATTTTTCCGGGAGCAACCGGGAAGGAGCGTGAGCTTATATGGATAAAGGAAGTGGTGCTGGCATCTGTGGAACCCAATAATTTCCAGCGTTTTCCTTTTTTAATGTAAATACGGTATCCATCTGCATCGGCTACCTTTTTCCAGGAAATCAGATTCCTGTTTGCAGAAAGAGAAGATACTTTTTTTAAGGCTGGTGCAATGGCTTTAGGGATTCCTTTCTTTCCCTTTGAATCATATCGGCTGGTTCCTGTTTTGGAAACAGCACGTACTGTGTAGGTATAAGTGGTTCCAGGCGTTAAATAACGGTGATTGTAACCATTTCGTTTGATGCCTTTTTGAAGGACTTTCCATGATTTGGCATTGCCCTCTTTGTAATAGAGAGTATAAGAAGCGGCACCAGGAATCTTGTCCCACATGATCCGAAGGGAACGGGAACTGGTAGCCTTCACAGTATGGATCTTCGGGGTACGCAGACGCGAATCCACTGTAACGGTCAAAGCAGTGGTGACCTGGGAGTCCCCCTTCAGGGTTATGGTGATCCTGGCTTTTCCGGCACGCTTCGGGGTCAGGATCCCGCTGGAGGATACTCTGCACACAGAGGGGCTGGCGCTTGCGAAAGTAAGGGCAGATGGAGAGATCTGTACATGGGAAAAGCCATTGTCAATAAAAAACTCAACTTCTTTTCTTTCGCTAAGGCCAAGCTTCATATTGCCGGTTGCATAAAATTTAAACGGAATACCGGATGAAGAAATAAAGGGTATTTTTGCAGAAACAGTACTGCTGGTATAAGCGTTCATATCAGCGGGAGTGGTAACCTGCTTTCCGTAAAGGAGTACCCAATAGCTTACACCTCCGGCAGTGATGGCTCCAACACCTGCAGCCGTGTAATCGGCATTAAAAATACCTGCCTGATCATCTCCGTTCATCCACACTGCCAATGCTTCAGAAGCGGTTCCCTGTCCTGCAGAAATACTTTCGTAAGAAGCATCCAGGCAGGCTGTAAGTCCGGAAACACCAATAGGCCGTGTATGGGAATAAAGCACCGAAAGCTCACCGGCACGCTTCATGGCTGCATCCAACAGAGCTGTGTCCATGGTAAGCGGGGAAAGGCCTTTGGCTGAACGCTGCTGATTTACAAGGGCAACCAGCTGGGACGCACTTTCATAATCATAAGTAATATTAATGGGAATCCTGCTGGCTGTTTTCAGAAGCTCATCTGCAGGGTTCACCCGGGTATCTGGACGAATAGATACAGAGGCTGTATCCGGAAAAGCATGGTCGCCTACTGTTACAGCGGCATAGGGCAGAACCACGGAGGTGATGCCTGTATTATAAAATGCGTATCTACCAATAGAAATCAGGCCATCCGGAAGCGTAATCTGATTAAGAGAAGGGCAACCCATAAATGCCTGATATCGGATCTCCTTCAGAGAAGAAGGAAATACCACTTCTTTCAGGGAAGCAGATTGTCCGAAGCATCCGTTAGGGATCAAGGTAACACCTTCCGGGATCTGGATCCGTTCCAGGGAGTTGCAATAGCTGAAACTGTTGTTGCCGAATTCGCGGATCCCTGTACCGAATATTATGCTGGAAAGACTGCCGCAATATTGGAAGCACTGGGTAGGAATCTGGGTCAATCCGTTGCCGATGGTAACATCTGCCAGCTGTCCGCAGCTGGAAAAAGCACTGGTACCCATCTCGGTTACAGTATCAGGGATCCTGATGGAGGTCAGGCGGCTTTTATAAAAGCTGGCAAGTCCAAGCCTGGATACCTGGTTCAGATCCACAGTCTGCAGATTGGCTGCATAAAAAGCATACACGCCAATGGTCTTTACCGAATCAGGTACCTGGTAGCTTTGCGCTGAGCGAGCAGGTGGGTAAAGACATAAAGTGGTCATGTCTTTTGTGAAAACAACACCGTCCACGCTCAGGTAAGAAGGATTCTTCGGGGAAACAAGCAGCTCCTGCAGCCATTCGCAGCCAAAAAGCATTTTGTCAGAAAGCGTGGTCAGAGAAGCCGGAAGAGTCAGGGAAGTGATCTGGGTTGCCTGAAAAGCAAAATTACCAATCCTTGAAACTGAATCTGGCAAAGAAACAGAAGTCAGGGAGGTACATTCTGCAAAGGCACCATCACTGATCCCTTCCAATGTATCTGGAAGGGATACAGAAGTTACTTTAGAAAATCCGTAAAAAGCAGCGGATCCAATCTGGGTGATCCCTGAAGTGATCTGGATCTGTGTAGCCTGGTCACGATAGCAGTCCCAGGAAGGACGTACATTCTGGCTGAAGTCTCCTGTACTGCCTGTACCGGAAAGAGTCAGGATCCCTGTGTCAGTGTCAAAGGAAGCCTGGATACTGGTACTTGCTGTCACATCCTCATCCTTAAGAGATGAGTCCCCATCCGAAAAAAGTGAAACATCGTCTGCATCTGCACCGAAAACATCTGTTCCCACGGAAGATTCATGGGCTATGTCTATCGGTGTATCCAGGTCCGTGGAGTCTGCAGAAGCCACATCCTGGAAGTCTGCATTTTCTGATTCGTCAGAAGCATCTGTATTGTCTAAAGATTCATCTGTTACATCCTGAAACATGTCATCGGAAATGCTATCAGAAATATTATTGGAAGTTTCTTCAAAAAGACTGGCATCATCTGTATAAGCTTCTTCTGTACCCCAGACAGGACCTGCAGAAGTGCAGACCATGGCAGCAGCCAGAAGGATGGCAATGTTTTTTCTTTTCAAACTAATTTCCTCCCTTGAAAATGAAATTTAACTATTCAGATTATACCACCCACAGCTAAAAATAGGAATGCTTTTTGTGCAAAATTAAGGAGTTCCGTTGTAATAAAAGGGCGAATATGATACTATATTAGAAAAGAATTGGAGAGGGAGATCGTAAAAAGTACCGGCGGGCAGAAGATTGGGGAATGTATAAGGTGCTTTTACAAACAGGAAAAATAATGTATCGTATTTTATTAGTAGATGATGAGATCCTGGTAAGAGACGCTATCCGGGAGAATATTGATTGGGGAGCCATGGACTGCCAGCTGGTGGGAGATTGCGAGAATGGCAGGCAGGCTATGGAATTTGTAACAGAGCATCCGGTGGATATTGTTCTTACAGATATTTGTATGCCCTATATGGATGGCATGGAATTAAGTAAGTTTCTTCATGAAGAGTATCCGGATATTTTTATTGTGATTTTTAGCGGTTTTGGAGAATTTGAATATGCCCAGAAGGCTATCCAGTATGGGGTGAGTGAATATCTTCTTAAGCCTGTTACCGCTATGGAGTTGCGGGAAGTGATCGGCAGAGTAAAAGAGAAGGTTGATGAGAAGCGGGGGGCCAGGGAGCAGATGGATTCGTTGCTTCGTACCTCTGAGGATTATCGGGACAACGCACTGATGATCCGGTTCGGAGCTATCGAGGGGCTTGTGTCCTGCACCAGGGATATTCAGGAAAGCCTTTATCAGCTGGAAAGGCTGGGGATTCATCTGGATGCCCAGTCCTACAGGGTAGCGATCCTTGACCTGGATGCCTATTCCCAGCTCTTCCAGATTGAAGCAGACCAGAGACAGGAAAGCCAGCTGATGACCTTTGTGCTTTTCAATATCAGTGATGAGATCGTAAGCCGTGAGAATGCAGGCATTGCATACCAGGAAGGCAGCAGCCGGGTCTGTGTTCTTTTTACTGGTGAAAAGAATAAAGAATTTGAAAGCCGGATCCAGGCAGTATGTAAAGAAATCCAGGAGAAAGCCGGAGAGGCCATCGGCATGGGAGTATCCGTTGGCATCGGTGGCTGGGTGAGAAGTCTGGCAGAATTGCATTTTTCCCATGAGCAGGCACAGAAAGGGATTGAGTGCAGATATCTTCTTGGAGGTAATCTTCTTATTAATATGGAAGATGAAAAAGAACAGGAAAGCGGACTCTCCATCCAGGTGTTTCTGGAGGATCTGGCAGAAGGCATGAAAACAGGAGAATGGGATCTGGTACAAAGCAATCTGGATCAGATTGTACAACTTATTCAGAAGGCAAGGGTGGGGAAAACCCGGGCATGTGGCTATTTGCAGCAGATCATACGTACCATTGGCCTTTGTCTTGGATCTGTTACCGGGGATCATAAAAAAGAATTAAAGCAAAGAGAGTCACTGCAGGCAAAAATACCAGAACAGCGCACCTTCCAGGAAGCGGTGACACTGGTAGAAGAATATGCAAAAAAGTCCTTTGAGGAACTTCAGATGATGAATAGCTCCAGCGGACACAGACAGGCAGCCCTCGCTATGGACTACATAAAGACCCGTTATATGCAGCCGGATCTGAATCTGAATCAGATATGTTCTTATCTGAATATCAGTACCAGCTATTTTTCCACTATTTTTAAAGAATTGACAGGTGAGACATTTATCGAAGTACTGGGACGGCTGCGGATTGAAAAGGCAATGGAGCTTCTGGAGAGTACGACCTTGAAAAACTATGAGATTGCAGAGAAGGTAGGGTTTGCAGATCCTCATTATTTCGGGATCTGTTTTAAGAAAATGACTGGGAAAACGCCTACCGAATATGCCCGGGAGAAACGCAGATGAGAGAGAATAAGAAAAACAGGGACGTGCTCCGGCATTTTAAAAGTGTAAGGAGTGCACTTTTTGCTGCTATATCTGTAATGGTGCTGTGCGCTGTGGTTATTGTGGTAGCAATTTCCCTGCGCTTTACCAGAACCTCTGTATTTGATAATGCAGTGGTTTATACCAGGACGATTGTGCGCCAGACCAACCAGAATATCGATTCCTATATTGATTACATGGACAATATTGTAACTATGGTTTCAGGCAGCCGGGACACCCAGTCATTTCTGTATGATAAGGATGAAGAAACACTTCAGATTTCCGAATGCAGACAGCGTCTGGTAGAGCAGTTTCGTACGATCCTGAAAAGCCGCAACGATATTCGTAACATCGGCCTGATCCAAAAAGACGGGAACCGGCTGTTTAATAATGGCGGTCAGCAGAAGAATGCTTATCTGGATCTTGACACACAGGCATGGTATAAAAATGCTATAACCAGTAACCGTTCCGTACTTACTTCGTCTCATGTGCAGCATGTGATAAGGGGAGAACGCCCCTGGGTGATCACAGTAAGCCGTGGAGTGCGTAATTTCACAGGAAGCGGCAACAGAGAAGGGGTTGTATTTATTGACCTGAATTACAGTGCCATCAGCGAATTGTGTGACCAGAACAGTATTGGTTCCAAGGGATATGTTTTCCTTCTTGACCAGGATGGAAATGTTGTTTATCATCCCCAACAGCAGCAGCTTTATAATGAACTTCAGACCGAAAATATCGATCTTGTCATGAATACAGACAAGGAAACGCTGATGGATGGAAGTGGGGACAATGCCAGGATCTATACGATTTCCCGGTCTGAGAAAACCGGCTGGACGGTAGTTGGCTGTACCAATGTAGCAGAGCTTTTGAAAGACAGCAAAAAGGCCAGAAGCATTTATGTGTTGGTAGCGGCAATCCTGGTGGTTGTAGCATTAGTTCTTTCCAATTTTATTGCAAGGAATATTACACGGCCGCTTCAGCAGCTTCGGGATTCTATGGCAAGGGTACAGGAAGGAGATTTCGGGGCAGCGGAAGTAGAAGTGACCTCTCGGAATGAGGTGGGCAGCCTGACCAGATCCTTCAATGTGATGACCAGCAGGATTCAGGAATTGATGAAGCAGAATATTTATGAGCAGCAACAGAAAAGAAAAAGTGAACTGAAGGCATTGCAGTCCCAGATCAACCCGCATTTTCTGTACAATACCCTGGACTCTATCATCTGGATGGCAGAAGGGAAGAAAAATGAAGAAGTAGTGGTTATGACTGCTTCGTTGGCAAGGCTTCTCAGACAGAGCATCAGCAATGAAGAGGAACAGGTGCCTATTGGCCAGGAAGTGGAATATGCAAGAAGCTACCTGACGATCCAGAAAATGCGTTATAAGGATAAGCTGGAGTTTCAGATTCAGGTTGATGCCCAGATCATGGGAGTGCCCATCATTAAGCTGGTGCTTCAGCCGTTGATTGAGAATGCGATCTACCATGGACTGAAATATAAAGAAGGCAAAGGCCTTCTCATTGTGAGAGGATACAGGGAAGGGGAAAATGCGGTGCTCCAGATCAGGGACAACGGAGCAGGCATGGATGAACAGACGCTGTCTCATATTTTTGAAAAACACAAAGTGAATTATCGGTCAAATGGAGTGGGAGTCTATAATGTACAGAAAAGACTTCAGTTGTATTACGGAATGGATTACGGCATTACATACAGCAGTAAGCAAGGAGAAGGAACCACTGCTTCTATTGTAATTCCTATGAATGTGATTCCCATGAAACAGGAGGCAGATCATGAAAAAATATAAAAAATGGATCGCTATGGGTGTGATCGGCTTCCTGATATTTCTTGGCTTTTTTACAGGCTATATCCTGCAGAAGCAGAAGAGCAGCACACCATTGTCTTTGATCTATATTCCCAAAACCGAAGACGGAACCAGTGATTTCTGGTCTTCTCTTATTTCCGGAGCCAGGATGGCTGCCAGTGAATATGGAGTTCAGCTGAAAGTGATGGCACCGAAAAATGAACAGGATGTTAAAGGCCAGGTCAGTCTTCTTAAAAAAGCAATCGAACAAAATCCGGATGGGATCCTTTTTTCTACATCCAGTAACAGCGCAGCCAATAAAGATCTGAAAAAAGCAAAAGAAAAAGGCATTTGCATTACCTATATTGATTCCTGTACCACAGAGGAATTGCAGGATCTGACTGTAGCCACAGACAATGTGGAAGCAGGGCGCAGGCTTGGGGAATATGCAAGGACGATCGTAGGCAAGGATGATAAGATTGCAGTGATCAGTCATGTGAAAGGGGTTTCCACAGCTGTGGAACGTGAGCAGGGATTCCGCGAAGGCCTGGGAGATTATGAGAAGAATATTGTGGAAGTGGTGTACTGCAATTCTCTTTTTGACAGATCTTACAATCTGGCAAAGGAACTGATGGAAAAGTATCCGGATCTGAAGATGATCGCAGGCATGAATGAGTATTCTTCTGTAGGTGCAGCCAGGGCGGTGAAGGAGGCGGAAGCAAAGGACCGGATCGCCACAGTTGGCATTGACAGTTCCCAGGAAGCAGTGCAGCTGATGGAACAGGGCGTATTTAAAGCATTTGTTGTACAGAAAGCTTTTAAGATGGGATATCTTGGAGTAAAAGAAACGATTCTTCACCTGGAAGGGAAAAAGGAGGAAAAGAACATTGATTCCGGCTGTGAATTGATCACTCCGGAAAACATGTACAACAGTGAGATGGAAAAGCTGTTATTTCCATTTAATACAAAAAAGAATACATAAATATCAAAAAAAGGGAGCGGAGTGATCCGTTCTCTTTTTGCATTTTGGAAAAAAGGTAAAAAATTACCATATCGTAAATTTTTAACCTTTTTCAAGAATATATTCCATTAAAATCCAGATGGCCACAGGATATAATAATCACAGTTGAAGGGAAATGAAATGAGGAGGAACGGAAATGGAAAATTTCAAAAACAGCCCATTTGTAAAAAAGGTTGGATTTAACAGGATTGTATTATGTGGTGTGCTTCTTGTTATGTACATTGCATTTGCGATCATCAGCCCTACGTTTTTAAGCTATTCCCGAATCCTGAGTGCATTGAACTATGCTTACTTTCTAGGATTCCTGGCATTGGGAGTTACCTTTGTGATCGCCACCGGCGGTATTGATTTCTCAATCGGTCCGGTAATGTTCTGTGCAGCACTGATCGCAGGAAGACTCTTAACAAAAGACGGTATACCTACAGGAGCAGCTCTTCTGGTATGCATTCTGGTAGGCCTTGTGTTTGGTATCTGGAATGGATTCCTGGTAGCCTACATGGGACTTCCGTCATTTATCTCTTCCATGGCTTCCATGATGCTGGCAAAGGGAATCGGTTCTGTATTTACACAGACACAGACCATCAGCTGGCCACAGTCAAGTGATGCATCCGGCTGGTACAGAAGCCTGGTAAGGATGAAGATCGGAAACACAGATGTTCCAACTGGTCTTCTGATTTTGCTTGTGATCGCAGTGATCTGCGCAATCATCCTGAATAATACAAAAGCAGGAAGATATATCCTGTGCCTGGGCAGTAACAAAGAAGCAGTCCGCTTATCCGGTGTTAATGTTAAGAAATGGGAAATGCTGGCATATGTGATCTGCGGAACATTGGCAGGAATTGCAGCAATCGCCTATGTTGGTTCCTATACAACAGTTCAGCCGGGACTTGGTGATACATTCAACAATGATGCTATTGCAAGCTGTGTTATGGGAGGAACTTCCATGGCAGGTGGCGTGGCCTCTATCGGAGGAAGTATTATTGGTGTTCTGATCGTATCACTTCTTCAGGAAGGTATCCTTGCAATGGGCTTCCAGAAAGATTATCAGTATGTAATTACCGGTATCATCGTTCTTCTGGCTGTGTATGCAGATGTTCGGAGTAAGAAGAGAAAGAACTGATGTGTGACTACAATAAAGTAGAGAGAAAGGATAGAGATATGGGTGAAGTCATTTTAACAATGAAGGGTATAGATAAGTCTTTCCCCGGTGTTCATGCACTGGACCATGTTGACCTGGAGATCAGAAAAGGTGAAGTTCATGCTCTGATGGGAGAGAACGGAGCCGGTAAATCCACCCTGATGAAAGTTCTGACAGGTATTTATTCCAAGGATTCCGGTTCAATTACATATGAAGGAAAAGAAGTAGAGTTTACAAGCCCAAGGGATGCACAGGATGCAGGTATTGTGATCGTGCACCAGGAGCTGAACATGCTGAATCATCTTACAGTGGCTCAGAACATTTTTATCGGCCGTGAGATCATGAATGGCAAGCTGATCAATGATGCGAAGATGAATGAGGAAGCAGCAAAGCTTTTCAGACAGCTGAACATTGATATTGATCCAAAGGAAAAAATGGGAAATCTTACTGTTGGTAAGCAGCAGATGTGTGAGATCGCCAAAGCGATTTCTCATGAGGCAAAGGTTATCATTTTTGATGAGCCTTCTGCAGCTCTTACAGAAGCAGAGATCGAAGAACTGTTCAAGATCATCCGTGATCTGAGGGATAAGCAGTTGGGAATCGTTTATATTTCCCATCGTATGGACGAGATCAAGGTGATCACAGACCGTGTAACCGTTATGCGTGATGGAAGTTACGTAGGAACACTGATCACAAAGGATTGTACAAAAGATGATATCATCAATATGATGGTTGGCCGTGTGATCTATGAAGATCCGAAGACAGAAAGCAATGTGGCGCCAGACGCACCGGTTGTTCTGAAGGTAGAACACCTGAATGCAGGGAAGATGGTACAGGATGTAAGCTTTGAACTTCACAAAGGAGAGATCCTTGGTTTTTCCGGCCTGATGGGTGCAGGACGTACAGAGACTGCAAGAGCACTTTTTGGAGCAGATCCTAAAGAAAGCGGTGATATTTACGTAAATGGTAAAAAGGTAGATATCAAGAGTCCTATGGATGCTGTAAAATGTGGAATCGGTTATTTGTCAGAGGACAGAAAGCGTTACGGAATCGTTGTAGCCAAAAGTGTGGCAGAGAATTCTACCATGGCAAGCATGGAGAATTTCATGAATGGAATCTTCATTAACAAGAAAAAAGAAAATGAGATTGCAAAGAAATATGTAAATGACCTGAAGACAAAAACACCAGGCGTAGATCAGCTGGTAGTAAATCTTTCCGGTGGAAACCAGCAGAAAGTAGTTATTGCTAAATGGCTGGTAAGAAACTGTGACATCCTGATCTTTGATGAGCCTACCAGAGGTATTGATGTAGGTGCTAAAAGTGAGATCTATCACCTGATGAATGAGCTGGTGGCAGAAGGAAAGTCGATCATTATGATTTCCTCTGAAATGACAGAGATTCTGAGAATGAGTGACCGTATCGTGGTAATGTGTGAAGGCAAGAAGACCGGTGAGATTGATATCTCAGAGGCAACACAGGAAAATATCATGCATGCGGCTACCAGAAGAGAATAAGAGGAGGAAGGAAAAATGGCAGATAGAGAAAAAAAGGGGAATGCTTTTACCAATAACCCTATTGTAAAAGCTATTGGAACCCAGAAAATCGTGGTTGTGCTGGTAATTATTTTCCTGGCGATCATGTTTTCCGTGGGAAGTCCGGCTTTCAGACAGTATTCTACATTAGTTAGTATTTTTGATTATTCATATTACATCAGCTTCATGGCAATTGGTGTTACCTTCTGCCTGATCACAGGTGGTGTAGACCTTTCCATAGGAACAGGAATGATCTGTTACGCATTGTTTGGCGGTCATCTGATCACAAAGGTAGGAATGCCTGTAGTGGTTGGTATGCTGGCAGCCATTGCACTGGGAGTTTTGATCGGTCTGTTAAACGCATTACTGGTTGCAGTGATGGATCTGCCTCCCTTTATCGCAACACTTGGCACTATGATGATCACCAGAGGTCTTGGTTCTCTTCTTACAGGAGCCATGAGTGTTACCTGGCCTCCGGCTGCAGCTGAAAACGGCTGGTTCCGCAGCATTTTCAAGCTGAAAATGAACGGAAAGATGATCCCGGTAGGATTTATTCTGGTACTGATCTGTGTGATCCTGATGTCCATCTTCCTGAATAAAACAAGAGCAGGACGATATATTATCGCTATTGGAAGCAACAAAGAAGCAACAAGATTATCAGGTGTAAATGTAGTAAAATATCAGTCTTTGGCTTATCTGATCTCCGGCTTTTTCGCAGGACTTGCAGGTATCGCCTATGCGGCTACATTCCAGGCGATTCCGCCAGGAACCGGAGCAGGACTGGAGCTGGATGCTATCGCCGGAGCGATCATTGGTGGAACATCCATGAATGGTGGAGTAGGGACAGTTACAGGAACTCTGTTAGGTGTTTTCGTAATGTCACTGCTGAAAACAGGTTTTCCGTACATCGGACTGCAGGCAAACTGGCAGCAGATCTTTACAGGTCTGGTACTGGTCCTGGCAATCTTCATAGATGTACTGAAAAATAAAAAGACTGCATAAGGGGTATGCAGAAACTACAAACTATATAATTCAAATCAAGGAGGATTTAAAAATGGCAGGAAAGAAATTAATGAGCGTTGCATTATGTGCTGCAATGGTTGGAACTATGGTTGGTGCAGTTACAGTTCATGCTGAGTCTGATTATGCAGGACTGAAGATCGAGATCGTATCTAAAGGCTTCCAGCATCAGTATTGGCAGGCAGTTTTAAAGGGCGCTGAGGAAAAAGCAGAAGAATTAGGATGCTCCATCAATTTCGTAGGACCAAACTCCGAGTCTGATATTGCAGAGCAGGTTCAGGAACTGAACTCCGCAATCAACCAGAAACCAGACGCTATCGGACTTGCTGCTCTTGATACAAGCGCATGCCTGGATGCTATCGGACAGGCTCAGGATGCAGGTATCCCGATCATCGGTTTTGACTCTGGTGTTCCGGATGCTCCAGAAGGCGCAGTAGTTGCAAACGCTTCTACAGACAACTATGCAGCAGGTGCTCTTGCAGCAGAGAAAACATATGAAGTATTAAAGGACAGAATCGCAAATGCTGATGGCAAAGTAAGAATCGGTGTTATGGGCCAGGATGCTACTTCCGAGTCTATCGTAAACAGAGGTCTTGGATTTATCGATAAGATGGGCGAGCTGATCATCGCAGACGGCAAAACAGTTTCTCTTGAAGGAAATGACAGATACGTTGGAGATTCCAAGGTTGAAGCTACAGACGACGGTGATGTTGTAATCGAGATCCTTGTTCCTTCACAGGTAACATCTGAGCTGTCCGCAATCGACTGCCAGACACTGTTAAATAAAGATGATACAATCTGCGTATATGGCTCCAACCAGCACTCCGCAGAGGCTATGATCACAGGTAATGAGAACCTTCAGAAACTTGGCTCTGGTGATGATCAGGTTGTTGGTGTTGGATTTGACTCCGGCGCAAACATCAAAGCAGCAGTTGCTGACGGCACATTCATCGGCGCTATTACACAGGCTCCTGTAGCTATGGGCGCATCTGTAGTTGAACTTGCTTGCAAAGCAGCAAAAGGTGAGACTGTAGAAGACGTTGACAGTGGATGCCAGTGGTACACAGCTGAGAACATGAACGACGAAGAAATCGCACAGAACCTGTACGACTAAAGCGAATGCAGACTCGAAATATGAAGCTTTCGGCTGCTTGCAGACGGAAAGATTCATATGAGAGGCTATATGAGCGCAGCGAACATGGAAAGACCGAAGGTCTTGAAATGGCATTCGCGATAATGTACTAACGAAACTTATCAGGAAAACCGGAGG
>OLRJ01002069.1_pt1 | contig 15729 bp, 9 predicted proteins | sample 1672741 | NCBI WGS metagenome assembly OLRJ01 (sample SAMEA3136719, study PRJEB25190) | human gut metagenome | biome: human gut; feature: human-associated habitat; material: faeces | place: Austria | collected 2013
TATCTGATTACACAGAAAAGTCTTCTGTTTACGATTGAGGAAATAGACGAGATCTGCAAAACAAAGAGGCTATCAATTAAAGCAAGGGAAATTTATCAGGTGACGGGCGGCTGGCCCGGCTGTGTCAGTTTAATGATCCGAATATTTGAAAAGGCACAAAAATATGGTTCCAGGATTACAATCGATGAATTACGGGAACGTTATGAAATTGCGGAATATATTGATGGGGAAATCCTCGGAACGTTGTCAAAACTGGAGAAAGATTTTCTTGAAATCGGAGGCTGGTGTCCATGGTTTAACGAAAAAATGTGCCAGGATATATGGAAGGTCAGCGGCGGTGCAGAAACGATTGAAAATCTCGTCAGAAAAGGATTTTTGACAGAAACTGAAAAAGAGAAATACAGCACAGCCCTTCTTTTTAAGCAGGAAGTTTGCAGGAAACCACCTGAGAAGATTTTCTGGACGACAGTTGGTCAGTGGTATGAAGCAGAAGGTTTTATAGAAGAAGCCTTTTCCGCCATGAAAAGAACAGATGATTATAAACTTCTTCGAGATTTTACAATACGAAATTATGCGGAAATTCCGTTTATAGATATGGGTTTTGAACCGGTAAAAGAGTGGACGGATAATATCCCGGAACTTTGCTTTGTCAGAGGAATGCAATGTTATTTTGAGCAGGATTTACTCGGGATGAACAAAGAAATCCGAAAGATTGAGAAACATCTTGAGTTGGAGAATGATAAAAAAATAAGAGATATTTATCTGAATCTGCTGTAGGCAAGGCCGGATTTTCCATTGGAACAATGGCTGGATCTTCTTGAAAAGCGAGATGATAAAGAACAAAAAGTTCGGCTTTACAACATACTTGGAGGTTCGAATTCTTATCTGTGTGGTCTGCGTGATCTGTCAGAACTTTTTTCCTGTTCGCGCAAAGAAGAAAATCAGAAAATGCGAATCTGGAAAGAAAATCTGGACCCACAGGCAGAAGAATGGTATCAGCTCGCACATGATGAATATTATATGGAAATCAGCCAGGAAAAGAAGACAGAAGAGGAAGATATGGGGCTGATTCAGAAGCTTCGTAACGGAGAAGAAGAAATTGCAGCTGAAGTTAATGATAAAAATTTTCAGCTTCTTTATCGATACGGAAAAGCATATTTGAAGATGCGCCAGTATGATAAAGCAGAAAAAATTTTTGTTAAACTGATCCCATTTCTGAAATTGTATCACAGGAATCGCTTCCTTGCAGAAGTGTTGTTTGAAGAGGCAATCTGTATCTGGGAAAAGAGCAGCCATGGACAGGCACTCCGCTATGTGATCGAGTCGTTTCTTTACAGCGAAAGTGCCAGATATGTTCAGTTTTATACGGACTATGGAAAGAATGGACGAGATGTTCTGAATGCATATGTAGAGTGGATGAAGCAGAATTCTCCGGAAGGATGGCATCGTAAGAAAAAGTACAATTATGGAAATGTTCGACGAATGCCGAAGGAAGATTATCTGGAACTGATCCTGCGAACAGCAAAAAAACGCTCTATAGCTGTACCGGAAACCGTACAGAAAACACCGGAAGAGCATCTTACGATGATGGAAACGGTCATTCTTGGAGCAATTGGAAAAGGAAAATCAAATGCGGAAATCTGCGAGGAGCTGAATCTTAAGCTTTCTACTGTAAAAAGTCATATTTACAGTCTTTACAGAAAACTAGGCGTAAAGAACCGAATGCAGGCAACCCTCAAGGGAAAAGAAATGGGAATTTTAAAATAACTGCAAAAAAACATCATACTTTAGTTGGTGGGAAGCAAAAAGCCATGGGAGTAAAATTTATAGCTGTATAGAGATAAAACAGACAGGAGGGATGAGAGTGAGTGACAGACAAAGTGGAACGGGCAGGAAACAACGAAAATTATGGATAGTATTGATTCTGGCGATCGTGGTTATTCTGGGAGTTGTAATCGCAGTAAATCAAAGTAGTTCAAAGCAGGAATCATCCACAGAAAAGTCTGAAGAGAACGAAGAGGCTTCAAAAGTTACTGAGGCAGCAGAAGAAGCAACTGAAGAAGACGAGGAAGATGCTGAGGAAACAGATGAAGGGCTTGCGTTTCCGTATCTTCTGGAAGAGGAACAGATTCAGGTAGATTCACTGTTCCAGTATTCAGGAATTAATCCGGATGCAGAGAATGCAGAGTGTGAAGATGTTGCAGCGATTCAGATGAAAAATAATTCCGAACAGTATCTGGAGTCAGCAGAAATCTCAGTAGAACTGAGTGATGGAACTGCCTATTCATTTGTTGTACAGGATATTCCGACAGGAAAATCTGTCATTGCTTTTGAAAGTGGAAATGCATCTTATGATGGAAAAACAGACGTTGCATTTATTGAGGCGAAAACAGTATATTCATCAGAGGCAGGAGTAAAAGAAGACGAGGTGAAAGTTACTTCTGATGACAATGGAGTACAGATTTCAAATATCTCAGGAGATGCAATCGGGACAATGAAAGTGAAATATCATTGTGTGATGGATGACATGTATTTTGGTGGTATCAGCAGTGAGACAGAAGTGGATGGACTTGCAGCAGGCGAAAGTACTGCAGTTGATACTTCAGAGAGTATTCTCGGGGATGCAGACGTAGTGAGTATTACATATTAAAAGAAAGAAAACTTGGAGTGTTAGATACAACACCTCCGAATTTTAGAGGTGAGAACTATGTGGAGAGATATCAAAGAATATGAAGGCCTGTATGAAATCAACGAAAATGCTGTGGTACGTCGTGTAGAAGGAAAAGGAATTGATGGCCGAAAAGTAACTACGCATGTAGTTGTATCATCGAAAACAAGAAAAGGAACAAGATACATTGCGTTGTGGAAGGATGGAAATCGAAAGACTTTCATGCTTCACAAGATTTATGCAGAGGCATTTTATATGTCCGAAAATGAAGCCTGCAGACGCCTTTACAAGGGATTTATCGGCTATGGACAGGCAGTTCAGAATGTAAAAGATATTCTTCTCAGGAATCTGTCAGATCTGGAAAAAGAACAGTCAGAAGGAGAAAACAGACATGATGAAATCCTGTATATACAGCAGTTCCTGGATGAACTGAAAAATGACAGGGTGTGTGGTGTACGCCAGGTCGAGAATATCAAATAAAGTAAGCTGGTTTGAAAGGAGAAATGAGAATATGAAAAAAGTTTACGAAAAACCGCAGGTATATATGGAGAGGTTTGAACTGAGTCAGAATGTGGCGGCTTGTAACTGGAAACTGGGCTCGGGTGCTCCAGAGAGTTGCAACATTGTACGTGATAATTTTGAAGATGATGGTGCTGATTTTACTGGCGGGTTTACAGCAAAACCGCTATGTACAGTCGAGGCTTCAGGATATTGTTACACTAGCGGTGCTGGTGACCTTCCTAGTATTTTTGTATCTTAATGAAATCAGTTTGTTTTTCTTTTGCAGATCTTACAGGTTTGATAACACAGGAAAAAACGGTAGAATTAACACCGAATTTTCGTCCGTTTTTGGAAAAGCATAAAAAACCAGATTATACACTTGAATATCTGGCCACTCCAGAACTAGATGATCTGCAAGGAGAATTACTTTATTCAGGAATCGAATATGATGTGCTCCAGAAGCAAAACGATGAAATTATTAGAATTTTCAAGGATCCTGTAAAAAATAATTTTATTTATGCTTATTCGAAAATGATGCCGTTTGAAGAAAATGTGAAGATATATTTCCTGAAAGGGAATGAGCAGTATTTTGACAATCTGAATAACAGCTTTTTTCATTCCGGCTGGGAGCAGATATTACTGTGGAAAAAAAGAATGATCCTGCATGCAGCACTTATTGATACAGAATATGGAGGAATTCTTTTTTCAGGCAGATCAGGTGTGGGAAAATCAACACAGGCAGATCTGTGGATCGAAAAAGAAAATGCAGAACTGATCAATGGTGATCGCCCAATTCTTTACAGAAGTGCAGATGAATGGTTGGGAAGTGGATCTCCATATGCCGGATCTTCTGAGTGTTATGTTAATGTATCTGTGCCGGTCAGAGCACTCTTTTTTCTGGAACAGGGAGAACAGACCTCTTTACAGCGGCTAAATTTCACTGAAACAGTAAAAAAAGTGTATGAAAACTGTACTGTTTATGCATGGAATAAAGAATTTGTGGATAGGATTTTTAGTCTGATCATAGAACTTGTAAAGGAAATTCCGGCATATAGGCTGGTAAATAAGGCTGATCATGAATCGGTAGAGATTGTAAAGCAAGAATTACAAAAGGAAGTTATAAAATGAGTTTTCCTGAAAGATATGTGGTTGCACCGCTGACGGAAAAACTGTATCAAAAAGCAGACAGGGAAAGAATTCCGTTGAGTGGAACATTTGAACTGTCTCCGATATGCAATTTTTCCTGTCGGATGTGCTATGTACGAAAAACCAAAAAAGAAGTTGAAATGCATGATCGTAAGATAATGACATTAAATCAATGGATCTGGCTGGGAGAAAAAGCAAGAGACGAGGGGATGCTGTACTTGCTTCTGACAGGTGGAGAACCTCTTCTGTGGCCGGATTTCTGGAAACTGTACGATGCTTTGTATGAGATGGGGTTGCTGTTGGCTGTGAATACAAATGGTTCACTGATCAATGAAGAGGTGATTCAGAGATGGAAAGAAAAACCCCCATATAAAGTGAATATTACTCTGTATGGCGCAAGTGATGATACGTACGAAAAATTGTGTCACGCAAAACAGGTGTACAGTAAAGTGAAATCAGCCATCTTGAAAATGAAAGAGGCCGGTTTGAATATAAAGCTCAATTGTTCTTTGACTCCGTATAATGCTTCAGATCTTGAAGAAATGGTAAAATTCGCAAAGAAACATAAGATACAATTGACCGTGTCTACTTATATGTATCCGCCAGTCAGGCGAGATGCCAAAATGACGGGACAGAACGACAGATTTAGTCCGGAAGAAGCTGCATGGTATCATATGCAGCGTTATCGATACCAAAATGGCGAAGAAGCATATAAGAAATTTTTACAGAATATACAAAAAGGGGTAATTTCACCACCAGGTTTGGATGAAGAATGCCTGGATTCCAGAGATGGGAAAGTACGATGCAGAGCAGGATCAGCAACGTTTTGGGTAACCTGGGACGGTTATATGACTCCATGTGGAATGATGCCGGAACCCAAAGTAGATCTGGAAGGGATTTCTTTTAAAGAAGCCTGGAACAAAGTGGTTGCGTTGAGTGAGAAATTACATACTTCAAGGATTTGTGAGGAATGCAGTAATCAACAAATGTGTCACTCGTGTGCAGCAATGGCATATGCAGAAAACGGAGATACCTCAGTAGTACCTGCGTATGTATGTGAAATGATTCAGGCATTAAAGAAACTGGCGGAAAAAGAACTCAGATCCAGTGGTGGATAAGGACTGCATATGATTTATAAGAATGCGGTTTTAATATAGATTTTAACAAAATATTTAAGGAGGACGACTATGAAAAGTAAAGTAAGACAGATACTGTCAATTGTCATGACAGTATGTATGTTGTCAACGATGATTCCTTTTTCTGCATATGGCGCAGATCTGGACTTTAGTGACGATACGACTGCAGTAGAAGATTCAGTAAAAGATGATGCAGTAGTAGATTCCGAAGTTGAAGTAAATGAAGATGAGTCGACAGATATATCGTCAGAAGACGTCGATATTGAGGCAGATTCCGAAAATCAGGATGAACAGGATGCGAATCTGGAAGAGACAAATGGTGAGGAAGCACTTTTTACTTCTGAAGAAGCAGATGAATTTTCTGATGATGCAGGAGAGAGTGATATAAGTGCGCTTTATACAATTGAGGGTCATAAAGCAACAGCTGCTTTAGATAGCTTTTATAAAATCTGTTTTGTAGACTGCGGACGTAAATACTTTAGTGTGGACAGCCTCAAAGCGATTATCGATAATGCTTCCAAAGCAGGTTTCAACTATATTGAACTTGCAGTTGGAAACGACGGACTGCGTCTGTTGCTGGATGACATGTCTATAGAAGTGAATGGTACGACATATGAGAGTGATGATGTAAAAGCGGCTATTCAGAAGGGAAATCAAACATACAATGCCACAGTTTCATATAATCCAGTTGTAAATGAACTGACACAGGCAGAAATGGATGAAGTGGTTGCATATGCAAAACGCAAAAATCTGGAAGTGATTCCGTTAGTTAACACTCCAGGACATATGGATGCTATTTTAAGTGCAGCAACTGCATTGACAGGAAAAGATTGTGCATACAATGGTTCGGCAAGGACAATTGATGTTACAAACGCAACTGCTGTTGCATTTACAGAAGCACTTGTTCAGAAATACATTACCTATTTTGCAGGTAAAGGCTGTACAACATTTAACATGGGTGCAGATGAGTATGCAAATGACATATACACATCTGGAGGTATGGGATTTGGTAATCTTCAGAGTACTCAGAAGTATAGCTATTATGTGAAGTATGTAAATAAAATGGCAGACATGATCAAAGGTGCCGGAATGTGGCCGATGGCATTTAATGATGGTATTTATTTTAACAACAATACAAATTCAGGTAAATTTAATACAGATATTGTCGTATGTTACTGGTCAAATGGTTGGAGTGGTTATTCTCCAATGCCTGCGACTAAGCTGCACGAAATGGGATTTAATCTGATCAATACAAATGGTTCCTATTATTGGGTTCTTGGAAAAACAGATGCACAGTGCAGTGCGGAAAAGGCAGCTGGATTTGAAACGACTGCTTTTCCAGGCGGCACAGTCAATGATCCAATAGGTGCGATGTTCTGTATCTGGAGTGATTTTCCTGGCGCAGAAACAGAGGCAAATGTGATCAGCAAAACTGCAGCTACAATTACAGCATTTGGATCCAAGCTTCCAGATAGCTGCAAAATTGAGATGGATTACGGTAAGAATGAAATTGAAAGTGAAGGCGAACTTAAGGTTGGTGCCTCTGTTACATTAAAACTTTCAGGAGGAGTTGAAATTACTTCCTGGCAGTCTTCTAAGGAAAATGTTGTTAAAATAGAGGGAGTACCTTCCGTAGCAGATAACGAAATAAGTGCTGTTTCTGATGAGACAGCAGATAACGCGTTGTATAGTTCTGTTAAGGTAACCGGATCAAAACCAGGAAAGACCCTGATCACTTTGACAGGAAGCAATGGACGCAGCTATAATACAGAAATTACTGTACCAGCTGATGAAAGCAATCCAGAAGAAAAAGACATCACAGTTACGGTTGGTGGAACGACTACAGATATACTGGATGGAAAATATGAGGGTCCCTATACAACAGATAATACAGGAATTGCAACTGTTGCGACAGAATATCAGTCAAAACCAGTATCCGTTAAATATTCTGCAACAGCAACTGCAAGTAAAACGGCATATTCTGAAGGTAACACAACATATGCAGCTTCTAATTTGATTGATGGTAATGCTGAAACAAAATATTGGTCAAACGGAAAACAGACAGTCGGAGACTATGTTCAGGTGGATCTTGGAGCAGCAATTTCCTTTGATACTGTTCGACTGACATCTTTGAATAATGATGATAGGTGTACAAATGCAGATGTAATGGTATCTGCTGATGGCAGTACCTGGACAAAAATTGGCAGTTATACAGGAAGCAGCTCATCAGATAGTTTTACAAATACTCTGAGCCAGGCTAGATACATTAAAGTAGCGATAACACAAAGCAAAAATAATTGGTGGCAGTTGGCTGAGATTGAATGGGGAAACACAACAGATGGTACATTTACACGTATGCCAACCAGTGGAACTGCGACTGTAGGGGCTTCCGATCAGACAGTAGTCACATTTAATGGTGTTTCTGAAGGTGATACCTCCGTTAAGATTGGTCTTGTTAAGTATAATATTCATGTTGTAAAGGAAGATATTAATAATGTATCTCCTCTTGAGATTGAATATTGGATTACGAATGCTAAATTGAGTTATAATGAATCTAATGTATACTCAGTGGATGCAGCGAAAGCATATGGTGAAGCTGGCATTTCTGTTGCTGACTTCCTTCCAGACAAGCTTGTAAAAGATAAAAGAAGTGTTTACTATTGGAGATGTCGACTTCTGGATAAGAGTCTTAAAAATGATAGTACATCAGGAACAGAGGAACAGGTGGGTACAAACGGTGATGATGAAACACTCAGTGGCATCAGCTATACAAAAGTAAGATATTTTAACAGTTCCTGGCAGGTATATACAGAAGAGAATAAGTGGGTACCGGTAGAAAGTAAGCATCAGTTAGTCGCATACTATCGAGAATATATTAAGGTTACAGATGAAGTTGAATCTTATGCAGCCGACTGGGGAATCAGAGGTGATGGAACTTCTACGGACTGGTTGGATGAGAATGCAGTAAATGCAATTTCATATCAGGTTGTATATGAAGACAGTACGACAAATCCAGCTGGAACAGATGCGAATTCATTAAAATCCAAAACTATTTGTTATGGTTATTGGGCACCAAGACGTGGTATTGGAACAATAATGTTGGATCAAACAACTGATTATGAGATTTATAAAGTAAGTGCTGAAACAGGTGGTATGAAGGGGAGTAGAACATCCAACGGAGGATATGTTGTCAACTCATTTAATTGGGATGGAAATGAGACAACAGTGTGGGATGAGGAAAGAGATCAGAAGTCTCCAGAAGGCGAAGTGCTCATTCAGAATAATGCATTAAATCCTAAAACAGATGGTTTCTACAAGAATTTGATGTGGGATGAGAATGAAGAATCTATTTTGATACGTGTTTACGTCCGTGCAAAAGTTACAGAGGACTCTCTGAGGGTACATTATATTGATCAGACTGATGGAAGTCAGGATAATGCGTTCTATGAGTATAATATTGGAGTAAAAGAAGGAACTATATTTGATCCTAAGTTTGCATGGAATGCAACAGAGAAAAAGCTGGAAAATAATACTGTCACAAATATCAAAGGTGTAACACAGACAGTGCAGTGGGATTTGGCTAAGATGACCGAAATCAGTGCACAGTACCGTTACAGCAAATATGAGTGTGTTGGGGCAAAAAGAAGTGAAGATGGTAAGGATGTGTATCTCTACTATGAGTTTGAAAATTCACATTCATTTGTAGTAGATTATGGACTTCCATTGCGTATTACTTGGACAGATTTAGGTTTGGGAACTACAGACTGGACGAAATCAGAAATATCAAAAGCACTCTATGGTACTGTAGAACTTGATAAGGAAAATCATGCTATTGTATATAAGCCTACGAAGGTGATGCTGGGTGCGGAGAATCTGACTTTAACTTTGACCAGCACAGACAAAGAGGGTAATGAAACATTTGCTACTCATACAATCAATATTTATCCGGCAACAACCGTTTATTATGAAGAGGGATTTGCCAAATCAACAGGTTTCTCTGGCGGAACAACTGGAAGTGGAACCCAGAATACTGCTGTTTTAGGCAACGATGCCAATAATTATGGATATGATGATGTATATGCCTCTGCAAATAGAGCATCTAATGGTTCTGCTGCAAGCAGCACTGCAAAAGGGGATACTGCAAGCTTTGATTTTGTAGGAACAGGAGTCGACATTTATGCTAATACGACGGCTGCATCTGGAACATTAACAATTAAAATTGCTGATAAAACGGGTGCAACCCAAAAACTGGCAATTGTTAATACAAAGATGGAAGGCAAGGCTGCAGAGACTAAGACAGGATTCAATGTTCCGGTATTTTCTGTAACTAATTTGGAACATGGTGAGTATAAAGTTACTATCAGCCATTCTATGAATGCGAATTCTGTGGCACTTGATGGTTTCCGTGTATACAATACGATAAAAGACAGCACAATTTATTTGAAGGATGATGAGGATAAACCAAGTTTCATTGAAGTAAGAGATCTGCAGTTTGGTAAGCTTGTGAATGCTGCTAACTATGGCAAGGATGGCAGAAAAATTTATGCTGTCGGAGAACAGGTTTACAAAGATATTACTGCAGAAGCGGGCAATCAGGGTGTTCAGGCTGTTCTTACAGTAAATGATAGCAAGCTTACAGAGGAGCAGCAGAAAGATCTTTACGAAAATGGACCAAAAAATGAAGTATATCTTGCTAATGGTTCAGCACTTACATTTACAGTTGATACACGCAGAGAAGTTCAGCTTGGTTTGAAAGGTGTAAATGGTGCAGCAACCTGTTCAATCAATGGTACGAGTAAAAAGGTTTCTTCTGTAGACATGTTCTATACGATAAAAAATAAAGATTCAAGGACAGGTGCTACAACAATTACCATTAAAAATACAGGTAATACAATCTTATCAGTCACAAAACTTAAAGTTTGTGATGATCCGAATGCGATTCAGCCACTTTCTGTAGACAGTGTGGTTTCTGCACTGTATGCAGTTGGTTTAAAGGATCCGGAACCAGCTACACCAACCGTAACCGCAACTCCAACCCTAACCCAGAAGCCAGCGCAGCAGATCAAGCTGGATACACCGAAGCTTGACAAGGTTGCAGCTGTAGGTCACAATGCGCTGAAAGTAAGCTGGAGCAAAGTGAAGAATGCAGATGGTTACCGTGTGTATGTAAAAGAAAACGGTAAGTGGAAAACAGTTGGCGATACGAAGAGTACATCTTATGTTCATAAGAACCTGAAGACCGGTAAGAGTTATACTTACACGGTGAAGGCATATAAGAAGACGGCGGGTGGTACAGTATGGAGCTCTTATAATAAGAAGGGAATTACTGGAAAAACTGTTCTGAAGGCGCCGAAGCTTCGCAGGGTGAAGAGAAATTCTGCAAAGAAAGCAACTCTTACCTGGAATAAGGTAGACGGAGCGAACGGATATGTTGTTTATCGTAAGACAAACAATGGAAGCTGGAAGGCTGTCAAAAGAATTACCAAAGGAAATGTTACTTCCTTTACAGACACTAAATTATCCAAGGGTAAGAAATACACTTATACAGTGAGAGCTTACTGTACTGTAGATAAGAAAAATGTTTACAGTGGATACGATAAAAAAGGTCTGACAGTAAAATAAAAAGTTAAAGGTCGGGAATCCACAACAGGGTTCCCGGCCTTTCTGTCAGCCTTTTTTTGAGTGAAATTAAGGGACGGAAAAACAGGAAAATACTGCTCTCGAGGTATGTCGAAAAAACTTGGTTTATATTAAAAGAATGTAGACTTTTGTCGCATAAAATGGTATATTATGTATGTGTATGAAAATAGCAAACTGTGTTTTTACACATAATGCGGATGTTTTGTAAGCAATGAGAAGGGACAGGGGTTTCATGTCTGACATTAATTCTTACATTAGTGCAATACCTTACAATTTACATAGTTTGTCAGACGTACAAATTTTCATAATGCTTTTGCCGCTGAACCTGCGAATGTCCCTTGAGAGACATTTACAGGCTATTTGTTGTTGAGTGGGAAATATCCATTCCAAATCTCGTACTTTAGTACGAGGAAACAATATGCATTAGCTAGTAAAATTTTAAGGTGTATAAGTGAATCTGTATATGTGTGAACAGATAACTTTATATGCAATCATACATTTTGAGAAAGAAAAATATAAGGAGGATATGAGCTTGAATCAGGAAAATAAAGCAACAGGCAGACCGAGTGAAGAGCGCAAGTGGATGCAGTATTATCCGGAAATGATGCTTAATCTGATACAGAAGCCGCAGTGTACCGTATGGGAATATCTGGAAAGTAACTGTCCGGGAATGGATGAGGTTGCGATTCATTATTATGGAGAGGATATTACCTGGAGAACTGTTTTTGAAGAATCTGAGAAATGTGCAAGGTCACTGAGAGCCATGGGATTTGGCGAAGGAGATCAGATACCGGTATTCTTCAGACTTGTACCGAACTTCGTTTACCTTCTGTTGGCAGCGGAGAAGATTGGAGCATCCATTCTTTGCAGAGACAACACACTGCAGGAAAATGTAGAAGCGGTCAGCAAGGCAGATGCAAAAGCAATTTTTGCACATGATTTTCTTTCTAAGAAAGAAATGAAAGCGTATTTCGAAAATGCGGGAGTGAAAAAGATCATTCTTCTGAATCCACTGTATTACGGAGATGAAAAAACACTTCCAGACTATATCAAAGCTTCTCTGGATGAAAACTATCCGAGAGTTGCGGCATCTGGAAAGGGAACAATGACATGGGACGAGTTCCTTTCCTTAGGTGAGTATAATGTTGGCAGGGTAGAGGCGGAAAAAGATCTCAGCAGACCGTTGTTCCGTGCCTACACAAGTGGTTCAACCGGCCCGTCCAAACAGGTTATTTATTGTGCGGACAGCATTCTTGGTACCGTTTGTCAGATGAATTTCTATGGAGGATCTGACGAGATTCGTCCGACATGGCTGGTAACCTGTCTGCCGCCGGCATTGGTTGCAGTTGTAGTTTCGATGGTATTACTTCCATTGTCATCCAACAAGCTTCTGATCATGGATCCTTTTGTAGATCCGGAAGATGTGGATCTGGAAATGATGCGCTACCGTCCGAACAGCTGGCCGATGATTCCTATGTTTATCGAAATAATCATGCGAAACGGACGTGTTCCGGATGACTATGACATGTCACATCTGCTCGCAGCAGGTGCCGGATGCGAAGCTGTAAACAACAATCAGCTTGACCGTGTGCAGAATTTCCTTGAAAAACATAACTGCAAAGCACGATTTACCGTTGGTTACGGAAGCAGTGAGGCCGGTTCGAATCTGACATTCCAGATGGCACCGAAGTCCGTACATAATGGAAACGTTGGTATCCCGATGCCGCTGACCGTCATGGGAGTTTTTAAACCGGGAACACAGGAAGAACTCGGATATAACGAACTTGGCGAAATCTGTACCTCAGGCCCGGGAACTATGCTGGGTTATGACAGACGCAGTGCGACTGCAAAAGCACTTCAGACACATGCAGACGGCAAGATCTGGCTGCATACAGGTGATATTGGATATGTTGATGAAGATGGTGTTTTCTATGTCCTGAACCGTGGTGCCGCACAGCGTTATGGCGGCGGAGAACTTGCAGTTCTTCCAATGGAAAACCGTCTTGCAGATGCAAAAATTGCAGGAATTAAAGACGAATTTTTTGTGCTGATCGAAGACAACGATCATGACGGATACTTCGTTCCGTATCTTTATGTTGTCCTTGAAGATGGATACACCATCCAGGACATCACTGAGGCTGTACAGTCTTGTCTGGAACCACATATGTTTCCAGTTGAAATATTAGCAATTGATGAAAGACCTTTCTTCCATTTCAAGACAAACCGTATCGAATTGTCTCAGGAATTGAAGCAAAAGAAATTCAATTGCTAAATAGATCTGTTTCTGTGAAACAAAGGAATATTGTAACTGCGAGGTTGCTGAGCAGTTACAGTATACCAGATGAAACTGTAAAATAATAATAAGAAAGAAGGAGAGAATAATGAGTAAAAAATTTCACTCAGGTCTGAAGCGTACACTTGCATGGATGCTGGTCGTAGCACTTACGGTGCAGGGTTGTATGGTCGTATATGCAGATGATTTTACCAGCGAACCGGATGCGGCGGTCGTTTCGGAAGAAATCTCTGATGCAGACGTTGACGCAGATAATGACCTGGAAGTTGTCGAGGATGAAGACACAACAGATGATGTGGATATATCCGATGACAGTAATGAAGATGTGGATTCAGATGTAACTGTAGAAGAGGAACAGGCAGACGAATCCGGAACCGATGAATTCTCTGACGGAAGTGATCTTGGTGTCTCAGAAGACGGTGCAGATGCAGTTGGAGATGACAAAGAGACCGAACCATATAAGCTTAAGGATCAGGGAACTTATGCGGTTGCAGGAAATGAGGTCTATGAATACCACAGATATACCTCAACAGATGCAAAGTATGCTGGTCATTATAGATTTGCAGTTGGAAACTATCCTGTAAGCGGTACAACATCAAATATGTCAGTATCAGATACAAGACAGTTTGTAATAAAGTCTCTTGTAGCTACGGATTATAAAGGGGCTACAGAGGATGTGGCTACAACCCAGTGGCAGAAGGATACTTCCAACACTAGTACTAGTAAAGGTACTCCATCTTTTTATCCATATTCAACTGTAAAATGGCAGATCACAGAAGGATCCAGCTATGCTTCTATTTCTTCAGGAAGTACAAGTACAGTAGTGACCATCAAAGCCAAGGCAGCTGGTGATGCAGTGCTTACCGGAACATGGTCAGGATGGAATTGTAAGACTTCTGCTAAATACGAAGCATGCAAATTAGTAGTTACTTATAATCTTCATATTACAGCTGCACCGGCTAATGTGGATATGGGAGAAGAATTTACTGTAAATGGTTCTCCTACTTCTCAGGATATAGTAGACAATGGTAAGATTTTGACAGAGAAGGATTCCTGGGCTAAGGATAATAATAATTATAATTATAAATCAAGTGGTGACGGTATGGCAAACTGTACCATCAGTTACAAAAACTATCCAGACGACGGAGTGGGAACAGTCAGCCATAACTACTATATTGATTTTCATGAGATGATAGCCGGAACTCTGAGTACTTCCCCTTCTCCTGATGAAAGAGCAAAGCTTACAGAAACATTCGTAAGAAATGTAAATCCGCCTGCAAGTGGCATTTATTTAGTAACAAAAGGACCTATCAACATTCCTAAAAGAGGGGATACCAGTTCTATCAGTACCCAGGCTTTTAATGGTGGCACCAGTCTTGACACCAAACCAACGTATGAATTCCTGTTTAAGGATGAGGGAGAGACGGAGTATTCAGCCGGATCCGAGATAGTAACAGCTACCCAAGGCAGAAGCAGTTACATCACCCCTCCTATAACTGTTAAAGCTCTGAAACCTGGAACTACTTCCATGAAGATCAGATATTCTTATACCGAACAGAGTACAAAGAAAGCAAAAACAGCTGAATCAGAACCTATTCAGATCACAGTCAATGGTATTGTGTTTGATGAACCAGCTACCATAACACTGTCAGCTGACGAAGCCAAAGACTACAAGATCAAATATAAACTGTTTGATTATAGTAAAGAAAACCCGGATGTAACAACATCCATTCCAGAAGAAGATATTGTATGGTCAATTGATAACAAAGCAATTGCATCTATCAGTACAGATGGTGTGATTCGTCCTAAAAAAGAGGGATCTGCAACTGTTACATTAAAAGCTACAATTAACGGATATCAGGATACAGCTACTCAGGGTGTTACAGTGACTTCTACCGGTGGTAGAATTTCTTTAAATAAAGATTCTCTTACAATGACCAAGGGCAGCAGCCAGTCTCTTACTGCAACTGCTTATTACAATAATCAGAAAGTTTCAGATGCAGTATTTAACTGGGCAACTGACAATGATAAAGTTGCAACTGTAGATGGTGGAAAGATTACAGCGGTTGGATATGGTAAGACTGTTATCACCGCATCCTGGAAAGCAGAAAATGGAACTACATATGCTGTAAAAGCAGACGTAGAAGTGGTACAAAATGGAATTTATCTGACTGATGCCCAGAATGAAGTAACCATGCCTCAGGGAAGTACACAGGAAATTGCCTGGACACTCTGGAATATGGGGCAGTATAAAGCCGGTTCTACCGGAGAAGGATATAATACATCCAGTGATGTAACCTGGAAGTCAGCTGACGAAGCTGTTGCAACAGTAGATTCTGTTGGTG
>OLRJ01002085.1_pt1 | contig 15605 bp, 15 predicted proteins | sample 1672741 | NCBI WGS metagenome assembly OLRJ01 (sample SAMEA3136719, study PRJEB25190) | human gut metagenome | biome: human gut; feature: human-associated habitat; material: faeces | place: Austria | collected 2013
CCCGCCGCAGATGCAGCGGCCAGCAGGCCGACGATCTGCCCGCAGGCATCTGCCAATGCTTCCCGGCAGGCCTCGCACCCGGCAGCGTGGCTCTCCGCCCGGCCAAAGGTGGCGGCATCGATCATGCGGGAAGCACGGCTGCACAGCACACCGAACGCCGTTTCTGGCACCATGCCGCCCGCCGCCGTGTACTGGTCATAGGTGCAGTAGAGCATGGCCTTACGCCTCGATGCGCTTGATGTACAGGGTCTGGGGCTTGGACACCTTGATGCCGTACACCTTGCGGCCCTGCACAGCGGATGCGCCGATGTACTTGCCGGAGCCGCCCAGATCCTGCAGGTGCACCGGGGTCTGCCACTCCATGACGCGGTGGCACCAGTTGGGGTGGCCGCAGATGAACTCGGTGGTGGTTTTCTTGCTGGCCACGCGGGTGGTGTTCTCGAAATCCATGTTGTTGGACTCGTACACCGCAAAGCCCGCGATCTGACCCACTGCGCCGGTCTGCACCAGCTGCTGGGACAGATCGCCCTGCTTGATGAAGCGGTCGTCCTGCATGAGGATCTCCAGATACTCGGGGCTGACGATCATCCAGCGGCCGGCCTGCGGCACGCCGTTGCGGCTCAGGGTGCGCTTTGCGGCCAGAGCTTCCTTGTAGGCGGTGGAAGCGGTGCAGGCGGTCTTGGTGGCGCTGATGTTGGCACCCGCTGCGCCCTGCAGCGCCTCGATGGACTTCTTGTCGATGGACAGAGCCATGGAGTAGCCTGCGCTATCCAGACGCTCGGCGGTGATGCCGTCGGGCACGGATGCAGCGTCAAAGCCGTCGATGATCTCGTTCACGGCCTCGTCGTTGTCGATGTCCAGATCCAGATAGGTGGTGGTGCCGGCATCGGCATCCACGCCGTTTGCCTTGTCGTAGGCCTTGACGGCAACCTCAGTGTCGCGGACAGGAATCTTGACCTTACCGGCCTTGGGGCTGCCCTCGTAGCGGTTGTTGAAGATGGTATTGTCGCGGGTGACCAGAGTCGCACGCAGCTTTGCATCTACCAGAGCGGAATAACGCTCCTGACTTGCATGTGCCATAGGGATCTCCTTTCGTTGTTACAGGTTCAGTTCAGGGTTCAGGGATTTGAAAGCGGCTTCCACACCATCGCTCTCGTTGGCGGGCGGTGCACCGTGCTCGGCTCCGGTGGAGACCACAGCCACACCGGCTGCGCCGTCCTCGCCGAACGCCCAGGGGTTGGCCTTGGCGGCTTCGTCCAGCGCCTTGGCAATGTCGGTGCTGCGGTCGGCAGAGCCCTTCAGGGCGTCCAGATCCAGCAAAGCACGCACTGCCTTGACGCTGCGGCCCTTTTTGCCCAGGATGGCGGCGTCCAGCGCGTTATCAAAGGCAAAGCCCTCGGCCTGCGCCTTCATGTCGGCCTTCAGCTTGGTGACCTGCTCCTGCAGGCCTGCCACGTCCACGCCGTCAAAGGCTTTCAGGCCGTCCTGTGCGGTCTTGAGCTGGGCGTTTGCGTTGTCCAGCTGGGTCTGCAGGGCCGTGGCGGCAGACTTCTCCCGGTTGATGTCTGCGCCGTTCTCCTGCATGATCCAGTTCAGCTGTTCATCGGTGATGCCAGGGATCTTGTTCTTCACGTCTTCACGCTTCATGGTGGAAACTCCTTTCGTGTGTGAGACCTCAGTTTTTTACACTGTTCTCTGTCAGTATTCGGTCGTGGGCGGGGTACGCGCCGCCCGCCGCATGGCACCGTTTGCAGGGCTCGAACCTGCCGCTTCCGGTTTTGGAGACCGGTGCTCTGCCAACATGAGCTAAAACGGCATGAAAAAAAGCACGGTGCAAACTGCATCGTGCTTGATATCGACTAAAACAGGGGTGTTTTAGCCGGTGTTACTTTTTGGGGTGCGGGTGCGGCGTGTATTTATCGTCCTGCGCGGTCTGAATTGCAGATACGATCATGAAAAACAGCCGGGCACCGTTCAGCAGAACGATCTCAAGCAGCGCAAGGATCATCAAAACAACAAGAACCGTAGTAACCATAGTGTACCTCCTGAAAAATGGGTAAAAGAAAACCACCGTCCGGGTGGATGGTGGTTAATCCTTGTTGGCAAGAGTTTTGAGGTATTCCCCATACAGACGCTTTTGCTCTGCACGCTCGGCATCAATTTCTGGAGTAGAAATAACCCCTCTGCCGGGGACTGTATGTGTACGCCGATATTCAGCAATGAGCGCATTTTCACGCCGGACGCTTTCCTTTGTGAGCTGGTCAATCTGTTCCAGAGTATAAATCATGTTCGCTTCTCCCTGTGATAACACTTCAAGCCAAGTCTGCGGCATGTTTCGTCAATAATGACATGCTGGATATTTTCTTCATAATCATCGAAGCCATACCCTCTGCTTTCCATTACGGCATTTCGCTCCTCGCGAACTTCCTCACACACGGCTTCCCACTGCTCAAACGTGATATTTTCAGGTACAACAAAACGATAGCGGTATTTGTAGTCAACCGCTTCCATGACAGCAGTACCGTCAGCGAATGCGCCGGGGATATCTGCGTCTGTGCTAAAAGAATATTGCGTGGTTTTCGGTGGATGGGTGTGAATGTTATAACTGCCTTTCAGTTTACCACCCAGATACGAACAGTCAACCCCTCTGGGATTGTTGTCGGTCATATAATGGACTTCGCCATCTTTTGTAATGACCATCATATGCTCAACGTCAGATTTTGCATAGCCAGAACAGAACGAATTTTTAAGCGCGTCAACCTGTTTCGTGTTGGTCGTATCGACCTTTCCCAAAACTTTACGCACGGTTTTTCCATTCTGTCCAGATGCGCCGCCGCTTCCTCGTGTACTTTTAGCCTCAGGAAGCTCTGCCTTCCGTGCCTGTGCGCTTGCCTTACTGCCCTCGCTCCGGCCAAACTTCGGCACGCTGACACGGGCGCTGTCCACTCTGCCGCCGGTGGCCTTGGTGAAATCACTCAGGCTCTGGCGGGCGGCTTTCAGGCGCACAGCACTGTCAGTGGTGTCCAGCCCGGCAGCATCCTCGGCCAGATACCGCTTTTTCCAGCGGCGGACGTTCCGCTCCCGGGCACGCTGCATCTGGGATATCTCGTAGGCGGTGTACTTTTTGCCGTTGTACTCGATATTCCGGGCGTTCAGCTCCTGCAGCTGTTCCTGCGTCCATTGGGGCGGGTCGCCCAACTCCGGGAACACCGCGAAAAAGGTGTGGCGGCAGTTCCAGCCGCAAAGGCCTGCGCCGGTGCCGTAGCCGGTGGCGGCTTCAAAATCCGGGTAGTGCCTGCCCTTGTAGTCCACCGCGCCGCCCCGGTGAAAGCGCCGTCCCTGCCATTCTGCATGAGAAGGACGGGCACCGCCGTGGGCGGTCGTCTCCACAAATTCGCAGCCCATTTCTTCCATGCGGGCCACCTGCAGCTTGCCAGTCGTCTGGTTCACACCGGTGAGCACGGCACGCCGCGCGGCCACCTCGATGCTGTCCTTATGCCCGCTGGGGTATGTGACCATGGGCATGTCGTCTGCAAGGCTGTCCACGGCCTGTTTGACGGCGGTTTTGTAGTCGAAGGCACCGGTGCTCACCTTGAGCCATGCAGCGTCCAGTGTGCGTTCAAAGGCCCCTGTGACGGTGTTTGCCGTGGTGGCGGTCAGGTTCTGCCATGTGCCGCAAGTCTGCCGCGCGCCGGCATCCAGCAGGTTGTTCAGGGCGGCGTTCTCTTCAAAAGGGGGCGGCTCCATGTCGTAGTGGTAATAAATCGCATCCTCCCGCTCCATGGCTTCGGTGGCGGCCTGCAAAAGCAGCTTGCGGATGGCCGTTTCGCTCTTGCCGGTGTACTTCGCCAGCAGCTTCACCACGTCGTTACGCAGCGCCTCGGTCTGCTGGTAGCGCCACAGCTGCCAGTTGGCCGTGGGGGTCAGGGCTTCCATTTTGGAGATGCGCCGGGCCACGTCCCGCAGGATATCATCCTCGACCTGCTGCCAGAGCTGCACAAAGGCATCCGGCATCTGGTCGAGGTAAGACGGCGGCAGCATCAGGCACCCCCGAAGGTGATCTGCTCTTCGGACTGGCTGTCTGCCTTGGCTTCTTCTGTCCACTGGTGGGCTTCCTCCTCGCTCAGGCTGTACCGGGCAGCGAGATACCGGCAGCGGGGCACAAGGCCCGCAATGGCGTCCTCCCGCAGCTGGCTGGTGCGCTCGGCCTCACTGACGATGTAGCTGTCGTCCCAGTTGACCGAGATGCTGGTCTCCGGGTCTACCGGCGCGCCCAGCAGGTTCTTCGCCGCCCACAGCATGGCACGCAGGATGCCGATCAGTGCCGTCTCGATGGGGATCTGGTTCTTGTTGGCGTTCTGCACCAGATCCTGACGGCTGCCTGTGTACTCGGTGGCGGTGGTCACGGTGCCCTGATCGAACTTATAGCGGTGGCAGCCCAGTTTGCACTTGAAGCTCATCATGTCCAGCGCGTCCTGCACCGCCTGATGGTTGGAAGCGGTGCGCAGGTCGGGGTTATACTCCCGCCATGCAGCGGGTTGGTCGATGCCGCCTTCCGGCGTGGGCAGCTCGTAGAAGATCTGCCGGTGAACGGCATCCGGCGGCACGGCGTGCTCGGTGCCTTCCTTGTCCACCCACTTGCGGCACAGGGAGCGGTCATAGAAGATCTTCTTGCCGCCGAGGCGGATGTCCTGCCTGTAGTTGTCGAAGGCGTAGTCCACCATCTGTGCCGCGTCCATCGCCTCGGAGAAGATGCTCATGCCCAGCCCCATGCCGCCGTCGATGTTCTTGGTAGCCGCCGGACTGAACAGGCTGAACCATGCCGGTGAGCCGCTGACCGTGATGCTCTTTACCGTGCCCGGCGGGGTCTTGTCCTCGGTGATCTTCGCGAATTTCGGCGTGCCGGAGATGTCGTCCGTCACCTCAAACCATTCGTTGGTGATCGTGCGGCTGCCGTTCCTGACCGTGTGGGTCTGCATGTAGACGGCAGGCTTGCCGCCCATCATGCACTCGGACACAAAGGCCGCTTCGGTCACAACGCCGCGCTCCACGCTGATGGGCAGGATGCAGCAGGCGGGGTCGTAGTCCAGCCGGATGCTCCCCTGCGGCGAAGGCAGAGCGTTGCCGGAGGCATCCACCGTCAGGTTCTCCACGCTCATCACAAAAGCGCCGGTGCCCGACCAGTAGGCCTGCTCAACAAGCCGGTTTGCGTTCTCCCAGAAATGCAGCTGCCGCAAAAGGCCGCCGGTCTGCTGTTCATCGCTGCCCAGCAGATAGGCAGAGGTGGATGCATCGCCGATCTGGAGAGTGGTCTTGTCGTTGAGCAGCAGGTTTGCCCAGTCCTCGCAGACGTGCTTCGGCATCCGCAGGGAAGCCAGACGCCGCGACATGACGCTGCCGTCCGGTGCGTCCTCTTTCTGGTCGTGGATGTCGGGCACGTCGCCCTTCCACCACTGCCGCCAGACTTCGATGTTGCCGTAGTAGTCCGCATCGAGGTGAAGATGCTTTGTTTTGTTCAGGTAATCGATAAAAGCGGCAACGTTCATCTTGCAGTCAGTCTCCTGTAATCGCGTTCGATGGTGTACTCGAACGCATCCAATGTGTCAATGTCGGTGGTGCCGTCGTCCAGACGCTCATCCACGCCGGGGTGCTTCTGGCTCCACAGGGCGCTGGCAAGGGCGTCCCGCAGGGTGGCGGCTTCCGGCAGATACCAAAAGCGCCCGCCGCCCATCAGGATGGACGTCAGGCGGATTCGGTCGATGATCTGGATCTTGGCGGAGTTGTTGACCCGGTCGGCCAGCCAGGAAAGCGGGCAGGCCCGCAGCCGGGTGCGGATGTGGTTGATCAGCGTCTGTTCGGCGCTGTCGCAGAAAAGATAGTGGATCTCGCCGTACCGTGCGAACACGGCGGTGCAGAACTCAATGAGCTGCGCGGCGAGGAAGTCTGCATCCTGATCCTTCGGGTCGATGCGGGCGGATGCCAGACCCACGACCCCCGCGTAGTAGGGCAGGATGCCGGTGGCCACGAATGCGTGCCGGGAGCCGTTGCCGCCAAAGTCCACCCCGATGTGGATACGCCACGGGCGGCAGGGCTTGTCCGCAGGCCAGAGGAAACGCCCATCCCCGGCGGCAATGCTGTCCGCAAAGGGCCGGTAGATGATACCGCCCGCTGCAGCCCACTGGCCGAGGATAAAGCGGTTATAGTAGACCGTGCCCGCGTACTCCTTTTTCAGCTGAGCCACGAACTCCGGCGGCAGAGTGGGGTTGTCGTCGATGGTGTAGGCCTGACAGTAGATGTCCGCGTCGCTGTCCAGAAACTGCTTGAACCAGTGCTGTGGGTTATCCGGGTTGCAGGTGCCGTCAAAATGGCTGTGCGGACAGGACAGACGGCTTTTCAACATCTGAAATACACCTTCGTCCCATGTGGTGATCTCGTCCCCATAGGCGTACTCGAAGGCTGCGCCCTGAATGCGGGCAATGTGCTTTTTGTTGTCGGCACCCAGCACGTACACTTTGCGGCCGAACAGCTGCACGATATTGCCGGACGCTGAGGTGCGCACCACGCCCACAAGCTCAGGACCCCAGAGGGCCCGCATGGGCTCTAGCACGTTGCGCTCCAGCGTGCCGAGGGTGTTGCCCAGCATGACGCAAAGGCCCTCGTCCCGGGCCGCGCAGATGCGCTTGGGGATGGTAACAGCGCAGTCCAGATAGGTCTTGCCGGAGCGGGTGGCCCCGGTCTTGACGTTCCAGCGGTGGGAGCAATTGCGAAGGAACTCCTGCTGAAACTCAGTCAATGGCACTGTCCACACCTCCCAGCAGCTTGCGGGCAGCTTCCAGTGCATCCGCTACCGGGTCCTCCTGCACGGTCTCCTCGCCCAGCATCTTCAGCAGCACCCCGGCGGCACGGGCATCACCGCGCTTGGCGGCTTCAGTAATGCCCATGACCACCGACATCTGATTGTCGATGTCCTCATTGTCCACCTCATCCCGCAGCAGGGCATTCACCCGGCGGAGGTCGGTCTCCGGCAGGCTGAGATAGTAGTCGGCGGCTTCTTTCATGCTGCGCTTGCGGCGGCGGGCCGCACCGGAAGCAATGCCGCCCTTCTGGGCGATCTGTCTCTGTTCGCTCTCCGTTCGTTCATTGAACGGGATGAGATTTTCTTCGTTGGCCACGTCACCACCTCTCTTGCCGTAAAATCAAAAAGCCGCCCGGAAGATCCGAACGGCGGGATATTCAAAAAAACGCCCGGCTGGTACATTCAGGCTGTTGGTCGGGAAAGGTGATCCTCTGTGTCAGCCGGGCAGCACAAAGCCCGCAGGGATGAAGGGAGTAAGTCTTTCCTGCGGGCTTCGGCATTTTAAATTTTAGCAGGGGTTGACAGTATTATCAAGTCCGGTTCGCTCCGGTTCAGTCCGGACTTTTGATATCCAGTCTTTTTATGGCCGCGCTGTGGCGCTGGAACATCTGGCTGCGGGAACTGCGGATGTTGATCGCGATGTCCGGCCAGTCCTCCAGCAGGATGTACCGCCGGAACAGGATCATGAAATCCACCTCATCGTCCAGCTGGCTGAACACCTCCATGATCTCGGCCCGGATGGCGTCGCACACGGCAGACTGCGCCTCAGCGGCCCGACGGGCCTCGTCGATGCGTTCCACACTGCGGGGCAGAGCCTGTCCGTCGCCGCTGCCGCCCGGCACAGGGGAAAAGCGCTGGGTGGTGTGGGTGGCATCGGTCTGCAGCGTGGCCAGCTCGTCCAGTTTGAGCAGCTCGAACCGCTTGGCCGTCCGGTACCGCCAGAGCCATGCCTTTTTCTCTTCGTAGGTCATTTACAGTTCCTCCACCCGGACGAACACGCCGCAGGGGTCCGACCAGAATTTCTCCACGATCTCGCTGCACACCTGCGCGTCATCGGCCCAGAAGTGCAGGCGAGTCATTTCGTCCTTGAGGGCCTTTTCCAGATTATCGGTGTCCGGCTTTGCGGTGCGCCAGCTGCCGTTTTTGCGGCCCTCGGCAGGGAAGCACCACTTGACCAGCAGCCGCACCGGACGGCCTGCGGGGATGGGCTTTTCCGGCGCGTGGGGTGCCAGATGGGCGTGGAGCTTGGCACGGGTCTGTTTCAGCTCCGGGCTGTCGTGGAGCACCGCGTGCGGCTGCCCGCCCTTCATGTAAGCGTGCGGCTGCCCGCCCTTCATGTAAGCGTGCAGCTGCTTTGCGTTGTGGGTGGTGGTGGGCGGCTGCATGGGGAGAAAGAATTGCATGTACATGGGGTTCACCTCATTTTTTCTTTTTTTCGGGTTTTAGCGCCAACGTGATGGGGAGGGTTCCCCGAATGGATGGGGGCTGTGGTCGCCCCATCCTTCGGGAGACCCCATCACAATTGCAGTTGCAGTTTTAGCTATTATATATAGGCTATTTTGCACTGCAAAATCTGCAGTCATAGCGGCTATAACTGCAAAATTGCAGTTTTTCGTGTCGTGCAAAATAGCGGCTATTTCTGCATTTTTACAACAAATTGTAATCGGACTTATTACGGTTTGTTTAACCTGCGCTGCCGGGCTCCTTGCGTCCCACTTTCTCGCCATCGATCCAGAAACGTCCGTCATCTTTCAGCCGCGTCTTGATGGTGCGGGGCTTCAGGTCCATGTACTCGGCCAGCGCATAGACGGTAACTTCGCCGTCCATCATGCAGGCTTCAAAGGCGGTGTCCAGTTCGGCCTTTTTGTCCTTGGTCACCTTGCCTTTATCGCCCCAGCGCTTGGCGGCACCGCGGCTGCCCAGCGTTTTGAAATCGCTGTCCGGCTGCAGGTCTTCCAGCAGGCCGGTGTCCAGCTTGTGCACGGGGTAGTCGAACCAGAGGTTCACCGGGTCGAAGCGGGCGAACTCGCGCAGGGTGCCTTCGATGCGCCATGCGGTCATGCCGTCTGCCTTTTTCTCGGCAGCCGCGACCTCAGCATCGATGGCCCGCAGATCTGCAAGGCCCAGTTTTTCCTTTGCGATGGTCAGCATCCGGTGGCGGCTGAGGGTATCATCCAAGCCGTAGGCATCCGCATGACCGCGTTTGTCCAACATGGCCTTGATCACGCGGCAGGCGGCTTTGTTATGCAGCTGTTCCCGGATGGCATCGGTGGGCACCAGCTCGGTCATGTCCAGCATGGCATCCGGGTCGCGGGCGAACACGCCGGAGCCGGATGCGCGGTCCATGCTGCGCTTGCCGCCCTGGGCACCTTTGCTGTGGTGATGGCAGTAGATCACAGCGCAGTCCAGCGCGCGGCACACAAGGTCGAACTGGTTGCAGAACTTTGCCATCTGGTCGGCAGAGTTCTCATCGCCGGTGATGACCTTATAAATGGGGTCGAGGATCACGGCGGTGTAGCCTTTTTTCTGGGCCCGGCGGATGAGCTTTGGGGCCAGCTTGTCCATGGGCACGGACGCGCCGCGCAGGTTCCAGATGTCGATGTTTCGCAGGTTCTGCGGGGGCAGGCCGAGGGCGGTGTACACGTCCTTGAAGCGGTGCAGGCAGGAGGCCCGGTCCAGCTCCAGATTGATGTACAGTACCTTGCCCTGTGCGCAGGAGAACCGGCCCAGCCACGGCCTGCCTTCGGCGATGGCGATGCACAGTTCGATGAGGGCAAAGCTCTTGCCCGCCTTGCTGGGGCCTGCCAGCAGCATCTTGTGGCCCTTGCGCAGCACCCCGGTGATGAGGGCATCGGCCAGCGGGGGCAGGCTCTCCCAGTCGTCGGCCAGACTCTCGGTCTCGGGCAGCTCGTCGGTCTCCGCTTCCAGCCAGTCCCGCCACTCATCCCAGCAGGATTTTCCGATGTTCGTTTCCAGCAGCACCTGCCGTTTGTCACCGCGCAGGATGCCGGGCATCCGGGAAAGGCGAGAAGGGTTGCGGTTCTGCTGGTCGATGGTCAGGCCGTTTTTCTGGCAGGCGGAATAGAGATAATCCACACGCCTGCGGTACTCGGCATAGTCCGGGGCATCCACCTTGACGATGGCGTGGACGCTCTTGCCGCCGGAGTAGACCAGCGCGGCACAGGGCAGTTCCAGCTGCTTGATGATGGCCTGCTGCTTGCCCAGCTCCATGTTGTCGCACTCCACGAGGGCATAGCGGTAGGCAGTAATATTGGCATCCTTGCGTCCGGTGCCGTCCACAGGGTTGAAGCAGATCCATGCACCTACTTCAGGATCACAGTCGCCCACCACCTTGCCGAGGTCACCGCCGCAGGCATCCAGCTCGGTGATGAGCTGCCCTGCGGTGCGGGTCCAGCTGCCTTTTGCAGGGCGGCGGCGGTCGGCGGCCATAAAGCTTTCGGTCACATAGGCCACATATTCATCCGGCAACGGGGCTTGCAGTTCGGCTCAAACAGGGCTTGCAGGTAGCGCTTGAGCTGGTCGGCGGGGTGCCACTCTTCGGGCAGGGCCAGCTCATGGGCTTCCACCCACCGGGGATCTACCACGCGGCCCTCGGTCTGGGCACCGGGCCCGGCAGAGAGCTCGTCGCCCCAGTCCAGCGCATGGCCCGCCGGGCCGCTCCATCCGTGGCTGTAGGCCAGCTGGAAGATGCTGCTTGCGGTGACGGGGCTGGCCCCGCCGCCGTGAAAGCTTTCCCACTTTTTGGCGCACTCGCCCTTGTGATAGCGGCCCGCATCGCGGGTGCTCCACTGTTCCCAGAGGGTAACGGGCAGGCCGGAATCCTTCAGTGCCATGCCCACCATGAGCCATTCGTCATAGGTCAGGGCGGACGGGGATACGAAGTCCAATGCTTCCTTGAGTTCATTTTCATGTTCCATTCGCGTTACCATCCAAAGTTAAAAGGACTGTCCGGCGCAGCGGGCGGTTCCGCAGGCGGGATATAGGTTCTGGGATTCACGCCCTTGGGCACACCGCGCCAGCCCTGCACCGCAATGCGGTCGATCATGTGTTTGGCTGCATCGAAGCTCCACGTGCCCACGCTCTGGAAACCGTAACGTTCCAGCACGCGGATCTGCTTGGGTGTGGTCAAGCCTTCAGCGCGGCGTTTGTTCAACCGGTTCAGCAGCAGGGAAGCCTTACCAGCAGATTCTACAGCGTCCGGCAGGATGCCCATTTTCTCAAGAGCAGCAGTCTGTTCAGCGCTGGGCGGGCCTGCTTCCCAGCCAAAGGCCGGCACATATCCGGCAAGGTCCTCGGCCTGAATACTCATCTCGTACTGCAGCGGGTCCACGAGACGGGCTTTTTTGCGGCGCTGTTCTTCCAGCTGTTTTGCAAGTGCTTCTTCCCGCTGGGCCACCACGTCCTCGCTGGCCTGCACGGCTGCTTTCTCGATGTCCTCCGGGCATCCGGTCTGGGCCAGATTTTCGGTCATCTGCCGGGCCACGGCGCGGTCCTCACAAACCAGATCAGCCGGGCGGCACAGCTCGTGCTTGTCGGTCATCCACAAAAAATCCAGCAAAAGCAGATCGCTCTTGCCCGGGGAGAGCCGGGTGCCGCGTCCCACCATCTGGCTGTACAGGCTGCGCACCTTGGTGGGCCGCAGCACCACCACGCAGTCCACGGACGGGCAGTCCCAGCCCTCGGTGAGCAGCATGGAGTTGCACAGCACGTTGTACTTCCCGGCATCAAAGTCGGCCAAAACCTCGCGGCGGTCGGCGCTCTGGCCGTTGACCTCGGCGGCGCAAAAGCCCTTGGCGTTCAGCAGATCCCGGAACTTCTGGCTGGTTTTGATGAGGGGCAGGAACACCACCGTTTTGCGGCCCTTGCAGCGCTGGGCCATCTCGGCGGCGATCTGTTCCAGATAGGGGTCAAGCGCAGTGCCGAGGTCTCCCACGGCGTAGTCCCCGCCGCTCATGGTGACAGAAGAAATGTCCAGCTTCAGGGGAATGGTCTGGGCCATGATGCGGCACAGATAGCCCTCTTTGATGGCATCGGTCAGCTTATACTCAAAGGCAAGGCTGTCGAACACCTCGCCCAGATTGCGCATGTCGCCGCGATCCGGCGTGGCGGTCACGCCCAGCACCTTGGCGTGGTCGAAGTAGTCGAGGATGCGGCGGTATCCGTCGGTAATGGCGTGGTGGGCCTCGTCGATGATGATAGTGCCAAAGTAATCATGCGGAAAGCGTTCCAGCCGGGCGGTGCGCTGCAGGGTCTGCACGCTGCCCACCACCACACGGAACCATGTATTCAGACAGGTGGCATCTGCCTTTTCCACCGCGCTGACAAGGCCGGTGGAGCGCTGCAGCTTGTCCGCTGCCTGTTCCAGCAGCTCACCGCGATGCGCCAGAATGAGCACCCGGTGGCCCGCCCGCACCTGATCGGCAGCTACCGATGCAAACACGATGGTCTTGCCGGTGCCGGTAGGCAACACCAACAGGGTGCGGGTGTGGCCGTTCTCCCACTCGGCGTGGATGCGTTCACGGGCCTGCTGCTGGTAGCGCCTCAGTTCCTGCCCCATCAGAATGCCCCCTGCGTCCAGCCCTGAGTGGGTGCGGCCTTGGGTTCCGGCGGCGGCAGGAAGCGCTGCACGTCGTTGCTCTGGCCGGTCTCGCCTGCATGAGGGCCGCTCTGCTTGGTGTACTCGTGGATACCCAGCTTGCAGATGCCTTTGGCACCCACGACCTCGTTCCAGCGGGGGCGGAAGGTCTCGCCCCGCTTGCACTGACCGATGCTCTCAAAGAAAGCCCCCAGCAGGCCCTGCGTTTTAGTGTGCAGGTACAGGCGGTGGGTCACGGTGGTATCACCCTTGGCCCCGCCGAAGATCTTCAGGGTCAGCTTTGCCATGGAGCAGGGCGGGAGCTTTGCGCTGCCCTCAAAGCGGGCACGCTCCATGCCGGTGACCTCAAAGGCATACTCGCCCTCGGGCAGGAGCACGAACTCCTGCTGCTCGTTGGTAAATTCGTCGTCCCAGCCCAGGGCGCGGTCGGTGGTGTTCATTTCGTTCATAAGTAATTACTCCTTTATTATAAAACTCCTTCAGTCACGCTTACACGTGCCAGCTCCCTCCGCGAGGGAGCCTGTTAAAACGGGATATCACGGTTATCCAGCACCATCTGGAACACCTGCGGCCATGCGGCAATCAGACAGCCCTCCACAAAGTCAGCGGGGTAGTCCTTGATGGGGATATCCTCCGGGAAATAGCCCCGTTTGCCCACAACGCCCTGCAGCTCTTCACAGCTGACCTTGTTGGCGCTCATCAAAGCGGCCAGCTTTTTCGGCACGCCCAGACTGAGCAGAACATTTTTCTCGGAGCTTTCCTGCAGCGGTGCGGGCTGCGGCTGAGCCACCGGCTTTGCTTCCTGCTGCGGGCTGGGCAGGATGTCGGCTTCCGGCTGGGAACGCGGCTGCGGTTCCGGTTTTGGTGCCTGTGCAGACATTGCGCCGGGGATGCAGGCGGCAATGCTGGCATAGTCAAAGGGTACTTCCTCCGGCAGGTCAAAGCGGTTTTTTGCATCCCAGCAGGGGTGATGCGCGGTGTACAGTACACGCCTGCCGCCGCTGGCCTTGCTCTTGGCGTTCTTGCCGTCGCCCACCTTTTCCACAACGGTCTTGTAGTTGGCAAACAGCAGCATATCGCACCACTCGCGCAGCAGCGGGGCCACCTGTTTGGAAGTTTTCATGCTCCAGCGGTCATAGTTGCCCACGGCATCCGGCTGTTCAAATTTGGTAATAGCGGCATGGGCCAGCACCACCACGTTGTGCCCGGCCTGCAGCACATCTTCCAGCGCGTCCAGCAGCTTGCCGAACTCTTCCTTAACATAGGTGTAGCCCTTGCCGTAGCCGAAATCTTCGATGCCGTTCACCTTGGCTTTGGCACACACGGCCTGAATGCACAGGCGTTCAGCCCAGTCGGCGGTATCAATGACCAGCGTGCCGCAGGGGACACTGCCCTTGCGTACCTCGGCCACCTCATCCAGCAGCATGGCCCAGCTGGTGGGCTGGGGCAGGCGCTTGACGTTCAGCCGCTTGGTGCCGCCCTCGGTGTCGATGAAAACAGGATCCGGAAAATGGGATGCAAAGGTGGATTTGCCGATGCCCTCCGGGCCGTACAGCACGGTTTTGACCGGGGAATCCTGCACCCCGGCAGTGACTGCATACTTGCTCATTTAGAACGCTCCTTTCGTCCAGCTTTTCTGCTGGGGCTTTTCGGTGACGGGCGGCAGGGTGGGTTCGGCATCCTTCACCATGCCGTCCTCAATGATGATCTGGCATTCACTGCCGGTGGAAACGCGGGTGGCAATGGCCTGCAGGTGTTCTGCTTCCAGCCATGCGGAAAACTCCTGCAGGGTGGTCATGTCCATCTGTTCCAGCTTGTCCAGCAGTACAAAACCGCAGTCCGGGTTCAGGCGGCGGACGATGGCAGCGGCCACCCGCAGCTGGTCGCTGCCGGACATATCCCGCCAGTGCTTGCCTTTATAAGTAAGGGCACCGTCCTCTACGCCAAGGCCCGGCAGGGGCAGGTCGGCACCGTTCAGCAGGGCCATACGGTCGGCACGCTTCTGCGTGATAGCTTCAGTCAGGCGCTTATATTCACTGTCATACTGGGCGGCCTCGTCCTCGGCGCGGAATTTTTCGAGGTTGGCGCGGACTTTGCGGTTGGTCTCCTCAATATCCCGGATGGATGCTTCCAGTTCGGCAGTGGATTCGTCCTGAAGCTGGGCGACGGTCTTTTGAGCGGTTTTCCGCTGATTGAACAGGCGGGTGTGTTTGGCATCGAGCTCCTGATACTGTTGTTCCAGCTCGGCAATGCGTTCACGGGTGCGTTTCAGTTCGGCCACACACTGCTGCTCCTGACGCTCAAGCTCTGTGTACTGTGCCCGCAGACGCTGATTCTCGCCGTTGCGGGCCAGGATTTCCTGCTGCTGGCGGATGAGGTCGGAGGCGCTGACCGGCTCCTCCGGTGCATCCGGGTAGGAGATCAGCTCCTCGGCAAAGTGTTTTTTCTGCGCGGCCAGCTGGCCGGTGAAGGTGCGCTTGTCGTACAGGGCCTTGATCTCAAGATCCCGGGTGTGCAGTTCGGTGCCGATGCCGATGATCCGGAGCAGGATGTCGGCTTTCTCCTTGTCGGATGCTTCCATGAAGCGGGGCAGATCCAGCGCCAGCGGCTCGATGAAGGCGTTGAGCAGCTGCTGGCCGCTGCGCCGTCCGGTGGGGTCGGTGACGGTCAGGGTGCTGTTCTTGCCCTTGCGTTCCACCACCACGCCGTGTGGATGGTCGTTAGGGTTCATTACGGAACCTCTTACGGTAGGTCTTATGCCCATGTGTCTCTTTCTTCCTGCCTTACCTATCTGGATATTTGCATGATCCAGGTTACCGACTTCGCCGATGGTAGCTCTGCATCTCATGCTGACTTTTCTAACTTCTCCGGAAGGAAGTCTTACCTGTGCGTAGTCGCCTTCTTTAGCCATCAGCTGAGCGCCGTTACCTGCGGATCTTGCAAGCTGGCCGCCTTTGCCCGGCTTAAGCTCCACGTTGTGGATTATGGTACCTACCGGAATGTTGGCGATAGGAAGAGCGTTTCCCACTACGATGTCGGCCTCAGGTCCGGATACTATCACCTGTCCAACCTTTAACTTGTTAGGAGCGATGATGTATCTCTTTTCGCCGTCGGCGTAAGCGATAAGCGCAA
>OLRJ01002087.1_pt1 | contig 15599 bp, 13 predicted proteins | sample 1672741 | NCBI WGS metagenome assembly OLRJ01 (sample SAMEA3136719, study PRJEB25190) | human gut metagenome | biome: human gut; feature: human-associated habitat; material: faeces | place: Austria | collected 2013
GGCCCGTGGGTTATACCCTAAGAGCAAACCACCCTTTTTAAGGGTGGTTCTGATTTTTGGGGATGGTCTTGCGCGGCCTGTTGGGCAGCCAATTGCGTTACCCCAGATAAAACCTGCCAAAACAAACCTGTCCCTTTTTGGTAGGTTTTTGCTTTGGGAGCGGTACCATACAGGCAATGTTTAAACGAGAAAGGTGGGCTCCCATGGAACCTAAGCAGTACTACATCGGCATCGACGTCGGCGGCACTTCGGTTAAGGAGGGCCTGTTCGACGAGGACGGCAACCTGCTTGCCAAGGCCAGCGTGCCCACGCCTCCTATCGTTGACGCCGCGGGCTTTGCCGCGGTGACCGAGGCTATCGACCAGGTGGTCGCCAAGGCACAGATTCCGCGTGCCTTTGTGGCGGGCATTGGCTTGGCCGTTCCGTGCCCCATCCCGGCATCGGGCGATGCCAAGGTCAAGGCCAACATTGCCATTAACCTGCCCAAGCTGAGGATCGCCATTCAGAAGCACTGTCCCGACGCGGTCGTTAAGTACGAGAACGATGCTAACGCCGCTGCCATGGGCGAGGCCTGGCTCGGCTCTGCCAAGGGCGTGCAGAACGTGGTGATGGTCACCATCGGCACCGGCGTAGGCGGCGGCGTTATCGTTAACGGCGACGTGGTATCGGGCGTTGTGGGTGCCGGCGGCGAGATTGGCCACATGTGCCTGAACCCGGCTGAGGAGCGCACCTGCGGCTGCGGCGGCCATGGCCACCTGGAGCAGTATTCCAGCGCCACCGGCGTGGTGAGCAACTACCTTGCCGAGTGCAAGAAGGCGGGCGTCGAGCCCATCGAGCTCACCGGCCCCTCCGATTCCAAGGACGTGTTCCAGGCCTGCCGCGAGGGCGACAAGCTCGCGCTGGCCGCGGCCGACACCATGGCCGACTATCTCGGTCGTGCACTGGCGCTTATTGCCAACGTGGTTGATCCCGAGATGTTCCTCATCGGCGGCGGCGCCTCCGCCTCGGCCGATGTCTACCTCGACAAGGTTCGCGAGCACTTTAAGCAGTACGCGCTTTCCGCCTCGCGCGAGACGCCCATTAAGGTCGCTTCGCTCGGAAACGACGCCGGCATCATCGGCGCCGCCTACGTAGCCCTGCGCGCCGCCGGTAAATAGCTGGTGCAAGGGGGTCAGGTTACTTTGCACCAACACGGTGTAAAAGGGACAGCCTTGGCCCCCGTGCCTGCCCCAAAATATGCCGTGGCCCTTCCGTCTGCGAAGGCTCGGCATCGGCGTGCTACCATAGCTACGTCCAAGTACACATATCAAGTGGAGGATATCCATGGCAAACGTTCTTGTCTTTGGTCACCAGAACCCCGATAACGACGCCATCATGAGCGCCGTCGTACTGTCCCAGCTGCTCAACCAGGTTGAGTATGCCGGCAACACCTACGAGGCCTGCGCCCTTGGTCAGCTTCCGGCAGAGTCCGCCAAGCTGCTCGCCGACGCCGGCATCGCCGAGCCTTGCGCGATCGAGTCCGTCGAGGCCGGTCAGCTCGTCGTCCTCACCGACCACAACGAGTCCGCCCAGTCCGTCGCCGGCCTTAAGGACGCCACGGTCTTTGGTGTCGTCGACCATCATCGCATCGGCGACTTCGAGACCGCCGGCCCGCTGCACTACATCTGCCTGCCCTGGGGCTCCAGCTGCACCATCGTCACCAAGCTCGCCGGCGTGCTCGGCGTTGAGCTTTCCGACGTCCAGGCCAAGCTGCTGCTCTCGGCCATGATGACCGACACGCTCATGCTCAAGAGCCCCACCACCACCGATGTCGACCGCGCCGTCGCCGCCAAGCTCGGCGAGCAGGTGGGCGTCGACCCGGTCAAGTTTGGCATGGAGGTCTTCCTCACCCGTCCGTCCGGCTCCTTCACCGCAGCTGAGATGGTCGGCAACGACATCAAGATGTTCGAGCCCGCCGGCAAGAAGCTGCTCATCGGCCAGTACGAGACCGTCGACAAGAGCCGCGCGCTCGGCATGATCGACGAGATTCGCGAGGCCATGCGCGCCTACGCCGCCGAGAAGGGTGCCGACGGCATCGTCCTGTGCATCACCGACATCATGGAGGAGGGCTCGCAGGTCCTGCTCGAGGGCGAGACCGAGGCCGCTCAGAAGGGCCTGGGCATTGCCGACGAGCACGACGGCGTCTGGATGCCGGGCGTCCTCTCCCGTAAGAAGCAGGTCGCTGCCCCCATCATGGCCGCCTGCTAGGTTTAGTTGACCAAACGCCACGACCGGATCGCGGACGCCCCGCGCTCCGGTCGTTTTTTGTGCACGTCGCCGCGTCGTCTCTTGGACAGGCGTGCCCGTGCCGTTGAGCAAATAATGTTCAACCTGTGGTTCCGCTTTTCGGCCACGCCTGCGTGCTTGTCGTGCAGGGTAGGCTAGATGCAAGCGTAATACGTTAGAGCGCGGCGCCGCCACTTGGGCGGGCCGTGCTTTTTTAAGACGGGAGCCATCCCGTGAAAGGAGCCGCCCATGGCAGCAACTGAGCAGCTGTTCAACGTTCGCGAGCGCAAGCGCTTTGAACGCCACGACATCTGGGAGCGCATCACCGAGAACGGCACGATTTCCGCCGCCGTCATGGTCTTCGCCGCCATCGCCGCCGTCATTTGCGCCAATACCGATGCCTACGAGGCCATCCATCACTTTTTGGAGACCCCGCTGTATGTGGGTCTGGGCAACCTTACGGCCGGTCTCACCGTTGAGCTATTCGTCAACGACTTCCTCATGGCGATTTTCTTTTTGCTGGTGGGCATTGAGCTCAAGTATGAGATGACGGTCGGCGAGCTCAAAAACCCGCGCCAGGCTATGCTTCCCATGCTGGCGGCCGTGGGCGGCGTCGTCGTTCCCGCCTGCATCTATCTGATCTTTAACCATGCCGGCGCGCACAACGGCTGGGCCATTCCCATGGCAACCGATATTGCCTTTGCGCTGGGCGTGCTGTCGCTTTTGGGCAATCGCGTGCCCAACGGCGTGCGCGTGTTCTTCTCGACGCTCGCCATCGCCGACGACCTCATTTCCATCGCCGCCATCGCCATCTTCTACGGTCAGAGCCCCAATCCGTTTTGGTTGGGCGCCGCCGCGCTTGTGACCTGCGCGCTCGTGTGGCTCAACAAGACGCAGCACTACCGTCTCGCCCCGTATTCGGTGCTGGGCCTGCTGCTGTGGTTCTGCATGTTCAAGAGCGGCGTACATGCCACGCTTGCTGGCGTCATCTTGGCCTTTACCATCCCGGCCAAGTGCGGCGTCAAGCTCGATAGCCTCACCGATTGGTTGGGCGAGTGCCTGCCGCTGCTCGACGACCGCTACGACGACGAGGCGCACATCTTGGGCCAGCATGACTTTACCGTCTCGACCACCAAGGTCGAGCGCGTCATGCACCGCGTGACCCCGCCGCTCATCCGCATGGAGCGTCTGATCTCCACGCCGGTTAACTTTGTGATCCTGCCGATCTTTGCGTTTGTCAACGCGCAGGTTCGCCTGGTGGGCGTGGACATGAGCACGCTGCTCACCGACCCGGTGACGCTCGGCGTGTACTTTGGCATGCTGCTGGGTAAGCCGATCGGTATCTTTGGCATGACGTTCGCCTTGGTCAAGCTCAAGGCCTGCGAGCTGCCGCACAATGTCAACTGGCATATGATTGCCGGCGTGGGCATTCTGGGCGGTATCGGCTTTACCATGTCGATTCTCATCAGCGGCCTCGCCTTCCCGACGGCCCAGTTTGAGGTTCTGGCTGCCAAGGCCGCTATTCTCGCCGGCTCTGTCACCGCGGCCGTACTTGGCATGATCTACATGAGTGTGATCTGCAAGCACCCCGCGCCCAAGAACGAGTAAGAACGCAAAAACCGGGGCCGGACATGCCCCGGATACCCTCGTATGCAAAAAACGCCGTTTGTGAGTACTGTCACAAACGGCGTTTCATTTATTTGACCACAGGCCCCAATGACTAGGTTTATTCCACGGTGCCGTAGATGGCGCCCCAGCCGTGGGCGGCCAAGGCGGAGTTGAGCTGGTCGCAAAGCGATTGGCGGTCGTAGTAGCCGGGCGGCAAAAGGTTCACGATTTCCATAAGGTCGGGCGCCAGGTCCAAGATCTCGGCCTGCACGATGAGGTCCAGGCGATCGATGGCGTGGCGGTCGTAAAACAGTCCGTCGACCAGGCGCTGCAGGTCTCCGAATTCCTCGGCCTGGAACGATCCGTACTCCATAGTGCCTCCTTGGGCGCTCCACGCCGGCATGCGCGGCGATTCGTAATTTATTGCGATGGACTTAATCTATCACGGCTTCATAACGTTGCGGCGGTGGCGGTCTATACTTAGACGAACTGCAACGTCCCGCTTCGCGAAAGGTCGCACCCATGCAGACGATCTACCAGAAGATGGAAACCACCGAACTCGATGCCGCCATCGAGGCGCTCAAAGCCGAGGTCGCCGAGGTCAAGGCCAAGGGCCTGGCGCTCGACATGGCCCGCGGCAAGCCGTCGCCCTCCCAGGTGGACATCTCTCGACCCATGCTCGATATCCTCAATGCCGATGCTGATCTGCACGACGGCAACGTCGACTGCTCCAACTACGGCTGTTTTGAGGGTATTCCTTCGGCACGCAAGTTGGCAGGGGAGTTCCTGGGCTGCCCCGCCGAGCAGACGCTCGTGCTGGGTTCGTCGAGCCTTTTGATCGAGCACGATATCGCCGGCATGTTCTGGCGCTGTGGCTCGTGCGGCAGCGAGCCCTGGGACGCCTACGAGGCCGCGCACGACGGCAAGAAGGTCAAGTTCCTGTGCCCCGTTCCCGGCTACGATCGCCACTTTGGCATCACCGCCGACTTGGGCATCGAGAACGTCCCCGTTGCGATGACCGACAACGGCCCCGACATGGACGAGATCGAGCGCCTCGTTGCCGCTGACGACTCCATTAAGGGTATCTGGTGCGTGCCCAAGTATTCCAACCCCACGGGCATCACCTTTAGCGAGGACACTGTGCGCCGTCTGGTCGAGATGCCCACGGCCGCACCCGATTTCCGCATCTTCTGGGACAACGCCTACTGCGTGCACGACCTGTACGACGAGACCGACGAGCTCGCAAACATCTTTGACCTCGCTCGCGCGGCGGGCACCGAGGACCGCGTGGTGGCATTTGCCTCGACGTCCAAGATCACCTTCCCGGGCGCCGGTATCGGCTTTATCGGTGCGAGCCCCGCGGTCATCGCTGAGTTCTCCAAGCGCCTGAAGGCCGGCCTCATCAGCGCCGACAAGCTCAACCAGCTGCGTCACGTGCGCTTCCTTCCCACCATCGAGGCGGTCAAGGAGCACATGAAAAAGCATGCCGAGTTCCTGCGTCCGCGCTTTGAGGCCGTCGAGCGCAAGCTCACCGAGGGCTTGGGCGACACGGGCTGCGCCACCTGGACGCACCCCCGCGGCGGCTACTTTGTAAGCTTCGATGGTCCCGAGGGTTCAGCCCAGAAGGTCGCCGCGCTTTGCGCCGACCTGGGCGTCAAGCTCACGCCGGCCGGTGCTACCTGGCCCTATGGCAAGGACCCGCGCGACACCAACATCCGCATCGCGCCGAGCTATCCCACGGTCGAGGATCTGGAGGCCGCGCTCGATGTGCTGGTGCTGGCCGTTAAGCTCGTCGCTGCCGAGCTTGCGTGTGCCGAGCGCGCCTAACGCGCGGCTTCCCGTACTATCCGCACTTTCGATACGTAAAGGAGCGTATACATGGATTTGGGTATTTCCACCAACCCCACGCCAGAGCTTTACACCATTAAGGTAACCGGCGAGATCGATATCTCTAACGCCGATAGCCTGCGCAATGCCATCGACCTGGCGCTCGAGCAGCCCACCGAGGCCGTTGAGCTCGATTTTGCCCAGGTGAGCTATATCGATTCGACGGGCATTGGCGTGCTCGTGGGCGCCGCGCACCACGCGGTCGACCACGGCAAGCGTTTTAGCTGCACCAATGTGCAGCCCCCGGTGATGCGCGTGGTCCAGCTGTTGGGTGTCGACCAGGAGATTTCGATCACCGCTGCATAATCTTTGCCCCCAAAAGGGCGTGCCGTTTGGCATATGTTTGTGATGCGCTCGGACGTTTTGGCGTCCGGGCGCTATACTTGACCGAATGAATAGACGAGTTCCGGCCGAATGGCGCGGTGCGGGCTCGACTCACATCGAGCCTTGGAGGTATGTGTGTTTGGTATTGGAGAGGGTGAGCTCGCGATCATCGTGGTCTTCGGCTTTTTGCTGTTTGGCCCGGATAAGCTCCCACAGATGGGCCGCACGATCGGCCGTGCCATCCGTCAGTTCCGCGAGACGCAGGAAAAGATGACGGCCGTTGTTCAGTCCGAGATTATCGATCCGGTGAGCGAGGCCGCGTCGGCCCCGGTCAAGCCCAAGAAGGCTGCTGCGACCGACGACGATTCCGATGCGGACGAGGATGCCGTCGAGACGGCAGCGCCCGCCAAGAAGGAGACCTTTGCCGAGCGTCGCGCCCGCCTTGCTGCCGAGAAGGCCGCAAGCGAGGGTGCTGCTGAGGGCGAAGGTGCTGCTGAGGAGGCCGAGGGCGCCGAGCCTGCCGCTGCCGCCGAGCCTGTCGTCGAGCCCGAGCCTGCTGCAGAACCGGAGCCCGAGCCCGAGCCGGTAGAGCCCACGACGGCCGACCTCTACGCCCGTCGTCCCCGCAAGCGCAAGGCCGTCGTCGACCAGCTTGCCCGCGAGCTCGAGGCCGAGGACGACGCCGCTGCCGCCGATGCCCCGAAGGGAGGCGATGAGTAATGCCTATCGGACCTGCGCGCATGCCGCTCTTCGATCACCTGGGCGAGCTCCGTCGCCGCCTGACCATCGTGGTCGTGTCGGTGTTTGCCGCCGCTATCGTGCTGTATTTCGCCACGCCTGTGGTGCTCGACATCCTGGAAGACCCCATCCGCTCCTTTGTGCCGGACGGTAAGTTCTACATCACCACCACGCTCGGCGGCTTTGGCCTGCGCTTCTCGCTGGCCATCAAGATGGCCGTGGTCATGTGCACGCCCATGATCATCTGGCAGATTCTGGCATTTTTCCTGCCGGCACTGCGTCCCAACGAGCGCAAATGGGTCGTGCCCACGGTGCTCGCCTCGACGGTGCTGTTCTTCCTGGGCGCCATCTTCTGCTATTTCATCATCATCCCGGCGGGCTTTGAGTGGCTTATCGGCGAGACCTCGGCCGTCGCCACGGCGCTGCCCGACCTGGAGAACTACGTCAACATGGAGCTGCTCTTTATGATCGGCTTTGGCGTGGCGTTTGAGCTGCCGCTCATCATCTTCTACCTGTCCGTCTTCCACATCGTGTCCTACGCGGCCTTCCGCGGCGCCTGGCGCTACGTGTACGTGGGCCTGCTTGTGGGCTCGGCTGTGATTACGCCCGACGGCTCGCCCGTTACGCTGGGCCTCATGTATGGTGCCCTGCTCTCGCTCTACGAGATTTCGCTCGCCATTGCCCGCGTGGTCATTACCGCGCGCGAGGGCAAGGAGGGCTTGTTTGTGAGCCGTCTGGACCTGTTCTCGGACGATGAGGACGACGAGGAGTAAATCGGTATGCACGAGGTTGGCATTGTCAACGGCATACTCGATACAGTGATTCGCGCGGCGCGTGGGGCGGGGGCCTCGCGCGCCGTTTTGGTAACGCTGCGTATCGGGGATATGACCGAAGTTGTGCGCGAGGCGCTCGACTTTGCGTGGGAGACATTTCGCGATGAGGACCCGCTCACGCGAGGCTGCGAGCTTGCCGTGGAGGAAGTCCATCCACAAAGCGAGTGTCTGGACTGCGGGGAGGTCTTTGAGCACGATCGCTTCCATTGCCGCTGTCCCCAATGTGGCGGCGCCAACGTGCGTCTGCTGCACGGCCGCGAGCTCGACATCGCAAGTATCGAAATCGAAACCCCCGACGATTAGCCCGCTAGCCATCTGGTGATGGGGTATAAAGGGGCCAAAGTAAGGAGTGCCGAGTATGGCTGAGAAAACGATTGATATCGCGTCGCCGATTCTGTCGCGCAATGAGCGCCTGGCAGATCAGCTGCGACAGCGATTTAAAGAGACAAACACCTATGTGATCAATGTGCTGTCGAGCCCCGGTTCGGGCAAGACCACCACGATCCTGGGCACCAACGAGCGCCTGCGCGACAAGGCTGGCCTGCGCTGTGCCGTCATCGAGGGCGATATTGCCTCGGATGTCGACGCCATCACCATGAAGGAAGCCGGCATGCCCGCCATCCAGATCAACACGGGTGGCCTGTGCCACCTCGAGGGCAACATGATCATGGAGGCCGTTGACGCGTTCGACCAGGCCGTCGGTCTGGAGAACATCGACGTCATCTTTATCGAAAACGTGGGCAACTTGGTCTGCCCGGTCGACTTTGACCTGGGTGAGAACCTGTCCATCATGATTCTCTCGGTGCCCGAGGGCGACGACAAGCCCATCAAGTACCCGGGCATCTTCCAGCACGCTGGCGCGCAGCTGCTCAATAAGGTCGACGTGGCCCCGGCTTTCGATTTTGACATGGATAGGTATACTAAGACACTCGATGACCTCAATCCGCAGGTGCCGCGGTTTGCCGTGAGCGCGCGCAAGGGCGAGGGCATGGATGCCTGGTGCGATTGGCTCATCGGGCAGATTGAGCAAGCAAGGGCGTAAGTCGGCCGCCATACGGGCGGGCGTAGCCGCAGAGATACGAGATAGGAGCCTCTTTTGAAGCTCATCATCGCCGAGAAAAATGACGCCGCGCGTCAGATTGCCGAGCGGCTGTCCACGGGTAAGCCCAAAAAGGACAAGGTGTACAACACCGCAATCTACCGTTTTGAGTGGAAGGGCGAGGAATGCGTGACGATCGGCCTTGCCGGTCACATCCTTGCGCCCGATTTTTGCGACAGCGTGCTGTTCGATAAAAAGCTGGGCTGGTATTCGGTCACCGAGGACGGCGAGATGCTGCCGGCCGACATACCCGATGGCCTGGCGCGTCCGCCCTACGACACCAAGCGCAAGCCGTTTCTTGCCGACGGCATCTCAATCAAGGGCTGGAAGCTCGAGAGCCTGCCTTACCTCACCTGGGCGCCCGTCATTAAGCTACCGGCCGAGAAGGAGCTCATTCGTTCGCTCAAGAACCTCGCTAAAAAGTCCGACAGCGTCATCATCGCCACGGACTTCGACCGCGAGGGCGAGCTGATCGGTTCGGACGCCCTCAACAAGGTGCGCGAGGTTGCGCCCGACTTGCCGGTTGCCCGCGCTCAGTATTCTTCGTTTACCAAGGCCGAGATTACGCAGGCCTTCGATAATCTCGTCTCGCTCGACCAGAACCTGGCCGACGCCGGCGAGAGCCGTCAGCACATCGACCTCATTTGGGGCGCGGTGCTCACGCGCTACCTGACGCTCGCCAAGTTTGGCGGCTTTGGCAACGTGCGTTCCGCCGGTCGCGTGCAGACACCGACGCTCGCCCTGGTGGTCGAGCGCGAGCGCGAGCGCATGGCGTTCGTGCCCGAGGACTATTGGCAGATTCGCGGCATGGGTGCCGCGCAGGGCGCAGCCGAGGACGATCGCTTTAAGATCGCGCACAAGACAGCGCGCTTTACCGACAAGGACGCTGCCGAGATGGCGTATGGTCACGTCGACGGTGCCAAGACGGCAACCGTCGCCGCGGTGACCAAGCGCTCGCGCAAGCAGCAGCCGCCCACGCCGTTTGCGACCACCTCGCTGCAGGCTGCCGCCGCAGCCGAGGGTATCTCGCCTGCGCGTACCATGCGCATCGCCGAGTCCCTCTACATGGCCGGTCTCATCAGCTACCCGCGTGTCGACAATACCGTGTACCCCGCGACGCTTGATCTGGGCGCTGTGGTGAGTGACCTTGCAAAGATCAACCCGGCGCTGGCGCCCGTGTGCAAAAAGGTCCTCGCCGGCCCCATGAAGCCCACGCGCGGCAAGGTCGAGACCACCGACCACCCGCCTATCTATCCCACGGGCGAGGGCGATCCGTCCACACTCGACGGCGGCCAGCGCAAGCTCTACGACCTCATCGCCCGCCGCTTCCTAGCGACGCTTATGGGTCCCGCGACCATCGAAAACACTAAGCTCGAGCTCGACGTGAACGGTGAGCCGTTCGTGGCTTCGGGCGATGTGCTCGTGACCCCGGGTTTCCGCGAGGCGTACCCGTACGGACTCAAGCGCGACGAGCAGATGCCGCCGCTGGAGCAGGGCGATACGGTCGACGTGTTCGACATTAAGCTCGAGGCCAAGCAGACCGAGCCGCCCGCGCGCTACAGCCAGGGCAAGCTCGTGCAGGAGATGGAAAAGCGTGGCCTGGGTACCAAGTCCACGCGCGCGAGCATCATCGAGCGCCTGTATGCCGTGCGCTACCTCAAAAACGATCCCGTGGAGCCGAGTCAGCTGGGCATCGCCATCATCGATGCGCTGACGCAGTTTGCCCCGCGCATCACGAGCCCCGATATGACCAGCGAGCTCGATGGCGACATGACCCGTGTGGAGCGCGGCGAGGATACCGAAGAGCATGTCGTGACGCACTCGCGCGCGCTGCTGGCTGGCGTGCTCGACGAGCTGCTCAAGCATACGCAGGAGCTGGGCGACGCTATCAGCGACGCCGTCACGGCCGATGCACGCGTGGGCGCCTGTCCCAAGTGCGGCAAGGACCTGGTTATGAAGACGAGCGCCAAGACCCGCGGCAGCTTTATCGGCTGCATGGGATGGCCCGACTGCGATGTGACCTATCCGGTGCCGAGCGGCGTCAAGGTAAGCCCGCTCGAGGGCGAGGCGGCCGTGTGCCCCGAGTGCGGCGCGCCGCGCATTAAGTGCCAGCCGTTCCGCCAGAAGGCCTTCGAGATTTGCGTGAACCCCACGTGCCCCACCAACTACGAGCCTGACCTTAAGGTGGGCGAGTGCAAGGTGTGCGCCGAGGCCGGACGCCATGGCGACCTGATCGCGCACAAGAGCGAGAAGAGCGGCAAGCGCTTTATCCGCTGCACCAACTACGATGACTGCGGCGTGAGCTATCCTCTGCCGGCGCGCGGTAAGCTCGAGGCGACGGGTGAGACCTGCCCCGAGTGCGGCGCCCCCATCGTGGTGGTCAACACGGCGCGCGGTCCGTGGCGCATCTGCGTGAACATGGACTGCCCGACCAAGGAGAAGAAGCCCGCCCGCGGCCGCAAGACTGCGACCAAGGCGAGCACGGCCAAGAAGACGACGGCTAAGAAAGCCACTGCCGCCAAGAAGACGACCGCGAAGAAGTCGGCTGCCAAGAAAGCAGCCGCCGACAAGTAACGGCGCAGTCGAAACATTGCCCAAAAAAACGAGCGAGGACCCCACGATCCTCGCTCGTTTTTTGACCGGCAGTTAGGGACGTTCCTTTTCTGCCGGCAGTTTAGGAACGTCCCTAACTGCCGGCTCGGGAACGACAAAGCGCTAGTTCACTTCGACGGGTTTGGCGCCGGGATAGCGCTCCTCAAAGTCTAAGCGATACTTATTGTCATTGGTGCCCGCCACGTTGTCGCGTGACAGCGGCGCCACGATCTCATTCTTGTGGTCCTCGGGCTTGGCGTATTTCAGGCTGATCTCCCAGGCATCACAGATTGCGTCAATGCGGTGATCCAGGTCGTCATACAGGGCAACGATGTCCTTCCAGGAGCTGTAGTTCTTAGAGCTCGTCGGGACGTCCAGGTCCTCGACGATGTCGTAATACTGCTCGATGGTGTCCTCTGTGCGCTCGGCGACGTCGGCGAGATTTTGACGGGTGGTGCGATCTTCTTCCAGATAGCTGCCGTTGAAGTTCTGCGCGCAGCCACGGACGTAGTTATCGAGGTCTTCGAGCAAGTCGTAGTATTCGCTCAGTCGGCGGTAGAGGTTCTGCTCGGAGAGCGTTGCTTCGCCGCCATCCTCGTCGTCATCGTCATCATCGTCGTACAGGCTGTTGGGATTGCCGAGAGGCTTTAGGTCATCGTCGTCGACGTCATGGTGCAGCTTAGCTACCTCGGCAGTCGTCTGCGTGGCGGCGTTGTCGAAAGGCTTGATCACAAAGAAAACAACCAGGGCGATGATAATCGCCACCAGCACGACGATAACGGCGATAAGCGGCCCGGTGCCGCTCTTTTTGGGAGCGGGGGTCTGTGGCGAAGCGGGCGCGTATGCGGGAGCCGGCTGCTGTTGGGACGAGCCGCTCGCGACGGGTATGCGCTGCGTGGTCTCGACGGCCGCGGGGCCTGCGGCGGGGTCGGGGCGATAGGCGAGGGGGTCGTCCGCCTTGGCTTGCGGCGTATCGAGGGAGCCGGTCTGCTCAAAAGCGGGCTGGCTATCGCTCGCGGTTGTTTGCTCAACGGGTGCACCGCACGAGGTGCAGAACTTGGCATTATCTGCAAGAAGCTTGCCGCACGAGGCGCAATACCGAGACATTGCCACTCCTTTCGCCACATTTCAATGCAATACGACGATTATACCCAGCACCCCAAATTCCCCTTCATAAGTTGCGGTGAAATAGGGACTGTTTGGCGGTCTCAGAGCTTCAATCAGTCCCTATTTCACCGCAACTTCGGGGATGCCTCGATGGCTAGGTTGGATTTGGGACGCGCCTGCCCCTGGGGTATCATGGCTTGGTTGATATATCTGCATTTACGCGCCTTGTAGGAAGGGGCTGCGCCCATGGCTTTTGAGCCCGCTCAACATAGCTTTATCACGCTCGAGGGCGTCGATGGCGCCGGCAAGTCCACGCAGGCGCGCCTGCTTGCCCGCGCGCTCGAACTCGCTGGCTACCAGGTTGTGAGCCTGCGCGAGCCGGGCGGTACCGCCATCAGCGAAAAGATCCGTGCTCTGCTGCTCGACCCCGCCAATACGGCGATGGGCGACACCTGCGAGTTGTTGCTCTACGAGGCCGCGCGCGCCCAGTTGGTGCACGAGGTCATCGCGCCTGCTCTTGCTGCCGGCAAGGTGGTCCTGTGCGACCGCTTCTACGATTCCACAACTTGCTATCAGGCGTTTGCCGATGGCCTCGATCGCCAGATAGTGCGCGATGCCAACAACCTGGCCGTCGCGGGGACGCACCCGGCGCTCACGCTCGTCTATCACATCACGCCCGAGCAGGCGGCGCTGCGCATGGCATCCCGTGGCGCGGCAGATCGCATGGAGGCCAAGGGCATGGCCTTCCAAGAGCGCGTCTACCAGGGATTTTGCGCCATTGCCGCCGAGGAACCAAACCGCGTAAAGCTCATCGACGCGACCGCGTCCATCGAGGACGTCTTCGCGCAGACGGTCGAGCGGGTTCGCGCCTACGGCCTCGACATTTCCCAGGATGCCGTCGCTGCCGCGCTTGCCAAGGAGGCCGAGTAACATGGCCCCCGCTCAGGCAAGCCTGCTGGCCAAGCTCGACACCCAAGAGCGCGTGCGCGACTTTTTGACCAATGCCGTCGCCAGCGGCCGCGCATCGCACGCCTACCTGTTTTTGGGCGCGCCCGGCGCGGGCAAGCTCGACGCTGCGTGGGCGCTCGCCCAAGCCTTCCTGTGCGAGCAGGATGGCTGTGGCTCATGCGATAGCTGCGTGCGCGTCGCCCGCCATACGCACCCCGACGTGCACTATTACACGCCCGAGAGCGCCACGGGCTACCTCATCGCCCAGACCCGCGAGCTGCTCGACGACGTGCCGCTGGCGCCCATCCGTGCCAAGGCCAAGGTCTACATCATCGACCGTGCCGAGCAACTGCGCGCCAACACCGCCAACGCACTGCTCAAAACGCTCGAGGAGCCGCCCGAGGGCGTTATGTTCATCTTGCTGGGCACCTCGGCAGACGTGATGTTGCCCACCATCGTGAGCCGCTGCCAGTGCGTGCCGTTTCGGCTGGTGTCGCCCGCCGTCGCCGCGCAGGCCGTGAGCCGCGCCACCGGTCAGGACCCTGCGCGTTGCCGCATGGCCGTCGCCGTGGCGGGAAGCCCCACGCGTGGCATCGAGTTCCTCAAGAGCGCCGAGCGCCAGGACGCCCGCCGTCAGATGGTTCGCGCCATCGATTCGCTCATCGCCGCCGACGAGGCCGACGTGCTCAGCCGCACCAAGTCGCTCATCGTCGCCGTTAAGGCGCCGCTCGCCGAGGTCAAGTCCACGCAGGAAAAGGTGCTCGAGCAAAACGCCGACTACCTGTCGCGTGGAGCATTGAAGCAGCTTGAGGACCGCAACAAGCGCGAACTCAACGCGCGCGAGCGTTCGGGTATCATGGAAGCGCTGGCGAGCGCGCGGACGCTCATGCGCGATGTGCTGCTGACGCTTCAGGACGAGGCAGCCGACGTGGTGAACGAGGACGTGCGCGACACGATCGGTCGGCTTGCCGCCGCGACCAATGTTGCGGGTGCCACCCAGGCGCTCGAGGCAGTCGCGACCGCCGAGCGCAACATCGCCAGAAACGTTACTCCCCAGCTGGCCATCGAGGTCATGCTGTTCGATATCAGGAAGGCACTGAAATGCCGTTAGTTGTACCCGTTAAGTTTACCTACGCCTCGCGCGACCTGTGGTTCGACCCGCAGGATCTGGATATCCTCGAGGCAGATTACGCTATCTGCTCCACCGAGCGTGGAACCGAGATCGGTCTGGTCACGGCCGATCCCTTCGAGGTACCGCAAGACGAGATCGGTCAGCCGCTCAAGCCCGTGCTGCGTGTGGCGAGCGACATCGACCTGCAGCTTGCCGACGACCTGGCCATCCAGGGTGACGAGGCCATGGTCGATTTCCGCCGTCTGGTCAAAGAGCTCGACCTCGAGATGAAGCCGGTCGGCGTCGAGTACCTGTTTGGCGGCGAGAAGGCCGTGTTCTACTTTGCGGCCGAGGAGCGCGTCGATTTTCGCCAGCTCGTCAAGGATCTGTCCTCGACGCTGCACATTCGCGTCGACATGCGCCAGATCGGCGTGCGCGACGAGACCCGCCTGGTGGGCGGCTATGCCCAGTGCGGACAGGAGCTCTGCTGCACGCGCTTTGGCGGACAGTTTGAGCCCGTCTCGATTCGCATGGCAAAAGAGCAGGACCTGCCGCTCAACTCGTCCAAGATCAGTGGCGTGTGCGGTCGCCTGATGTGCTGCCTGCGCTACGAGTTCGAGGCCTACAAGGACTTTAAGAGCCGAGCGCCCAAAAAGAAGACGCTTATCGATACGCCGCTCGGCAAGGCGCGTATTCAGGAATATGACACGCCGCGCGAGCAGCTGGTGCTGCGCCTGGAGAACGGCAAGGTCTTTAAGGTCAACCTGGCCGATATGACGTGCTCGGAGGGCTGCAAGAAGAAGGCCGCCGAGCAGGGCTGCAATTGCCGCCCCGACTGCGTGACGCGCGATGTGCTCGAGCGCATCGAGTCGCCCGAGATGCGTCTGGCGCTCATGGAGCTCGATCGCGAAAACGGCGTCGATGTGGGCGATGGCCTGTCGAGTGCCGACCGTCTGACCGGCACGTCGATGCCCAAGCGCCGTCGTCGCGATGCTGAATCCGATGCTCGCGCCGGTCAGGGTCAGGGCGAGGGCCGTGGCCGCGGAAAGGGCCGCGGTAAGGCCGAGGCACCCGAGGCCGAGGGGGC
>OLRJ01002090.1_pt1 | contig 15584 bp, 15 predicted proteins | sample 1672741 | NCBI WGS metagenome assembly OLRJ01 (sample SAMEA3136719, study PRJEB25190) | human gut metagenome | biome: human gut; feature: human-associated habitat; material: faeces | place: Austria | collected 2013
AAGAAAGTAATTGAAAGGAGAAAAATATATGAGCAATTATGATGTAATTATTATCGGTGCAGGACCTGGGGGAATCTTTGCAGCTTATGAGCTGGCAGAGAAAGCACCGGAATTGAAGGTGGCGGTATTTGAAGCCGGCAATCCACTGGAGAAGAGAAAATGCCCGATCGATGGAAAGAAGATTAAGAGCTGCGTGAACTGCAAGACATGCGCGATTATGAGTGGATTCGGTGGAGCAGGAGCATTTTCAGATGGAAAATACAATATCACAAATAATTTTGGTGGAACATTGTATGAGTATATCGGTAAAGAGACAGCAATCGATTTAATGAATTACGTAGATGAGATCAATGTGAAATTCGGTGGTGAGGGTACAAAAATGTATTCCACATCAGGAACACATATTAAGAAACTCTGTATGCAGAATAAGCTGAATCTTTTGGATGCATCTGTTCGTCATCTTGGAACAGATATCAACTATGTCGTTCTTGAGAATCTCTATGCAAAGTTGAAAGATACTGTAGAGTTCCGTTTTAACTGTCATGTAGATGATGTGGAAGCGGTTGACGGCGGATATCGCGTGATTACAAAAGATGGCGTAGATGAATGTAAGAAATGTATCGTTTCTGTAGGAAGAAGCGGAAGTAAATGGATGGAGAAAGTGTGTGAGAATCTTGACATCACAACAAAATCCAACCGTGTAGATATCGGAGTTCGTGTGGAACTTCCAGCAGTTATTTTCTCACACCTTACAGATGAACTGTATGAAAGCAAGATTGTCTACAGAACAGAGAAGTTTGAAGATAAAGTCAGAACATTCTGTATGAATCCGAATGGAATCGTTGTAAATGAGAATACAAACGGAATCGTTACAGTAAACGGACATAGCTATGAAGATCCGGCAAAGCAGACAGAGAATACAAACTTTGCGCTTCTTGTGGAGAAACATTTTTCAGAGCCGTTCAAAGACAGTAATGGATATGGTGAAAGTATTGCACGCCTGTCTAATATGCTTGGAGGTGGCGTTCTTGTACAGCGCTTTGGTGATCTGATCCGAGGAAGAAGAAGTACACCGGCACGTATTGCAGAGAGTTTTCTGACACCGACACTTTCCGCAGAACCGGGAGATTTGAGCCTTGTATTGCCGAAACGTATTCTTGATGGAATCATTGAGATGATCTACGCTTTGGATAAGATCGCACCTGGAACAGCAAATGATGATACACTGCTCTATGGTGTAGAAGTTAAGTTCTACAATATGGAAGTGAAACTGGATGAACATCTTGAAACAAAACACAAGGGCCTGTATGTGATTGGAGACGGAAGTGGAGTGACACATTCATTGTCCCATGCATCAGCAAGTGGTGTGTTCGTAGCAAGAGAGATTGCAGAAGAAGTGTAAATTGATAGAAGTTAATAGTTAAAATAAAGGGGAGTTTTTCATTTGCAGAAATTACATGAAGTGTGTTTGTGTATTGCAGGTGAAAAACTTCCCTTTTTTCTTATGTATAAAAAAGAAACTTGAGTTTTTGTTGTTTTTACAAATAAAACAGTTGGATTTTGTTGATTCTTAATTAAAGCGTGTTGAGATTTATTGGAATCTCCTTGACAGAAAGGCATATAGATAGTATTATTTATAGTAAGAGAGTTTATGGCTGAGACTGGGTTGCTGGTCACATCGTGTGAACAGTAACGAGACTGGCTGTGAACAGAGAATGTTAGTGGATTAACATACAGGATTGTATGAATGAGAATTACAGAATCTATGTGAAAGAGAGGAACTGACAGATGGCGAATGATCACGGAGAACAGATTAGAATTGTACAGGAAACAGTTGCAGGTAAGGAGATTACATTTGCACATGTAATGGGAGGTCCGGCTCCGATTATTTATCAGAAACTTGGATTGAATCCACATCTGGATTATCGTTCTTCTGCAATTGGAATTATGAATATGACTCCACCGGAGTCAGCAGTTATCGCATCTGATATTGCAGTGAAAAGCGGTAATGTTTATCTTGGATTCGCAGACCGCTTTACAGGAACACTGATCATTACAGGAGAGATCTCTGATGTAACTTCTGCACTGACAGAAGTTGTAGATTATTTCAGAGATTCTCTTGGTTATGTAGTCTGTGATATTACAAAACGATAGGAAGTGCGCTTATGGAACGGGAACGTATAACGAGAGAAGAGCTCATGGAGCGTCTGTTTCATGATGACTATGAGAATCTGAAAGGAAAGAAGCTTCGTATGACTCGTGTGCGCGTGCCGGGGAAGGAAGTCTGCATGGCGCATATTATTAGCAGATCAGATGAGGTTATTTATCAGAATCTAGGATTACATATCGGAACTCATGAAGGTGAGAATCACACAGGAGAGTCTATTGGACTTCTGCGTTTTACACCGTGGGAAGCAGTTGTAGTTGCTGCAGATGTAGCATTCAAGAGTGCAGATGTCGAGATTGGTTTTATGGATAGATTCTGCGGAACACTGATTCTGACCGGCGGATTGACACAGGTACAGACAGCGGTGGAAGAAGTAGTTCGATTTTTTGATGAAAGACTTGGCTTTGCAGTGTGCGAGGTTCATAGAAGTTAAGAAAACAGAGGCGTAACAGAATGAAAAAGATATTTTTAATGGGGAGAAGTGAAGCGGGGAAGACTTCACTGACGCAGGCTCTTAAGGGAGAAGAACTGCATTATGTGAAGACACAGTATACGAATACAGAAGATGATACGATCGACTCTCCGGGAGAGTATGCAGAGTCTAAGCATTTCAGTGTTGGACTTGCCTGTTTTTCATTTGAGGCAGACGTGATTGCTATGGTGCAGGCTGCAGATGAACCGTTCAATCTGTTCGGACCTGGAAGCAGATGTTTTATCCAACGTCCATTGATCGGAATCATTACAAAGATTGATTCACCGTACGCAAATGTTGATATGGTGAGACTTTGGATGAAGAATGCCGGATGTGAACGCATTTTCGAAGTAAATAATAAGACGCGGGAAGGTATCAAAGAGCTCATGGATTATCTGAATGAGCCTGTGGAAATACTGACATTGGATCGTGCCAGATATAAACAGTCATTGGGATTGAATGACTGGGATCCACTACCGGAAGGTGTAGAGTATCCGGATGGCATGTAGATATCAAAAGATTAAGGTGACTGTTCAGAGCCAACCTTCAAAATGCTACGCATTTTGAAGGTGTGGCGTATCCGCCAAATAAAATTTCAAAAACAGTCTTAAAAATGCAAGCATTTTACATCTATTTTTGAAATTTTGCTTGGCTCTGAACAGTTACAAATTAAGAAAAATATCCCTCTTGAGGTATTTCTGGAAGATGGAATATGCTATAATGATTATGTAGCAATTAGTTCGATCAACAGAATGACATCAGGAGGGATTTTTATGTTGTGGACAAGAAGTGAATTAAAGGGAAGAGCAAAGTTCCTGTTGAAACAGAATTATTGGTATTCTGTTCTTGCGGCATTGATTTATACGTTTCTTTTGGGAAATGGATTTACGTATTCTTATAATGCACTAAAGAATAAGAATAGTGAGGTGGAAACTTCGATACAAGGTTTTCATCCGATTCTAATGTTGGGGATTGTAGCAACTGTAGCAGTTGTGGTTGTAATTTCATTTATTGTATATCTGGCTATTGCCTATTTCCTATGGAATCCAATGACTGTCGGCTGTTGTAAATTTTTCAAAAATGGAAGAGACGGAAGACAGGATGTGAAAGATATTTTCCGTATGGTAAGAGATTGCAATAAGACAGTACGTATGACAATGCTTCTGAAGACAATTTATCTTACATTGTGGTCACTGTTATTTATTGTTCCCGGTGTGATCAAAGGATATGAATATGCGATGGTACCGTATCTTCTGCTCGATCATCCAGAGATGAGCAGACAGGAGATTTTTGCGGAGAGCAAACGAATGATGATGGGGAATAAATGGGATGCGTTTGTGCTGGATCTTTCCTTTATCGGCTGGCATTTGCTGGGGGCATGTACGTTTGGGATCTTAACTTTTCTTTATGTAAATCCGTATCAGTATTATACAGAGGCAGAGTTGTATCATGTGCTGAGAGATAGAATGTGAATATAGATTTATATTATGAAACTTAGAGTAAAAAAGCTCACAGCTGGTTGTAGACGATCAGCTGTGAGCTTTTCTTTTGCAAAATAAAAATAGAAGACAACTCAATATTTTCTATTGACATTAAAAACCAATGTGATAAACTTGTTTACGCAGGAACTGTTCGTTGATGAACAGTTCATTAACAAACAGTTCCTGCATGTGAAGATGGAAAGGAGGATTACAATTTTGTGTGAAGAACATTTTCATATCGCTCCACAGGTACATAAAATGGATCGTTCCATTTCAAAATTACTTGAGGCGAGAGTAAAAGCGGAAGGGTTGGATGAAGGAACCCTTATGCATGGATGGATTTTGCGTTATCTCTATGAACATCAGGATGCAGAGATTTATCAGAAAGACATAGAGAAGTATTTCGGAATCTGCCGTTCGGGAGTAACGAATATCATTCAGGCTTTAGAGAAGAAAGGACTTGTCTATCGTGCTTCGGTCGCGAGTGATGCAAGGCTGAAAAAGGTTATGTTGACAGAGGCAGGACGCGAAAGCCACGAAAAGCTTGGAGAGATTTTCAAGCGAATGGACGCAGAACTGGAAGAAGGAATTACCGAAGAAGAATTACAGGCATTTTTGAGAGTGACTCATAAGGTCCATCTCAATCTAAGAAAAATGAGAGGAGAGAATTCATGATTCGTACTTTATTAAAAGAAGTAAAAGAGTATAAGGCAGCATCGATCGCGACACCGATTTTCATGATTCTTGAAGTTTTATTTGAGACATTGATCCCGTTTTTGATGGCATCGATCATTGATAAAGGGGTTAATACGGGTGATATCCACCACATTTATAAAGTGGGTGGAATCATGATCGTAGCAGCATTTTTAGGCCTGCTTGCCGGAATGGCGGGAGGACGTTATGGAGCAAAGGCTTCTACAGGTTTCGCAAAGAATTTGAGAAATGCAATGTTTGATCGGATTCAGACATATTCGTTTGCAAATATTGATCATTTCAGTACAGCAGGACTGGTAACGCGTCTGACAACAGATGTAACAAATGTGCAGAATGCGTATCAGATGATGTTACGCATGATGATGAGAGCACCGGCAAGTATGGTCTGTGCGATGGTGATGGCATTTGCGATCAATGCAAGGCTGGCAAGTATTTATCTTGTGGCAGTCTTGATTCTTGGAATTATTTTGTTTTTTATTATCCGTCATGCAACTGCATATTTCCAACAGGCATTTCCGAAATATGACGCATTGAATGAGTCTGTTCAGGAAAATGTATCTGCAATCCGTGTTGTCAAAGCGTATGTACGAGAGGACGAGGAGACAAGCAAATTCAAACGTGCAAGTAAGAATATTTATGATATTTTTGTAAAAGCAGAGAAGAATGTTATCTGGAATGCGCCAATCATGATGTTTACAGTTTACACCTGTATTATTTTAATCAGCTGGTTCGGTGCGAAGATGATTGTTGTGGATTCTCTTACAACCGGAGAACTGATGAGTCTTCTTGCTTATTGTATGAATATTCTTATGAGTCTTATGATGCTTTCGATGGTTTTCGTCATGATTTCCATGAGTATGGCAAGTATGCGCCGTATTGCGGAAGTGCTGAATGAAAAAACAGATATTCACAATCCAGAGCATCCGGTATATGAAGTCGCAGACGGAAGCATTACATTTAAAAATGTAGACTTTTCTTATAAGAAAGACAGTGCAGAGAAGGTTCTCAAAGACATCAATCTGGAGATTCGTTCCGGAGAAACGATTGGAATTATCGGAGGAACCGGAAGTGCGAAGACAAGTCTGGTCAATCTGATCAGTCGTCTGTATGATGTGACGGACGGAGAGATTCTGGTTGGTGGAAAAAATGTAAAAGAATATGATCTTGAGGTGCTCCGTAATCAGGTGTCTGTAGTGCTTCAGAAAAATGTCTTATTTACAGGAAGTATTTTAGACAATCTCCGTTGGGGAGACAAAGAAGCGACAGATGAAGAGTGTATCCAGGCATGTAAACTGGCCTGTGCAGATGAATTTATCGAGCGCTTCCCGGATAAATATAATACGCATATTGAACAGGGCGGAAACAATGTGTCCGGTGGTCAGAAGCAGAGACTCTGTATTGCAAGAGCATTGCTAAAGAAGCCGAAGATCCTGATTCTTGATGACAGTACAAGTGCTGTTGATACTGCAACAGATGCGAAGATCCGACGTGCATTCCGTGAAGAGATTCCGGATACGACAAAGCTGATCATTGCACAGCGTGTATCCAGTGTTCAGGATGCAGACCGTATTATTGTGATGGATGAAGGAAAGATTCATGGATTCGGAACACATGATGAACTGCTTGTGTCAGATGAGATTTATCGCGAGGTATATGAGTCTCAGACACAGGGAGGCGGAGATTTTGATGAAAATGGAGGTGAAGCATAATGCGCGGACCAATGGGAAAACCAAAGAATAGAGTGGAAAATCCTGGGAAATTACTTAAACGTTTGATGGATTATATTTTCCGGGATTATAAATTTCACTGCATTATAGTATTCATCCTTATTTTTGTAGGAGTTATTGCAAATGTTCAGGGAACAATGTTCACAAGAGATTTGATTGATAAATACATTACACCGTTTTTATTGTCCAGTGATACACCGAACTTTACACCGCTTGCACATGCAATCGGAAAAGTTGCTTGCTTTTATGGAGTCGGAATCGTGGCAACTTATACTTACAACCGAATTATGATCAATGTGACACAGGGAATGATGATGAACATGAGAAATGATCTGTTCAGTCACATGGAGAAACTTCCGATTAAATATTTCGATACACATGCGCATGGCGATATTATGTCAATCTACACGAATGACATTGATACACTTAGACAGATGGTAAGCCAGAGTATTCCGCAGATTATCAACAGTGGATTTACAATTGTCAGTGTATTTATCAGTATGCTGATCTTGAATATTCCACTGACAGCAGTGACGATGGTTATGGTTGCGATCATGATCTGGGGAACAAAGAAAGCTGCCGGACAGAGTGGAAAATATTTCCTTGAGCAGCAGAAGAATCTTGGTAAGGTCAACGGATATATTGAAGAAATGATGAACGGCCAGAAGGTTGTGAAGGTATTCTGTCATGAAGAAGAAAGTAAGACAGAATTCAAAAAGTTGAATGAGGATCTGTTTGTAAGCGCAGACCGTGCAAATACTTATGCAAACTTCCTCGGTCCTATGAATGCGCAGATTGGAAATATCAGTTATGTAATGTGTGCAATCGTTGGAGGTGCACTTGCTCTTAACCATGTCGGTGGATTTACATTGGGCGGTCTGGCAAGTTTCCTTACATTTAATAAAAGCTTCAGTATGCCGATTAACCAGGTGAGCCAGCAGCTGAATGCGATTGTTATGGCACTCGCAGGTGCGGAACGTATCTTTACACTTCTGGATGAAAAAGTGGAAGTGGATGAAGGTTATGTTACATTAGTTAATGCGAAAGAAGAGAATGGAAAACTGATAGAAAGTGAGAAACGTACTGGCCGCTGGGCATGGAAACATACACATCAGGCAGATGGTTCTGTTGATTATGTTGAGTTAAAAGGGAATGTTGTATTTGACGGAGTGGATTTCGGATACAATGATGACAAAATCGTCCTTCATGATGTAAAGCTATATGCAGAACCGGGGCAGAAGATTGCTTTCGTAGGTTCAACAGGAGCCGGTAAGACGACAATTACAAATCTGATCAATCGTTTCTACGATATTCAGGATGGTAAGATCCGCTATGACGGAATTAATATTAACAAGATCAAGAAAGCAGATCTTCGACATTCTCTTGGAATCGTATTGCAGGATACACATTTGTTTACTGGTACAGTGAAAGATAATATTCGTTTTGGAAAGCTGGATGCAACAGATGAAGAAATCATTGCAGCAGCAAAGCTGGCAAATGCAGATGGATTTATCCGCAGACTTCCGGAAGGATATGACACGGTGATCACCGGAGATGGAGCAAACTTAAGTCAGGGACAGCGACAGCTTCTTGCGATTGCCCGTGCGGCAGTAGCAGATCCACCGGTATTGATTCTGGATGAGGCAACAAGTTCAATCGATACCCGCACAGAGCGTATTATCCAGGAAAGTATGGACCGGCTGATGCATGGCCGTACTACCTTTGTGATCGCACACCGTTTGTCAACAGTTCGTAATTCTGACTGTATCATGGTACTTGAACAGGGAAGGATTATCGAGAGAGGTACACACGACCAGTTGATTGAAGAGAAAGGTAAGTATTATCAGCTGTATACAGGAAATGCAATATCAGCGTAGAAGAAAGTAGAGATAAAAAAGAACTGAACCCAGATAATTAATGTCAATGGGTTCAGTTCTTTTTGAAATAGAAATCAACGTTCAGTAAAATCTAAAGCTTCATGTGCGAGTTTACGTTCAGCTTCCCCAGCAGAACGGTATTTCAAAAGAAAATTCACTTCATTTTTTGTAAGAAGAATGTCGTTTTCACTATTTTCAATTTTAATACAGAAATAGTTTTTTACTTCAACTGATGATGGATTCTTTGCATTGCAGTACTGAGTGATAAGCGAGTCGACAGAGGTGTGATAGATCCAGGATAGTTCAGCAAGAAGTTGAAGGTTTGGTTCACGTACGCCGGTTTCATAATTTGAATAAGCCTGATGAGTGATATGCAGCTTTTTGCCGATCTGAGCCTGCGTGTAGTTATATTGCTTTCTCAAACGCCGTAGATTATCCGCAAGTTGAATATTTGCCATAGTTTCACCTCCGTTTCTATCATCCGTTAAGGTTCAAGGATGTCTTTTCCCTCAATGAGATATTCATAAGAAACGTCGAAGATCTCAGTTAGAGCTTTCAATTCTATGTCTGTAACGTAACGTTTGTTGGTTTCTATTCGTGTAATTACATTTTTGTCCATATCATATCCGCGCAATTGGAGTTTGTAAGCTAAAAGTCTCTGTGACATATGGCGTTGCCGACGAAGTTCAATGAGCCTTTTGCCGATCAGATTCTTCTCTCCGGTAGTAGGTGTTCGTTTTGGCATAGTTCTAATCCCTCCTGCAAATAGTGTGAACAGGTTTGTCTCGTTTTTTGCACTTTTAATGATTTTACATGGAATTGAGTAACCAAATGGTTGGAATAATGAGACAAATGGAAAATAATTGTATGATTTGTAATGATTGATCTCCGAAGATAGTGTATAATGTATTCCAAAGATATTTTAGAGAACTAGGAGAAAATACACCATGTATGAAATAATGACTGCCGATGAAGCAATCCGGCTGATTCGGGACGGAGACTGTATCTGTGTGAATTCATTTGTCGGAATAGAGAATCCAATTGAACTTCACGAAGCAATTTACAGAAGATACCAGAAGATGCAGTCCCCAACACATCTGACAATGATTTCCAGTGCCGGTTTTGGTGTCTGGGATGATGAACATAATGCAGAAGGATACATCAGAGAGGGTGCTGTGGACAAGCTTATCTGCGGGCATTTTGGAGCAATGCTCAGTACAAAGAAACTAGTTTTAGAAGACCGGTTTGAGGCATACAATCTTCCGCTTGGATGCATTTCACATGCAATCCGTGCACAGGCCGGAGGTCTCCCGGGTGCACTTTCAAAGGTTGGCTTGGATATATTTGTAGATCCAAGAAAAGAAGGGCCTGGAATTAACAGAATCTCAATTGATGATTCACTGGTCAGGCATGTGGAAGTGGATGGAGAGGAATTTCTCTATTATAAATTACCGAAAATTAATATTGCACTGATTAAAGGAACAGCAGCAGACCGAAAGGGAAATATTACTTTTGACGATATGTTTATGTCTGGTGATGCGCTGTCTATTTGCCAGGCAGTAAAAGCGAATCGCGGCAAGGTGATCGTACAGGTAGACCGCCTGGTGGACACCCCATCACGACCGAGAAATGCAATTATTCCGGGCTGTCTGGTAGATGCGATCGTTGTAGCAGAACCGGAAGCAAGAAATGAAGCCTATACAGCACTGACTGGAAGCTTTGAGATTCCATATGAAGAGTGGAACACATGGAGTGAGCGTTTAGATTCTGTCTCAGTGAAACAGTCAAAGAACAGTACGGTGGCAAATATCATCGGAAAACGTGCATCGAAGGAATTACGTGTAGATGATATTGTAAATATTGGAATCGGCATTCCGGAGATGGTTTCTCGTTTTGCAAGAAAGAGTGGAATGCTTGATATGGTGACATTGACGGTTGAGTCCGGAGGAATCGGAGGATTTCCGGTTTCAGGAGAAGCATTTGGAGCAATGATCGGTGCGGCATCTGTCTATGATATGGCAAACCAGTTTGACCTTTATGATAATGGTGGCCTCGATGTCTGCTTTATGGGCGCGCTTGAAGTGGATAAAGAAGGAAATGTGAATGCACACCGTGGACCGGGAGCGTTTGCCGGAATCGGAGGATTTGCGAATATCACAGCTAAGACACCAACCGTTGTATTCTGTTTCAGCTTTACAGCAAAAGGACTGGAAGTTTCACAGAAGAAGGGGATTGTTGAAATTGAGAAGGAAGGTTCTATTTCGAAATTTGTAGATCGAGTCAAGAGTATCAGTTTTTCTGCCAGACGTGCGATCGCAAATGGACAGAAAGTACTTTATGTGACTGAACGCTGTGTATTTCGCCTGACACCGAAGGGGTTGAAATTGATAGAAGTATATCCTGGAATCGATGTGCAGAAAGATATTTTAGATCTTCTGCCATTCGAAGTGGAAGTATGATATAGAAAATCAATGCAAAATAAGATGAAGATTTGTTAAAATAGTTCATGGACTTCATCACGTTAAATTGATACAATTTATCCACAGGACAACAGAAAGGACATTATTATTATGGAAAAAGGTACAATTTTTAAATTTCATAATGATCTTGATACAGATCAGATCATCGCATCCCAGTATCTGCTTCTGCCGAACTTAGATGAGATGAAGAGCCATACATTTGAATCATTGGATCCGGATTTTGCGAAAAAAGTAAAACCGGGAGATTTCGTAGTCGGAGGAGAAAATTTTGGTTGTGGATCCTCCAGAGAGCAGGCACCGGGTGTACTCAAAGCACTTGGAGTACAGGCTGTCATTGCGAAATCATTTGCAAGAATCTTCTATAGAAATGCAATCAATATCGGACTTCCGGTCATTGTCTGTAAGGAGCTTCCGGATGAGGTGAAGACAGGTGATACAATGGAACTTCGCATGTCTGACGGAACAGCTGAGGCGAATGGAAAGACTTATTCCTGTACAAAGCTGCCGGCGTATATGCAGAATATTCTGAATCAGGGTGGACTGATCGCTTCACTGAATAAGGAGGACTAGAACTATGGGAATGACAATCGCAGAGAAGATCATCGCTGCTGCAGCCGGTGTGGACAGCGTAAAACCGGGAGATATCCATACAGTAACATTGGACAGAATGATGAGTAATGATGGAACGACGCATCTTACTGTGGATATGTATAATAACAAATTAAAGAATCCTCGTATTGCAGATCCGAAGAAACTGGTATTCATTGTGGATCATAATGTGCCATCAGACAGTCCGAAGACAGCGGCATCTCAGAAGAAAATGAGAGATTTTGCAAAAGAGAACGGGATTGACTTCTGGGAAGGAAAGGGTGTCTGCCATCAGGTTATGATGGAGAACTATGTCCGTCCGGGAGAACTGATCTTCGGAGCTGACAGCCATACTTGTTCTTACGGAGCACTCGGAGCGTTCGGTACAGGTGTCGGATGTACAGACTTCCTTTATGGAATGGTGACAGGACAGTCCTGGGTACTCGTTCCAGAATCAGTGAAATTCAATCTGATCGGAGAACTTCCGGAAGGTGTTTATGCAAGAGACCTGATCCTGACGATTATCGGCCAGGTTGGTGCGAACGGATGTAACTATCAGGTGATGGAGTTCACAGGAGAAGGAGCAAAGACACTGAGCATCAGTGATCGTATCGCACTTTGCAACATGGCAGTAGAAGCCGGAGCCAAGACAGGTATCTTCGAGGCAGATGAAAAAGCAATGGAATACCTGAAAGAGCATGGCCGTGAGCCGAAAGCTGTATTCCACAGTGATCCGGATGCACATTACATCAGAGAGTATACAATCGATTTATCTAAGGTGGAACCGGTCGTGGCAAAACCTGATTTTGTAGATAATTTAAGTCCGGCAAAGGAAGTGCGTGGAATTAAGATTGATGAAGCATTTTTAGGTTCCTGTAATAATGGACGTATTGAAGATCTTCGTGTCGGAGCAGAAGTTATCAAAGGAAAGAAAGTTGCAGATAAGGTTCGTTTCCTTGTTGTTCCGGCAAGCCAGACAATTTACCGCCAGGCTCTTAAGGAAGGACTTCTTGACATTTTCATGGAGGCAGGTGCAATTGTAATGAATCCGAATTGCAGCGTCTGCTGGGGAAGCTGCCAGGGAGTTATCGGTGAAAACGAAGTTCTGATCAGTACAGGAACACGTAATTTCAAGGGTCGTGCAGGACACCCAAGTTCAAAAGTATATCTTGGATCCGCAGCAACAGTTACAGCATCAGCAATTAAGGGTGAGATCGCACTTGCATCTGATCTGTAAGGTGATGGGAACAAGAGATAACTTACACAGAGAAGAACTTATATATTTTGAGGTGAACTATGGATAAATTTACAGGAAAGGTGTGGGTGCTCGGAGATGATATCGATACTGATATCATCATCCCGACAGAGTATCTTGCACTGAAAACAATTGACGATATGAAACAGTATGGATTCAGTCCGCTTCGTCCGGAGTTGGCAGGACAGATCCAGAAAGGTGATATCATCGTTGCAGGAAAGAACTTTGGATGTGGATCTTCCAGAGAGCAGGCACCGGAGATCATCAAAGCACTTGGAATCCAGTGTGTGATCGCAAAATCATTTGCAAGAATCTTTTTCCGCAATTCAATCAACAATGGTCTGCTTTTGATTGAGCAGCCGGATTTGTATGATGATATGAAGGAAGGCGACACAATTGATGTCGTGATGAATCAGCATGTAGACTATAATGGCAAAGAATATCCGATCGCTTCTCTGCCGGAGAATCTGATGAGCATCATTCAGGCAGGTGGACTTGTAAAAGCTATGCGCAAGCTGAATGGACTTGAGGATTGAGCAGAAAGGAGAGCGTGATGGGCGAGACGATTATTGAAAAGATTATCAGACATAATACAGGAAAGGCAGTAAAGCCGGGAGATATCGTGACAGTCAATGTTGACAGATGCATGATCCATGATATTTTCATTCCTTTTGTAGCAGATAAATTTGAAGAGATGGGATTTACAAAGCTTCACGATCCGGATAAAGTGGTTTTGATTTATGACCACCTGGTTCCGGCAAGCCAGCAGGATGACACAAGACATTTCCACAAAGGAGATGAATTTGTAGAAAAATATGGATTGACTCACGTACATAGAAGCGACGGAATCTGTCACCAGTTGATGACAGAAGCCGGATATGTGAAACCTGGAGATATCGCATTCGGAACAGACAGCCATACGACAACTTATGGTTGTGTCGGTGCATTTTCATCCGGAATCGGTTATACAGAAATGGCAAGTATTCTCGGAACCGGTACAATGTGGATCAAAGTTCCGGAGACAATCAAAGTTGTGATTGACGGAGAACTTCCGGAAAATGTAATGTCCAAGGATATTATTCTCCGACTGATCGGAGATCTCCGTGCGGACGGAGCAACTTACAGAGCACTGGAATTCTCGGGAAGCACGATTGAGAATATGTCAGTTGCAAGCCGTATGACAATGGCAAACATGGCAATCGAGGCAGGAGCAAAATGTGCTCTTTTCACACCAGATGAGAAGACGGCAGAATATTGTGAGATTGAACTCAACGACTACCAGAAAAGCCTTGTTGGAGATGAAGATGCTGTCTATATGAAGACAATGACATATAAGGCAGAGGATTTCGTTCCGGTTATGGCATGTCCATCCCAGGTTGATAAGATCAGAGATGTCAGTGAACTGGAAGGAACAGAGATTGACCAGGTATTTATCGGATCCTGTACAAACGGTCGCCTGGAAGACCTTAGAGCTGCGGCAGAAGTGCTCAAAGGAAAGAAGGTTGCGGACTTTGTGAAGCTGATCGTCACACCGGCAAGCCGCAAGATCTACAGACAGGCACTGGCAGACGGAACGTTGGATATTCTGGCAGAAGCAGGTGCGATCATTACACATCCAGGCTGCGGACTGTGCTGCGGAAGAACAGGAGGAATCCTTTCTGACGGAGAACGAGTTGTAGCAACGAATAACAGAAACTTCCTTGGGCGTATGGGAACATCTAAGGTAGAGATTTATCTTGCAAGCCCGAGAACAGCAGCGGCATGTGCAGTTGCCGGGAAGATTGTGAATCCGGAATAAGATAATATAGAAATATTAAAAGCTATCGATTACAACAATTAAGATGAAATTTGTTGTAACTGTTCAAAAAGCCATGGTAGAAGCTTATTATCCTCTTAAAGACAAGTCGACTTGGGATATATAACAGGTTTTCAGAGAGCATCGATCATAGGTGTGATCAGCATAGTGCAAGCATGGACTTTGGCTCGTTTGATCGCGTAAATGCAAAAGGGAAAGCGATTCTTTAACCGCTTTCCCTTAATTTATAACTGTTTGGAATTAATCTCCCAAAATGCTATACGTATTTCGGATACTTACAGAATATCAATATATTCCCCGGCAAGTGCTTTATTCATGCTTCTTACTGCACAGAATTTTCCACACATACTGCAAGTATCGCTGTGGTCATCTTCCGGTTTTCTGCTGTCTCGGATTGCTTTTGCAGTTTCAGGATCCAGAGCGCATTCAAACTGTGCATCCCAGTCAAGAACACGGCGGGCATCTGCCATCTTATCATCGATATCTCTTGCTCCAGGAATTCCTTTGGCAATATCAGCAGCATGAGCTGCAATCTTAGAAGCAATGATTCCCTGTTTTGTATCTTCAACATTTGGAAGAGCAAGGTGTTCAGCTGGTGTTACATAGCAGAGGAAGGAAGCCCCGTTCATTGCTGCAACAGCTCCACCGATCGCGGAAGTGATATGGTCATATCCAGGAGCAATATCTGTAACGATAGGTCCAAGTACATAGAATGGAGCTCCCATACAGATGGTCTGCTGTACTTTCATGTTCGCTGCAACCTGATCAAGCGGTACATGTCCAGGTCCTTCTACCATAACTTGAACGTTATGATCCCAGGCACGTTTTGTTAGTTCGCCGAGACGTACAAGCTCTTCAATCTGGCATACATCTGTAGCGTCAGCCAGACATCCAGGACGGCACGCATCACCGAGTGAGATTGTCACATCATATTCTTCACAGATATCAAGAATCTCATCATAGTACTCGTAGAATGGATTCTCTTCTCCTGTCATGCTCATCCATGC
>OLRJ01002094.1_pt1 | contig 15578 bp, 3 predicted proteins | sample 1672741 | NCBI WGS metagenome assembly OLRJ01 (sample SAMEA3136719, study PRJEB25190) | human gut metagenome | biome: human gut; feature: human-associated habitat; material: faeces | place: Austria | collected 2013
TTACGACAAATACAAAGGTTATTGAATATGGGATGCAATATGGAATTATTGTTGTTTCTTTAGTCTTTGGACAATTTATACATCTTGCAATTGAAAAAATGTTTCAAGCAACAGGTAATATGATGATGCCAATGCTTATGCAAATCTTTGGGGCAGTTATCAATATTATCTTAGATCCAATTTTAATTTTTGGTTATTTTGGTTTACCTGCTTTAGGTGTTTCTGGGGCAGCTATTGCAACAGTAATTGGGCAATTTTCAGCAGCAATTCTAGCGTTTGTTTTATTTAAAAGATATAATACTCATCTTCATATTTTCTTTAAAGGATTAAAAATTGATTTTCATGTTATGTCACAACTTTATAGTGTTGCGGTGCCATCAACGGTTATGATGTGTTTGCCATCTATTCTTGTTTCATTACTTAACGGAATGTTGGCGACAATTTCTCAAAGTGCTGTTGCTTTCTTTGGTGTTTATTATAAATTACAAACTTTTATTTATATGCCAACTTCAGGTGTCGTTCAAGGTATGAGACCATTAATGTCTTATAACTATGGAGCACATTTAAAAGAAAGAATGCATCAAATTTTAAAAGTGTCTGGACTTGTTATTGCAACTATTTTAGGACTTGGAACTTTATTATTCTTTATGATTCCTGATATTCTTCTATCGTTATTTAATGCAAGTAAAGGAATGTTAGAAATTGGACAAACAGGGTTACGTATTTTATCAATCAGTTTTGTTGTTTCATCTTTTGGAGTGTTGATGTCAGGAGTATTTGAATCGCTAGGAATGGGAAAATATTCACTTACCGTTTCATTACTTAGACAATTAGTTATTACAGTACCACTTGCCTATCTTTTATTACAAATTATGGGTATTGAAGGCATTTGGTTATCGTTTGTGATTGCTGAACTCCTTGCAAGTATGGTTGCTTATATTTTCTATTGTAAAAAATTTAAAGTTTTATTATAAAAGCGAAAAATCTTCGCTTTTTATTATCTTCCCCCTACCTTATTAAGTGGGGCATAAACATACAACTATTTTAAAGTCCTTGCTACATAAGGACTTTTTACATGTTCTCAACATGAGATTATGTTCAAAAATAGGTCATTTTAAGGCTAAATTAGGTCAAAATAGGGCAAAAATTTGGCATATTTACTGATATGCCAATAATTGATTTACTTAAGTTGATGTCTTTATCATCAAAAAAAGAATTGATAAATACACAATATTTCCACATGTTATATGATATAATAAATTAAAGAGGTGATACATATGAAGCTTATTTATTTAGTTGTATTAATTATCATTGTTATAATTGCCATTAACCTTTATCTATTTATCCAAAATAGAAAAAATAAAGGGAAAGACAATTACTTAGAAACTAAAGAACTTCACGATTTATCCAGAGATGTTCATAGTGTAGACTATGAAATTTCAAGAGCACAAGCACATATGACTTACCATAATTCAGGCAAAATGTGAATTTGCTCTCTAACCTATCATATATGAAAAGGGTACATGAAAATGTATCCTTTTCATATACAAAAGAATGAAGTCTATCATTATTAAAAAAATGTATTTTCATGCCCTACTTAGTAAGGTAGAGTTCTGTTTTAAAAATTTTTAAATCATCTTCATAATAGAATTACCCTAATTCCTTATTTTTTGAATTTATTTATCAGTTTTTCCAATGATAGTCTTTTCCAACATTGACAAGATCATAAATTTCTAAGACAAAAACATATTTACATTTTATATCTTAAAAAAAGATATTGTTTGTCGCATTTTTCATAAAAAGTAAAGCTTCTTCTAGATTAAATTCTCTTTGTTCATCCACATTTTTCCTTTCAATTTTTATCAAATTATCTTATAAAGAAAAAAAGAGTATTTAAAATAATCTGATATTTTAGTTTTAAACAAAAATAGTATTGGTAGTAACATTACCCATATATAAAATCCATGTGGTTTATGTGTTTAAAATAAATTTCATTATTTTCATCATTTTTTGATGTCATTAATGAATTTTTTTATTATGATTTACTTATAATCCTATAGAAAGAAAAAGGATAATAAACCATCCCGACCAAAGTTTGATTCATTATCCTGTCCATAAGAACACTATGATAATAATAGAATTTCACAAAAAAATCAATACAATTAATCAGAATATTTATTCTTCTGTCATTAGTTCCCTGGATTTTTCTTCTGTTCATTGTCCAAAGTGCAATGAATCCGGTCTAAAGGTTCATGCTTATTATTATAGAGCTTTTAAAAATAGTTCAATTAGAATCACCAGATTAATATGTCCTCACTGCGGTTCAACTCATGCAGTTCTTCTTTCTCCTATGATTCCTTTTATATCTTCTGTTTCATATGATGATATGATTAGTATTATTGTGCACAAAAATACCGATGCTGAAATTGATAATTCTCTCATTTCCTATTTCCACACCAGATTTGTAAACTGCTTTGGAGATTACTATCATATCTGTCTGTTCAATTCCAGAAATCTCTTTTTATCTTTCGTTACCACACATGATTTGTTTATTATTCCTCCCTTTTCATCTATTCTTGAATCATAAGGAGGACTTTCACTATGGAAAGCATTAATAACGACTATATTCTTAAACTATTTAACCTGGACAATAGAAAAATCAGCTCTATTGAAGTCCATCATCAGTTTGATGGCGTACATGTTCATGTGCTTTTGGCTGTCGAACCCTACAGGTGCCCTGTGTGTGGTACTGAAACATCAAAAACTCATTCATATACACACAAGAAGATTACGCATTCAATTCTTAGCGGGATACCTTGCTTCATCAATTATAAGGCCAGACGATATATCTGCCCCGAATGCTCAAAGACATTCTATGAGCACAATCCATTTACCACTGAAGGCATGAAGATTTCACTAACGACCGTATATAATGTCCTTAATGATCTAAAAAAGCCTAATGAAACATTTACTGCAGTCGCTCATAGATATCATATATCTCCAACTGCAGCCGCCTATATATTTGACAGACACGTCAATATATCAAGAAGAAAACTTCCTGAATGTATATGTATAGATGAAGTCTATGCATTTTCATCATCAAAAGGTGATTACGTATGCGTTCTTCTTGATTTTAATTCTCAGAATGTCATCGACCTGCTTCCTTCAAGAAGAAAGTATGATCTAATGAATTATCTTTCTCTTATTCCTCGTGAAGAAAGACTTAATGTTAAAGTCGTCTCTACTGACATGTGGGAAACATATAGAATAGTAACGAAACTCATGTTTCCTAATGCAGTCAATTCATTAGATAAATTCCACCTTGTCCAGGAATTCAACAGAAGACTTGAAAGAATCAGAATCGATGCAATGAACAGAGTCAAGCCTAATCCGAATTTCAAAGAAATAAACCACTCCTCCTGTGAAGTTACGAAGCACAGAGAAATGCAGAAGCAGTACTATGTATTGAAGAAATTCAACTGGCTTCTTCTCAAGAATGACGATAAGATATCTGATCCAGACATGGAGAAGAAATACAATCGTGTTCTTGAAGGATATTACAATTACTATGACCTTGTCGAGTATATGATCAAAACAGACAGTCAGCTCGAGGAGGCCCTATATCTTAAGGATGAACTTAAAAGATTCTTTGATAAATCCGATACAGATACCGCAAAGGACAATCTTAATGAACTTATTAGAGAATTCAAATCGAGCAGTATTCCAATCATGAATGAATTTGGGAATACAATGGTGAGATGGAAAAATGAGATTATAAACTCATTTATAAAAGTCAATCCTGAGAAGACAAAACGAGTTAATAATGGAATCATTGAAAACAGAAATAAAACCATCAAGAATATAAAGCATAATTCTAATGGCTATAGAAACTGGGAACGATTTAGAAATAGGGTTATGTATGTGTTAAATGATGACGCAACATATTATATGTATCCAAAAAAGAAGGACTAGATTTGCATCTAGTCCCTAATTGGTATTATAAACACCTTGTGATTAAGTTTTAAATTGTATGTGGTCATCTGAACCACAAATTGTCTTATTGGCCGAAACAATCTCAACCACAAGTTATTTTAAATTACCAAAAAAAGGAAATCCCCATAAGAGACTTCCTTCTAATCAATTACTGATCTTCATTGCTTTTTGTAGAAGTTATTTTCTTTTGTTTTTTACTTTTATATACATAGATACATAAAACAATCAACAAGAATAAGACCATCATAATTTGAACAAGATAATGATTATATAACATAACTAGTGAGTAAGAAATTGTTTGTAATGTATCTAATTGATGTGTTGCTCCATCAGCATCGTGATGTTCTTTAAATGAAACATCATCAATATTTTTTATATTTACATTAAAGCCTTCTCCTACTAAAGAGCTACTATCTACATCAAAGTAATTAAAGAAATTACTCTTTATTATTTCTAAAACATTATGTCCTTTTCCACCATCAATAGTAATTGTTCCATTCTTATAAGATTTATACTTATTATCTTTAGACCAATAAGCAAATACTTTTAAAATAAAGCGATCATTACCATTTCCTGCTTCAATATTTAATTTACCTAAAGAACTATATATTCTAAATAAGTTATTACCATTTCCTGCCTTGATTGTTACATTATGACTTGTACCTCTACTTAAATAGCCTTCATTTGTACGTGTCGCATAACGAGATTTATTTGTTATTACTCCAAAATAGAATTGATCATTACCATTTCCACTAGATACATTTGTATTTGCAAATGTATCAATAAATGTAAATTTGTTGTTTCCTCCAAGATCATCAATATTTAATTTTTTAATGCCTTTTGTTTTAACATCTATATTCATTTTATTATTAGAAATTTGTAATCCATTTCTATCAATTGTATACTGATCATTTTTATTAGATAAAACAAAGCCTAATTTATTGACTTTATCAACTGTTATTGTTGTTTTTCCAGTGTTCTTTGTAAGATCTACATCTAATTGGTTTTGACCTTCTTTACCATGAATAAAGATCGTTGCTTGATTATTTTGATCCAATATCATTTTAATCTTTTGTTGATAGTTATTTCCATTTAATACGAATGTATGTAAATAATCTTTCAATAAGATATCAAATGTTGAATCATTTTGATTTAATGCATTGATTGTTACATTACCCATTGAATCACTAATAACAAGATTATTTTCTTTACCAGCATTGATGACTGTTTCTTTACTCTTAGCAGCAGATGAAAGATTTAATTTATCTTGTGTTTTAATTGTTAATTGATCACTTGTTTGAATACTTCCATCTTTTAATTCCATTGAATTTGCTTCAATAGCAATCAATTGTTGAGAAAGAATATGACCAATAACTTTTAATAAACCATTGACTTTTATTTCTAAACCATTTGCTTGTAAATCACGAAGTATTAAATCATTATTGTTATCAATAACCGTTTTGTTTGCTTTACCTTGTAAAGCAGAAACGAACATTGATAATTGTGCATCTCCATCAATCATATATTTGAAACTATCTGCATTAATAGAACCTGAACGTGAAGTTACTTGACCTCTATTTGTAAGTTCTATATTATTTGCTGAAAGATTTTGAATATACAAATTACCTTGATTATTAATGATTGCATTTCCTTGAATGATTGCATCTAAGAAACTTGTGACTAATTGAACATCCACATTACCTTGACTATTTAAAGTCACTCTTGGTGATTGGATAAATCCTTTTATACCTTGAGCTTGAACACGAATATTTTGATTAGCTTGTATATCATTTCCAAGAAATTCTACAAAGCCTGCAATCGTCAAGTCAACAGTATTTCCTTTTGCCTTAACACGAGCACTTCGACTATTAGTAAGATAAACATCTTTACCACTTACATCAATTACATCACTTGTACTATTAAGATTAATAATACCACTTGCATTTACTGTAAGAATTGGTGATTGAATATTTGAACCTATCACATTTCCATTATTTGAAAGTTTTGTTGTATTAGCTACTTTTAAACTTTCAATAGTAAGATTACAATCATTTACCATATCCAAATTACATGCTTGAATATTAATGATACCAATAGTTCCTTTAATAACTAAATTATTTGGAGTAACTACTTTTAATCTGGCAGTTCTAAGATAATCAGTAATAATTGTATTACCTGATAAATCAATTGATTGAGAAATATCTGCATTTTGTAAACGTATATTTTGACCAATAAGTTTTAATGTATTTCCCTTAATATTAGCAAGAGAAATGTAACCTGTTTGAATCATAATATCATTTGCATTAATTGAATTAATAACAATTTCATTACCTACCATATCTAACTTATCAGAAAGAATATCTTTGACTGTCAAGTTATCTACCCTGATTGTTGTATCTTCGGCTTTGATTGTTTCAAGAGTTGCCTTTGTTCCATCAATTCCTACTGTTGTTCCTGTAACTGTACCAACTTCAATATCTTTTCCATTGACAGCTAGATTTGTTGATTCAACTTTTTGTGATTTCAAGTGTTCTGCTTTGATCCTTGTATTTTCACCCTTGATTGTATCAACAAGAACTTCTTTTCCTTCGATATCTAATTTATCAGAAAGAATATCTTTGACTGTTAAGTTATCTACTCTGATTGTTGTATCTTTGGCTTTGATTGTTTCAAGAGTTGCCTTTGTTCCTTGAAGATGAGTAATATCACTATTTAAATAATTAATATTCATATCTTCAGCAATTAAATCTAAATTCATTGATTCAATTGTATCTACTGATATATTTTTTGCTTGAAGATAAATGTCATTTGCTTTTATTTCTTTAAAGTTTCCATTACCAAGGATTCCAGATAAATGATTATTAGCTAATAAGTAAGTTGAATTTAATGTTTTATCTACGTTGTTTGTAAAATATAAATCTTTTGCTTGTGCATTCAATGTATTGACATCCATTGTTACACTATATTCATTATTTCCAAAACGATTATTCGATGAAACTGTTAATTCATTAGCTGTTAAATGATAAGGTTGATTATTTTCTACAACTAAATCTTCAACATGAAGTTTAATGTTTCCATTTGTTGACATGTTTTCTAAGATAACATTTCCTAATGTTGCTTTGATTTGTCCTTGAGCATTCATTCTAACATTGACTTCTTTTGCAGGATTATTTGTAATTTCTATATTACCTTCAACATCAACATCTAATCTATTTGTATCTGTTTTTAAGTTATTAATTGATCCTGCACTTTGAATATGAATACTTGGAGCTTCTAAATGACAGCTTGTTTGTAACTTGCTTCCTGTGACATTTCCTGTTGCTTGAATATCAACTGTATTTGTCGCAGTTACTGATTCTAAGTCTAAGTTTCCAACATCAAGTTTAATATCTTTTCCTGACATTTCCTTGATTGTTGTATCTTTGGCTTGTAAATCAATTGTTTCATTAGCTTTTAATTTTTCTACTTGTAAATCATCCTTTTGGTTCATGTAAACATCTTTCGCTGATTCTAAATCAAGAGTTTGGATTTCTGTTTGAATCTTATGTTCACTTGTTCCAAATGTATTTACGTTTGCAGTTAACTTATTAGCTTTTATATGAAGTTTATCATTTTGTACTGCAACATCTTTTGCATTTAGATCAATGTTTCCATCTGTATAGATTTTTTCAATAACTGTATTTCCTAATGTTACATTGATATCTTCTTTTGCTTCTAAGTTTACTGTGACATTTCTATCCACATTATTGATTAACGTGATTGTTTTATCTGTTGTAGCTTCAAGTTTAGAAACATCTAATCTTAAATCTTTAATTTCTTGCTTTGCATGAAGATAAGCTTTATTCGCTAAGATATCATATGTTGTATCATTAGATGATTGAATAGAACCATTGATATTAATTGTTACTGTATTTGCTTTGATTGTTGAATCCTTTTCAAAAACAATACGTGTTTGTGTATCAGTAGAAATATCGTTTAATACAAAGTTTTCTGCTTCGTTTGTTCTTATAAAACGAATAACAACTGAAACATTCTTTATCGTACTATTAGTAGAATTAGATTTATTATCTATAGTGATTTCACCTTCATAAACATAATTTCCATTTTTATCTAAAACTGGTTTTCCATTTTCATCCAATTTGACAACTTTATATGTTTTTGATTCGTCACCTTGACCTTCTACATATGTCACATCTTCACTAGAGAAACCATCTGAAATTGTTGCACTTGGAATTGTGTATTCACAATTTCCAGTAATCATAAATTGTTCAATGATAAGTACTAATTCAGTTGTGTTGTCTTGTTCAAGATTATCAACAATGTTATAAAGTTCAGCAACTAAATAAGCATTGCTTCCTCTCAATGAAAGACGTGCTTCTTCATTTGTTCCATCTTGTGATGTGAAGAATACATTAAATAATTGGTCTTTGCTTCCCATATCTTTAAAGGTTGCATACATACTTCCTACGATAAGTTCTGCTTGACTTGTTGTATAAGTGTTTCCTTTTGTATCAATGACTAATTTAGCATTCGCTAAATGTATCTTTCCATTGAAATAAATATTTGAATTTTCTTTACTTGAAGTAATTGAGATAACAGTTTGTGCAACCGTTCCATCAAATTCTTCAGTAATTTTATAATCAGATTTTAATCCATTTCTTTCTTCATAACATTGAATTAAATAATCTGCATTTTCAATATTTGAACTATTTGTAAGATCTAAATCACCAATATAAATATTATATGATGAATTATTTTCAATTGTAATATCAGATAATGTTGCTTTCTTTTTAATAACAAGTTTTCCTCTAAGAGTCCCTGTTGCTGAAATAATCTTACATGTTCCACTACTTAATGAACCTAATTGATCAAGATAAATATTATTTCCATCTTTACGATATTGAAGTCCATCTGGTCCAGTAATTTTTTCATTTTCATCAATCGTAATATGAATACCTGTAGATGTTCCATATGAAAGTGTTCCTTCTAAATAAATATCTGAAGAAGAAGTAAAACTTCCTGAAACATTTTCTTTAACTTCACTACCTAATATTTCTTTAACAATAATATCTTCTACAATCGTTACAAGTTTTGTAACAGTCTTAACAATCCATTTAACTAAATGATTTAATGGCCATGGTAACCATTTTGTAATCTTTTGTGTTACCTTTTCAACTACTTCAATCACTTTTGTAATTGCTTTATGAACATAATTAACGACTGTCTTAGATTCACAATGTGTTTCACGATTGAAATTTTGAGTATTTTCAATTGGTGCTTGTGCATAAATATAAATATCTTTTCCCGAATATTCTCCTGTACCTGTTAAGGAAATACGAGAAACAATTGAAAGGTTAACAATAGAATTTGCGTAAACTTTACCAGTAACCCCTGCGCCAATTTCAGAGAATGCATAAGTATGCACTTTAATGTCTTCTCCTGTAAGAGCTTGAATATTTAATTTACCATAAGCACTTAATTTAGCATTTTTACCAATAATTTCAATTTGAACATTTTGAATATTAATTGTTGAACTTGCTTTCGTAGTTGTATCAGCGGCATATACTTTAGAATAAGAATAAACATATAAATCTAAAGCTTTAACCGCTGTGATGATATTAAGATCTCTTGATGCAGTTATTGAAATATGATCTCCTAAATCAACGAAAATAGCTAAATTTAATGTCATTTTTGCCGAAACAGTATTACTTCCTGCGAATTCTTTAACAACTGGACTTTCTGTATAAAGTTCAGCTTTAATATTTTCAATTCGAGCAATGATATTAACATTACCATTACTATTTAAAATAACATTATTACCAAAGATTGTTCTTGGTTGTCCTGTGATTGTAAGATAAGAAGCTGCTTTTGAATTTGAAGCAAGAGCTACTTCTGTTCCAGCATAATTTCTTAAACTTATTCCTTCAAAATCGACATAAGAAGCAATTGTCATATCGGATGTGCTTGTTATTTGTGTACCTGATTGAATGTTTGTTTCAACGTGACCACCAATCGTAGCATTTAATTCAGATCGACCTAAAGTAATAATACCATTAATAACTCCTTCAACATTTACAGTAATGTGATCGTATGCTTTTAATGTACTAATATCAATTGTTTTACCTTTTAGAATATTGTTTATTCCAATTGTAATAACAACATCACTTGAATCATTTAAAACTAATTTATTGGCAATAGCACCAACCAATGCTCCTGCTGAAGTTATAAGAGTAATATCATAGCTTCCAAGATAATAAACATTGATTACTAAATCGCCAGCTGTTTGAAGTTGAACACCTTTTCCTGTAACAATAGATACTTCTGTTTTATTACTATTTGTAAATTGAGAAGCACCAACACTTATTCCAGAAAGACTCTTTCCTTCAACTTTTGCATTTACATCTACATAACCTGTTGTTAAAAGTGTAATTGTTCCATTTGTTGAAATAATTTTTACTGAATTATTTAATTCTGTTTTGATTGTATAAGTTCCCTTAAGTGTAATGCTATTTTCACCACCGCTAATTAGACCACCTGATGCTTGCGATGTATTTAAAACTAAGTGTCCATAACCTAAAGTAATTAAAGAAACGTCTCCACCTGCAGATAATTCACTACTTTCTTGCATAACTAAGCTTACTGTACCACTTAAATTAACTTCAATAACATTAGCTCCAATAGAAACAAAACCAACTTGTAAAGAATTATAATCACTCTTTGCATCAAAACTTCCATAATTAATAATTTCAATAGAATTACCTGCAATCAATTTTCCATTTCTATTAATAATTGTTTGAACTTTTGTATTGTGATTAATAATTGTAATTGTTCCTTGTGCCCCTACTAACGCTCCACTCATTGATGTTGTATGAATTTCAATACCTACATTTTCAAGAGATGAAGGTTTAGAATTTGATGAAGAAACTGGATTTGTGTTGTACCAGTTTTTCAAGCGAATATCTTGGGCTTTCACTTCCGCATTTTCTCCAACTTGAACAGTAAGGGTTGGATTGATTGTTGCTGTAATAGAAGTTACACCAACGTTTACGCTACCAAAACTTACACCTGTAATAGATACTTTTTCAAAAGTTCTAATTAAATTTGTTAAATCTACTGTGTTTGCATTTATTTTGGCATTATCTGCAATTTTATTTGTAATAGTTGATTGAATATTTAAAATAATTACTTTTACACTTCCACTGTAAACACCAGCATTACCTCCCACATTGCTTACAACGATTTGTAAGTAAGCAGCAATAAGAGATTGAATATCTTTAGCATTAATTGTTCCAGAAAGTGTATTTTTGATAACAGAGTTATCAGTAATGTTTTCGCCAATACCTGTACCACCAACAAAACCACCAGAAAGTGTTGTAGCATTGATTGTTGTATCATGCAATTTATTACCATCTGCATCACTATTGTAAAGTGTTATAAGGGTAATATCTCCAGATGTTGTAATCGTACCAAAAAGTTTATTTTCGATTTGAACATTGTTTGTTACGGTAAGAGCTAAAGCCCCCGCTGTTGCTCCTCCAACATTTGCTTGTCCAACTGTTATCGTAATTGGTTGCATAACTTTATTTCTAACTTTTAATGATTTAGCACTTATATAAAGTCCTCCAATAAGTGTTGATGATTGACTACTTGTTACAATGACAAGTACAAGGGCATCACCACTAACAATACCACCTGCAGTAGAATAACCTTTTATATTCATACCATTTTTCGTATAAGCTTCAACATCAATGTCTCCTTGTGAAGCATCAATGTTTGCGTTATCCGCAAATTCAACAGCAACATTTGCATTATTTTTCACTGTTAAAACTGTTGCTCCTGCACTTAAACCAAGTGAAGCATTTGTTGAACCAACTATAATTTGAATCATATCACCTGAATCATTTGCATATTTAGCAAGGATAGATAATGATTTAAATCCATTTAGTTGTGCATGACTTTGTAAAAGAGCTTTTACTTGTGACTTAATATTTAAAATAGCCACATTTGCGCCGAGTGAACCTACATAACCAGCACCACCACTAATAGAAGATACTTTATAAGTTGATTGATCACTTATTGCTTGAATTTGAATACTATTTGTTGCATTTACTGTTCCATCGAATAAGGCAAATACATTATTACCAATAGTAATGACGCTAACAGCTCCTCCAACACTTGCAAGACCAACACCAGCTGAACCGCAAATAGCATCTAGTTGTGTATTATCTCTTGCAATTAAGATAAAATCATTTGTATTAATAGTGGCACCTTGTCCAACGGTTGCACTATTAGCATCTTCAATCGTAGAATCTGTTGATTGAATATCTCCTAAAATATTGACATCAAGTTGATCTAAACTCATATATTTTGAATCTAAACGTAAATTATTTTTAGAAGCATTTAAACTTTCTTGAATTCCTTCAATACGATTTGTATTATTTTCGCTATCTGATAAAGCTTTATTCATATCATTATCAAGAGCTTTACCAATATTAATAACTAAAATACTTGTACTACCTGCCACTCCAGCGGCTGCTCCAGAAACAGCTTTTGCATTAATTATTCTCGTGACATCTGTAGTTGCAGAAACACGTAATGCATTGTTTTGTGAATTTCCATTTATTACAACATTGTCACCAATAAAGCTATGTGTTGTATTTCTAATAATAATAACATTGACAGCAGCCCCTACACCTACAGCACCAGCCGAAACACTTCCAGCTAAAGCATCTAATGTAAGTCTATCATTTGTTTGAACATTAACATTATTTGCATTCACTTCTGCATTTGCCAGAATACCTGCAGACATGTTGTTTTTAAGAATAACAACTGTAACACTACCTGCCACACCAACAAGACCACCACTTGCACCTGTTGCATAAACTGTAAGTTGTTCATTACTATCAGCAATGACATTTAATGTATTTGCACAAACATGATAAACAGAGGCATGGACATTGGATGTCATTTTTAAAACTGTTGCTTGCGCTCCAACTGCAGCAAGACCACCACTCACTGAAGCACTCGCAATTGCATTGTTTACATAGTTATATGCTTTTACTTGAACTTTATTTCCAATTAAGCTAGAAGCAGTATCTGCTTTAGCTTCAATTGTATCATCAATAATCAAGACAAGCGTAATCGCATTAACAGCAACTTCTCCAAAACTTGCTCCTGCAAGTACACCTCTAAATGTTGCCTTTGAAGAACTTAATACATCCATGTTATTTGCATTGATTGTTCCATTAATAAGTGCTTGAATTGTTTTATTTGATGAAATATAAATTACACCTGGATTGACGGCTGCTTGTCCACCCGTTGCTCCACCAACAGTTGCATCCAAAGAAATAGTACTTAATGCTTGAATTGACACATCTGCACCACATGTAATAACTGCACCTGTTCCAATTGAAGCAATGACTTTATTATTTAAAATCATCACAAGGGCATTTGGATTAACGGCAGCAGTACCACCAGCAGCAGTAATTGCAACTCCTTGAATATTTTGGGTTGATTGAGCTAAAACATTCAATCCTGTATATGTCTTTCCATTGTAAGAAATTCCTTCACCATTTCCTCTAACAATGATCTTGGTTGCATCTCCAATACTTGATTTTGTTTCAGATTTTAAGATAATAACGAGAGCCGAAACATTAATTCCTGCTGTTCCAGCAACCGCCGCAGAACCTAAATCAGCATTTAAATCTTGTTGATCATTTGCATAAATAAGCATATTTCCATTTGTTTGAAGTGTTGAAGAATTTCCAACAAAAGCATTTACTTTATTTGTAATAAGGATTGTTGCTGCATTTCCATTGACACTTGTTGTTCCTGAGGCAGCAACTCCTACAACAACAAATAACAATTTATTTTTACTATCAGCAACAATAATAATTGGTCCTTCTAATTCATTTAATACTGTTACATTATTTCCTACATAACTATTTACCGTTAATTCTAATTTATAAACAAGAACACCTGCGCCAATAGCTGTTGTAGATGCACCAGCAAGTTGTCCTGTTGATGAAGTACTATCAATTTCATGATTTGCTTTGATTGTTAATGACTTTGTGATTGATAGATTTGAATCATCAGCAATATAACTTGACATTACTGTGTTTACAAGAATTGTTAATTCTGCACCTGTAACAGAAATACTACCTGAAACAGAACCAGCAACTGAACCAAATGAGAATTTATCTTTTTTATTTGTTAGAATAGTTACTGAATTTGTTTTTAAATTTTTAACATCTAAATAAGCTTTAATTTGACCACTGATAATAACGTTTGTTGCTGATAATCCAACCGCAGCTGTTTTACTACCAGAAATGGCCCCCGCATAAATAATAAGTGTATCATTTTGTGTTGCTTCAACAACAAGGTCTCTACCCACAAGAATATCTTCATCACTATCAATATGCGCATCTAAATCATTTTTAATTGTTGTTACTGGAACAGAACCTGTAACAGCAGCATTACTTCCGCCACCAAGACCAACTACAATTGATAAGATATAATCTTCACTATTGACCTTAGCCGTTAAATTGTATTTAACATTAACTTTACTATTACCGATATGCGCATAAACTTTTTTGTTAAATTCATTAACATCACTTGCACCACCAATACCAACTTTTTTACTTATTGTAATACCACCGATAACACCCATCATCTTCGTATGATCTTCTGCCAACATATCTAAATGCGAAACCTTAATAGTTGAACCATTACCAATAGTCGCACGTGTATCACTTGTAATATTTTTATAAGCAACAGATGCATTGATAGCAGCTTTATCAGAATTACCTGCTCCAAATAAGATAGACATTAAATTTTCTGTCGCAAGTGCTTTTAATAATAAGTAACCCGCATAATCTACTTGTACTTTAATAACAACATTGTTACCAATATTTGTATAAGTTTTATTTAATATATCAATATATGCAACACTCGCACCCACTGCTGCTGTATTACTATCTTCAATATTAAACATTAAGTTTTTACCTTTTAAATCATTTTCAGAAATCAAAGAAATATCTCCTTTTGTTGTTAATTGAACACCCTCTTTAATTTCTGTACTTACTTTATTTTGAGAAAGAATAGTATTAACTGCCCCACCAAGAGCAACTTTATCACCATCTAGAGCTCCTGTAAGACTAAGAAGCATAAGTGATTTATTGTCTGATGATTTCATTTCAGTACTTGATGCATTAATAGTACTTCTTTCATCAATATAAGTACTTACTTCATTTTCATTAATATAAACTAATGTATTTAATCCAATTGAAGCTTTTCCACCTTTAGAAAGTGCTCCACTGATCATTAAAATAGAAGTATCATTATTCGCATTTAAAGTTAATTTACCATTTAAATTAAGTGTTACATCCTTTCCAATATAACTTTTCATTTTATCTTTAAATGTTAAGACTCCTGCAGAACCAGTTGCAACAAGGCCACCATTTTCTGTTGAACCCCCACCAATGACATCAATATAATAATTGTGCATTGAAAAAACTTTTGTAAATTTTAATAAATTATTTATAACGTTATCTTTTAAACCTTCAAGGTTTAAATTTTCAATATCT
>OLRJ01002098.1_pt1 | contig 15562 bp, 14 predicted proteins | sample 1672741 | NCBI WGS metagenome assembly OLRJ01 (sample SAMEA3136719, study PRJEB25190) | human gut metagenome | biome: human gut; feature: human-associated habitat; material: faeces | place: Austria | collected 2013
AGGTGACCCAAGGGGCGCTGCCCCTTGACCCCGCAAGGGAGTTCCTCCCTTGACCCTTTCGCGCGATTCAGTTGGTGACGACTGCATACAGTGTCCGCGTGTTTATTGAGGGAACCCGCGGCTTAGAGGTACTTCACCTTCACCGTCGGCGGAAGCATCTCCGGCACGTCCTGCCCCTTCGCCAGCACCAGCACCTCAATGCGGTACAGGCGCATCAGCTCCGGCAGCGTCAGCTTCTCCGTCTCCAATTCCAACACGCGGTCAACACACCGCAGCGCCAGCAGCGAACTTTTCCGCACATCCTGCGCACATCCGGTCAGCGCGACCGTCAGGTGTCCGCCCTCGTCTTTCGCGCGGGTCAGGAACGCAATCGCCTCGTGCGACAAATCCGCAAATTCCCCGATGACCATCACGCGGCGCATGATGCCGCCGGAAATGTGGCGCATGAGGGCGCTCTCGAAGCGCACCGCCAATTCGCTCTGACGCACTTCGCTCGTCTTGTCGCGCGTCATGAGCGCCAGCGCCATGTCCTTCGCGCTGATTTCGCCCTTCACGACCGCGTTCACCGCCTTGGCAATCGGCATTTCCACCTGATAGCGCTCCATCAGCTGCATGGCGGCGGGCAGCGCGTTGATGCCCTCCACCGTGCCGACCTGCCGAACGGCTTCCTGCGGCGGAACACCCTGCCCGATGAGGATGCCGCAGCGGTTGTTGCGGCTGTGCATGGATGTTGCGGTCACGATGAGGTCGCCGATGCCCGCCAGTCCGCCGAACGTGTACTCCGCGCAGCCCATTTTCAGCCCCAGACGGCTGATTTCGGCAATGCCGCGCGTGATGAGGGCGGCGCGGGCGTTGTCGCCGTTGCCCAGCCCGCTGGAAATGCCGACGGCGAGCGCCTCGATGTTCTTCATCGCGCCGCACAGCTCCACGCCGAGCACGTCCGTGTTCGTGTAGGTGCGCATACAGGTGTTCATGAACACGTCCTGCACCGTTTCCGCCACCTGCATGTCCGTGCAGGCGGATACGATGGAAGTCGGCATATCGAGCGCGACTTCCTCCGCGTGGGTCGGGCCGGACAGCGCAACGAGCTTCACATGGTCATGCTGACCGTCCTTGCTCAATTCGTCGCGGATGACCTCGGTCATGGTCATGAGTGTGTCCGGCTCAATGCCCTTGGCAACATCCACGATAATCTGTCCGTCCGGGATGAACGGGCGCGCGCTTTCCGCCGTCTGCCGAATGGCGATAGACGGCACGGCGAAAAGCAGAATATCCTTGCCGCTTGCCACTGTCTGCAAATCGCAGGTGAAATGCACCGTTTCGGGGATGACCAGCCCCAGCAGCGCGGGATGCGTGCGCGTAGCAGACAGATTTTCGATTTCCTTCGGGAATTTTGACCACACGGTCACATCGTGCCCGTTGCGGTGCAGCAGCCGCGCCAGCGCAATGCCCCATGTGCCGGAGCCAAGAATGCCAATTGTCGTCTGGTTATTCATGCGATGTTTCTCCTTCTGCTGGATGATGGATGTTCAGCTCGCGCATCAATATCTCGTAAAACTCCTTCTGATCGCGCCGCAGCCGAATGAAATGCCCTTCGGGATTCAGGAAGCAGTGTTCGGATGTGCCGGTGAACACACGCGTTCCGTCCTGCTTCGTCATGTCGTAGCCAATCGTCAGCACGACGCCGTTGAACGCCTCCACGCGCACATCCACCGTGATGCGGTCGTCGAACGTCGTCGTTGCGAGGTACTTGCAGTTCACCGCCGTTACGGGCGAAATCACTCCGCGGCGCTCCAGCTCCGCATACGGGAAGCCGAGCTGCTCCAGATACGCCACGCGCGCTTCCTCCATGAAGCGGATATAATTCGAGTGGTGCGTCACGCCCATGCGGTCGGTTTCATAATACTGCACCCGATGTGTTAATGCTTGCATTGCTTACCAATTCAGGCGGCATCCGTCCGCGGAGCAGCCCGTTTCCTCCTGATTTTCTTCCGCCGGAATCACGCCGCGCAGCACGTCCGTCATTTCCGCCAGCGTGTAGGCTTTCAGGCGGATGCGCTGCCCGTTGACGAAGAGAATCGGCACGCCGCGCGGATGATAGGTGTCCAGCGTGTTTTGGATGGCGGCTTTCACGTCGTCTGCGTAGGTGCGGTTTTCCAGCGCCTGACGCATTTCGTCTGCGTTCAGTCCGATGTCCGCCGCCAGCACGCACAGCACGTCAATTTGCCCGATGTCGCGCCCCTCGACCCAATACGCGCGGTAAACCCGGTCGCTCCACGCCTCGTGCTTGCCCGATTTGTCCGCCAGCACCGCCCCTTCAAACGCCAGATACGTCATTGGGCGCGGACGGATTTCCGGCGGAAGCTGCATGTTCAGCCCGACCGTCTCCGCGGGTTCTTTCAGGCGCGCGAAATACGCCCGATGCTCCTCGTCGCAGATGTCGGTCGCCTCGCTGCCTTCGGGGGTCAGCGCATACGGATGCTCGATGATTTCCGCCTCTTGATGCAGCGTTTTCAGCGCCGCGCGGAGGTTTTCCTTCGTCACAAGGCAGAACGGACACACATAGTCCGTCAGAAAATCAATGGTCAGCATGGGGATTTCTCCTTTCGGGGGATAATCAGCCGTCGTCGTCGCGCCAGCACTCGTTTTTCGCGCTGCCATCGCGGTACGTCGGTTCATAGGGCGACATATCCTCGTCATCCTCATCGGGGGACACGCGGTCGCTGTCGTCAGGAATTTTTCGGATGCGCTCCATCTTTGCCGCCTCCTTGCGTTCTGCCTTCTATCATACCACTTTCGCGGGAGGACTGCAAGGGGGAAGAAAAAACGCCTTGCCCCGGATGGTATGCGGGACAAGGCGGAAAGAGATTTTGTTGCGGGTTAGTTGTTCAGCCAGTCGTTGGCGTCGGGGTAGGTGTAGGGGATGTTGTTGGTTTTGGCGTACTCGGCAGCGTAGGAGTTGCGGGGGACGGTGAGGATGAGGTTGGGGCAGCCGGAGAACGCATTGTCACCAATGAAGGTGACAGAATCGGGGATGCTGACACTCGTCAGGGATTCGCAGAAGTCGAACGCACTGTCACCAATGAAGGTGACAGAATCGGGGATGGTGATGCTCGTCAGGGACGTGCAGGAGGAGAACGCCCAGTCCCCAATGGAGGTAACGGAATCGGGGATGGTGATGCTCGTCAGAGAATAGCAGGCGTAGAACGCGCCGTCCCCAATGGAGGTAACGGAATCGGGGATGGTGATGCTCGTCAGGGACGTGCAGAAGGAGAAAGCAATGTTACCGATGGAGGTAACGGAATCGGGGATGGTGACGCTCGTCAGGGAAACGCAGGAGGAGAACGCGCTGTCACCAATGGAGGTAACGGAATCGGGGATGGTGACGCTCGTCAGGGAAACGCAGGAGGAGAACGTCTCGTCCCCGATGGAGGTAACGGAATCGGGGATGGTGATGCTCGTCAGGGATTTGCACCATGAGAATGCGTAGTCCCCAATGGAAGTAACGGAATTGGGGATGTTAATGCTCGTCAGGGAAGAGCGCCAGTGAAACGCCATATCCCCAATTGACGTAACTTTTTTTCCAGCAAGCGTATCTGGAATAGTGAGCTTTTCTGCTTTTCCATTGTACCCTGTAATCTCCACTGTCCCATCATCCAGCAGCGCATACTCATAGTCCCCGGATGTGAACGTCTCGCGTTCCACATCCTCCGCGACCGCTCCCGTCCAGCAGGCACACACCATCACAACAACCATTATCAGCGCCGCAAACCATTTCTTTTCCATTAGAACAACCTCCTTTATGGCATTATCATACACAATAATCCTTCATCTGTCAATGCGATTCCATAAAAATCACACCCTGCACATTCTATACGAAAATATTTGTTCGTGTTCGCCTTGCATGGTAAGGACAAAATGTGCTATACTGTGTTCCTAAGCCAAGGAGGATTGCAACGATGAACGACCAAATCATCATTCGCGGCGCAAGGGAGCATAACCTGCGCAATGTCAGCCTGACCGTCCCGCGCGACAAGCTCGTTGTGTTTACGGGGCTGTCCGGGTCGGGCAAAAGCTCGCTGGCGTTCGATACCATTTATGCCGAGGGACAGCGGCGCTATGTGGAAAGCCTGTCCAGCTATGCGCGGCAGTTCCTGGGGCAGATGGAGAAGCCCGATGTGGATCAGATTGACGGCCTGTCCCCCGCTATCTCCATCGACCAGAAAACCACCAGCCGCAATCCGCGCTCGACCGTCGGCACGGTGACGGAAATCCACGATTATCTGCGCCTGCTCTATGCGCGCGTGGGGCATCCGCACTGCCCGAAGTGCGGCAAGGAAATCCGCCAGCAGACCGTTGACCAGATGGTGGACGCGATTGTCGCCTATCCCGAAGGCATGAAGCTGATGGTGCTGTCGCCCGTCATCCGCGGCAAAAAGGGCGAGCATGTCAAAGTGTTCGAGGAGGCGCGCAAGAGCGGTTTCGCGCGCGTGCGGGTGGACGGCGAGCTGTATCGGCTGGAGGAAGTGCCGGCGCTGGACAAAAAGAAGAAGCACTCGATTGAAATCGTCGTTGACCGCCTGATTGTCCGCCCCGGCAAGGAGTTCCAGAGCCGTCTGGCGGATTCCATCGAGACGGCGACGAAGCGCTCCGGCGGCTTGGTCATCATGGACATGATGGACAAGGGCGAACTGCTCTTCTCCATGAATTACGCCTGCCCGGACTGCGGCATCTCCATCGAGGAACTCAGCCCGCGCATGTTCTCCTTCAACAGCCCCTATGGCGCGTGTCCGGCGTGCAGCGGGCTGGGCTACCGCATGGTGGTAAGTACAGATATTCTGTTCCCGGATAAGTCGCTGTCCCTGCGGCAGGGCGGGCTGAACGCCATGGGCTTCGGTTCGGCAGATGGCGACGGCGTGACGGCGCAGTATTTCCAAGCCTTATGCGACAAGTACGGCTTCACGATGGATACGCCGATTCAGGAGATTCCCGAAGCGGGCATCCATGCCCTGCTTTACGGCACGGGCAGCGAGAAGCTGACCCTGACTTACGACACGCCCAGCGGCAGGGGAACGTATTCCACGACGTTCGAGGGCGTGATTCCGTCCTTGGAGCGCCGCTATGAGGAAACAGGCAGTGAAGCCATGAAAGCCGCCTATGAAGAGTACATGGCGGAAGAACCCTGCCCGGTCTGCCACGGCAAGCGATTGAAGCCGGAAGCGCTGGCGGTCACAGTCGGCGGCAAGAATTTGTATGAGGTGTCCAGCCTGTCCATCACGGATGCGCGGGCGTTCTTTCAGTCGCTGGAACTGACGGAGAAGGAAAGCATGATTGCCGCGCAGATTTTGAAGGAAATCAACGCGCGCATGGGCTTTCTGGAGGACGTCGGGCTGGGTTACCTGACATTGGCGCGCGCGGCAGGGTCGCTGTCCGGCGGCGAGGCGCAGCGCATCCGGCTGGCGACGCAGATTGGCTCAGCGCTCATGGGCGTGCTGTATATTCTGGATGAGCCGTCGATTGGCCTGCATCAGCGCGACAACATGAAGCTCATTAACACCTTGAAAAAAATGCGCGACTTGGGCAACACGCTGATTGTCGTCGAGCACGACGAAGACACGATGTACGCGGCGGACTGGATTGTGGACGTCGGGCCGGGCGCGGGCATCCACGGCGGCAACATCGTCGCGGAAGGCACGGTGGAGGATATCAAGCGCAATCCGAACAGCATCACCGGGCAGTACCTGTCGGGCAAGAAGCGCATCGAGATTCCCGACGTGCGCCGTCAGCCGAAGGGCTTCCTGACCATCCGCGGCGCGAAGGAGCATAATCTCAAGAACATTGACGTGAAAGTGCCGCTTGGCTGCCTTTGCTGCGTGACGGGCGTGTCGGGGTCGGGCAAATCCAGCTTGGTGAACGAAATCCTCTACAAGCACTTGGCGAAGGTGCTGAACCGCGCGAAAACCCGTCCCGGCGCGTTTGGCAGCATGGAGGGCGTGGAGCAGCTGGACAAAATCATCTGCATTGACCAAAGCCCCATCGGGCGCACGCCCCGGTCGAATCCGGCGACGTACACCGGGCTGTTTGACCAGATTCGCAAGATCTTTGCCGCCTCCCCCGAAGCGAAGGCGCGCGGCTACAAGGAAAACCGCTTCTCCTTCAACGTCAAGGGCGGGCGGTGCGAAAACTGCTGCGGCGACGGGATGCTGAAAATCGAAATGCACTTCCTGCCGGATATTTTCGTGCCGTGCGACGTGTGCAAGGGCAAGCGCTACAACCGCGAGACGCTGGAAGTGACCTACAAGGGCAAGAATATCTCCGACGTGCTGGACATGAACATCGAGGAAGCCATTACGTTCTTCGAGAATCACGAGAGCATCCGCCGCAAGCTGGAAACGCTCTACGACGTCGGCTTGGGGTACATGAAGCTGGGGCAGGCATCGACGACCCTTTCCGGCGGCGAAGCGCAGCGCGTGAAGCTGGCGACGGAACTCAGCCGCCGCGCGACGGGCAAGACGCTCTATGTCTTGGACGAGCCGACGACCGGGCTGCACATGGCAGACGTGGACAAGCTCATCGGCGTCTTGCAGCGCCTGACCGAAACGGGCAACAGCGTGCTGGTTATCGAACACAATCTGGATGTCATCAAGGTGGCGGACTACCTGATTGACCTCGGCCCGGAAGGCGGCGACAAAGGCGGCGAAATCGTCTGCGAAGGCACGCCGGAGGAAGTCGCCGCGTGTGAAAAGTCGTACACGGGGCAGTTCCTCAAGAAGATGCTGGGGAAACGCTGATTTCTGCCGCGCAATGCGGATGCCGTCAGCGCGAATCCGATTCCGAAGCAAATCACCATTTGAAAAATTGACGAGGCGGGTGTGCCTGCCACCAGCGGAGCGCACCCGCTTCCTGCTGCGCGAAAATGCAACATTCCCGGAAATATGTTGAAATTCATCGAAAAACGCGATATAATGGAACAAGTTAATCTGCCGGAAAGGGGTGAGCGGCTTGAAGAAACATGGAATCCGCGGCCTGCTGATACTGGCGCTGATTTGGGCGCTTATTGGCGCGGCATGGGCGGAGGAAATGCTGCCCGCCTCCATCCGCGAGGCGCAGTCCGCTGAAGAGGCAAACGCGCTGCTCATCCAGTCTGATACCGGCGAACGCTTGGATGTCGTGAGCGGGCAAGTCCGCCTGATTGTCCAGACGCGGCGCGACGACATGTTCTGCGCTGATTACTGGCGTTCGGGCGAGGAAAAAGGCGAATTTGACCTGACTGCGAAGGAAAACCGTTACGGCGCGCCTTATGCCTACTACATCGGCACCATGTGCACGCGTGCGGTGTACTCGATGGCGCTGTCTTACCTCGGCGTGGATATGACCCCGGTGGATATGAGCGTCCTTGCCCAGCGGCGCACGCTGAATGAGCCGTACGACGAAATCACGGCGCTGGTGGATGGTTTGGCGCGGCGTGGATTGACCGAAGCGACATTTGATGAAATGATGGCGCAGTATCTCAACGATGAGCGATATTCGCCGCTATATATATATATGAAGCGGACGAACGGTGTGGGCCATGCGCTGCTGATTGTGGGGTATAATGCGGAGCGGAAGCGGTTTGTGGCGGTTGATCCGTCGCCGCGCGGATTTCAGGGGGATACGGTGCGGACGTATGAATTGTCGTTTGCGCAGAATCGCCAGCGGGTGATGCGCTGCCCGTATGCGAAGGATTTGGAAGGCGCAAAGGTCTTGCAGGTGTATCAGTGGTATTGGATAGGGGAAGAAACAGAAAAAGAATAGGCGCGGCACAAAGGGGCTAAACACGCGGAAAAAGGATGGAGAAGAAGCCGTCTCCTTCGCGCAGAGGGGGCAAAAGGGGAACTTCGCACGTCCGCAGACGCGCCCCCTAAGCCGCGCTATTACACCCTCGTCTGTCCTAAACACAGCCATGTATCCTTTTCTTCATGTTCCGCAACGTTCAAAGTAACCTCTTCCGCAAATTGTATTCAAATTGTACACACCTGTACTTCAACTGTTTTTTTTGCATTTTCCAGCCGAAAACAGCCTATTTTTTACATTCATCACTTTTCTTTTTCTCTCATCCGTGATAGAATAGAAGCGTGAATACTTCTTATTGTGCAGTCGGACGTCAGGCAGTAGCAATTTGAAAGTTCCGTTTCTCCTTGCGCTTGTTTTGTCGAGTTTTTACTTCCATTTTTTTCTGCCGACTTTGAAGGAGGTCCTTTCCCGTGGATGATGCGAAACGCCCTGCGCCAGAAACCGTCAATTTCTCATCCTGCCGAGTTGTGAGCGTCCGCGCTGTACCCGCCGCAAGCCCGAACTTCGCGCCGGTGTACTGCCTGATGACGTCGGAGGTGGACGGGTTCCCTATACCGCAGGCAATTCCGCTCATCCCGCTTGGCGGAGCGGTGCAGGGCGCACAGACAGCGCAAGCCGTTCGACCCGCACAGCCCATGCCTTCCGTGTCGTCGTCCACTGCATCCGCCCGCCCGAAGCCGCCTCAACTGCCCCTGCCGAAATCGCAAATCCCGACGCAGTGGGAGATTTCCAGTCTGCTGTCGTCTCTCGGCGTGCCTGCGCGTCTGTCCGGCTTCTACTATCTGGTGGATGCGATTTTGTATCTCCTGTGTCAGCCCATTGAGACGCGCTGCATGACGATGGAAGTCTACCCGACCGTTGCGCGGCGATACAGCACGTCGCCGCTGGCGGTAGAACGCGCGATTCGCACGGCCATCAACCAATCGTGGCAGGAGCAGAACATTCCGCTTTACTGCGCCCTGTCGGGGCGGAATCCCGCGCCGCATGAACCGCGCCCCACAACGTGCGAGTTTGTGGCGAACGTGCTGATGTTCCTGCGGATTCATCTGGCGGAGCTGAAGAAGTGAATATTTCTGGAGATTGAAAAAGCCAGCGGTTTTGTGCCGCTGGTTTTCTTGTATCTTTTGGGGTTGGGTATCCGTTTGGAGGGGGAAAGTAGGGGCGAGGTGTGGTGGAGCGGCTATGTGGTCGCGCCCATTTGGCGCGACAATGTGCAAGGGGTGGGTAGAGCAGCTTGGGGGCGCGTCTGCGGACGCGCAAAGTTACTGCGCAGGGACGCTTCGCTGCCTGCGGCCAAGTTGCCATACTACCCTTTTCTCTTGGAGTAGATTTAACGGTGTAACAGTTGGGGCGTTGCCCCAAACCCCAGCAGGGACGCTGTCCCTTGACCCTGCAAGGGGCAATTCTTAGATTATCATATCAAGTGCAACACCGCGCCAAAAAAGGAAAGACATTGCGTGCGCTTTGTGTTAGAATGAAGCTACCACACACCAACTAACAGGAGGCGCAGACAATGTCTTACCACCAGTTTACATCAGATGAGCGGAAATGTCTATGGGAACTTCACAGGAAAAACCTCAGCATTCGAAAGATTGCTGATGCGCTGGGAAGAGCTCCTTCCTCTGTTTCTCGTGAATTGCGGCGGAATCGCAGTGAGAAAGGAACGTGGCATCCTTTCCCTGCCCACAAAAAGGCGAAGGCACGGCGCAGACATCTCCGCAACTCTTCTCTCCAGACTGACCTTGAGCTGAGAGCGTATGTCATTGATGGTCTCAACCATTTTTGGACTCCTGAGGAAATTGCGGGACGCTGGTCGCTTGCTCATCCTGACCGCCCGGTCAGTTTCGCCACCATTTACCGCCACATTAAGCGAAAACTGCTTCCCGGAATTGAACCGAAGACCCATCTTCGCCGCCGTGGCAAGCGGAAAGTTAACCGCAATGCCAACTTCAACACCATTCATCCCGACCGCATTATCCCTGACTGGCCTGATGAAATTAAGAACAGGTTACGCATCGGAGATTGGGAAGGCGATTCCATCGTCGGAGCGAAGGGCAAAGGCGCGGCTGTCACGCTTGTTGACCGCTGTTCGGGGTTCATCACTGGCCACCTTGTTGCCACACGCTCGGCCGCTGAAACTCGGCAAGCCATTCTCGATGCCTTGGAAGGACTGCCTGTTTGCTCTCTTTCTTTAGACAACGGTTCTGAGTTCGCTGAGTTTCGCCAGTTGGAAGAAGCGCTCGAAGCTCCCATTTTCTTTGCGGAACCGCACAAGCCTTGGCAGCGCGGCTGCAACGAAAATGGCAATGGCCTTCTTCGCTTCTTTTTCCCTAAGGGCTGTGATTTTCTTGCCGTCTCTCCGGAGTATTTCGCCGCCGTTATCGACTTGCTGAATCACAGACCCCGCAAAAGATTAGGCTGGCGCACCCCTTTTGAGGTCTTTTTCGGTGTTGCACTTGCTTGACAATCTACCAGCCCCCCTTGACCCCTTCGCGCGATTGAGTTGGCTTCTTCTCCATGCTTTGCCCGCGTGTTTATCCTTTTGGCGCTGCGACTTAGTCCTTTTCCCCTTCCCCTTTACCGCACGATTCGATAATACCGCCTCGATGTCAGCAAATACATCAGTGCATAAATCACCGCAAACACCACATAGCATCCAATCCCGATTCCATAAAACAGCGAGTCATTATGCAATCCAAATGCCCCTAAAATCAGCCGAATCATCGGCATCGCAAACAGCATATGCAGCCCCGCCATCAGCAGCGGCGCAAAGAACACCGTCAGCACCTGCGAATTGACGCTCCGGCGGATTTCCGCATCCGTCAACCCCACTTTCCGCATCACGGCAAAGCGCTCCGCATCCTCATAGCCCTCGCAAATCTGCTTGTAGTACATAATCAGCACTGCCGCAATGGAGAACAGCGGCCCCAGAACCATGCCAAGGAAGAAGAGCCCGCCGAAGAGAGAAAGGTAGTCCCTGCGGCAAAGCGCACGCGTATCCACATTCAGGGAAGACATGCCGTAAAAGTCTTTTCCCGTCGACTTCATGGCCTCCCAGATTCGGCTGCGGAGCGTCTTGACTAATTTCTCCTGCGTGTCCGTGTCCGCCTCCGAATCCAAGTCGAAATGCAGCGCCAGACGATCCATCATCATTGCCTCGCCGCTCTTCTCTCCGACCAGCGCCATTATTTCGCTGCGGAAGGCCTCCGCATCGTTGGCGAAAACGACCAGGCAGCCCCATGCGCTTCGGTAATCCGCGCTGAGCAGCCGCTTCGGCAGCTCCTTTTCCGCACGAATCATGCGGTACGGCGCAGAGCCGTAAAAGGACATGCTGGAAAACGTTTCGTTGGTCTTGAACGACGCATACAGCAATTCCCTGTCTGCCAGCGTCACCGTTTCGCCCGTCGCCTGCTCATAAACAGACAGCGGATACACCGTCAATTCCAAAACGTTCGCCTTGAGCGAATCTGCATCCGTGATAATGCCATAATCGCCGTTTTGCACCTTTCCCGTTGCCACCAGTGCGCGCTGGGATGTGATGTTTTCCGGCGTCAAGCCCATTTCCTCTGTCACGTCCAGCGCCATCTGCTGCATAGCGTCCAGTCGTTTCCAGTTTTCCTCGCCGTCGCGCGCCTCCAACCCTATCGTCAGGTTGATGTCCTGCGGGCAGATGGCGTCCACCATGCTGTCCGTTCCACCATACAGGCAAACCGTCGAAGTCAAAATGACCAGCACCATCGTGCAGAGAATGCAGATGGTCGCCATGCCCGCGCCGTTGCGCTTCATGCGGTACGCCATGGCGGATACGCTGATGAAGTGGCGCGTCTGATAATAGTAGCGTTTGTTCCTGCGCAGCATTCGGCACAGCGTTACCGACCCGGACACAAGCAGCAGGTATGTCGCCACAATCACCATCAGCACCGCGATGAAAAAGAATATCAGCGCTTCGAGAGGCGATTGGCTGACTGCCGCCACATAATACGCGCTTAGGAGAATCAGCAGCCCAATCAGCCCAAAGAACCAGTTCGCTTTCGGCGGCTTTTCCCCTGTGTTTTCGCTCTTGAGCAGCGCCACAGGGTTGCTCAGGCGCATCCGCAACAGGTTCGCCAGCAGAATCAGCACATAGATGCCGCCGAACAGCAGCAGCACCCACGTCACGCCATCCGGATAGAACAGCTCCATCGGCACGGTGTAATCCGCGTGCAGCAGGTTAATCAGCGCCATTTCGACCAGCCGAGAGAGGCTCAGCCCCAGCAGCAAACCGCCAGCGAATACCAGCAGCGCCGTCAGCAGCGTTTCCCACAGCATCACGCGGGCGATATTTCCTTTGCCCATGCCAAGGATATTGTACAGCCCGAACTCCTTCATGCGCCGCCGAATCAGGAATGAATTGCAGTAGTAGAGGAAAATCACCGAGAACACGCTGATGACGATTTTGCCCATTTGCAGCACCATCAGCGTCGTGCCGCCCATGCTGAGCGCGCCCATCAGCGCCGGCCGCGTCAGATAATTCATGATGTAGGACACGCCCACCATCAGGATGCCCATCAGCAGATATGGCAGATATGTTTCCGCGTTTTTGCGGATGCCCTGCCACGCCAGCTTGGGATAAAGCAGCGGTTTCTTCATGCCATTTCACCGTCCATTGCGTCCTTGCGCGTCATCACGGTCAGCGCGTCGCTGATTTTCTCGTAGAACTGTTCGTTCGTCATTTCGCCGCGGTAAAGCTGGTGATACACCTGCCCGTCACGGATGAAGAGGATGCGCCCCGCGCGGCTTGCCGCCTTGAGCGAGTGCGTCACCATCAGCAGCGTCTGCCCAGTCTGGTTGATTTGCTGGAAGACGTCCAGCAGCGCGTCCGTTGCGCGGGAATCCAGCGCGCCGGTTGGTTCGTCACACAGCAGAATCTTCGGGTTTTTGGCCAGCGCGCGCGCAATGGAGACGCGCTGCGCCCGACACACGGCGGCGCGCTGCTTCTGCCCGCCGGAGACTTCATAGGGGTACTTTTCCAGTAGGTTCGCAATCCGCAGCTGATTGGCAATCGGCAGCAGATTCGCCTCCATCTCGCGCCAGTTCATGCCTTGCAGCACCAGCGGCAGGAGAATATTGTCCTTGAGCGAGAAGGTGTCCAGCAGGTTGAAGTCCTGAAACACGAACCCCAGCTGATCGCGGCGGAATGCCGCCAGCTGATTTTCACGAATCGCGCTGATGTCCTTGCCGTCCAGCAGCACCGTGCCGCTCGTCGGGCGGTCAAGCGCCGCCAGTATGTTCAGCAGTGTCGTTTTACCCGACCCCGATTCGCCCATAATGGCGACATACTCGCCCTCATCCACCGTGAAGGACACATCCGTCAGTGCCTGTACCTGATTGCCCCCGAACCGCGTCGCATACACCTTGCGAATATTCTTTGCTTCCAGCAATGCCATGATTCTTCCTCCTCAAAAGCCGCGCTATTTCCGCGGGTGAATTTCCTTTTGACACGTCTATTCTACCACGCGCCCGACCGCCCCGCCATCGAATCGGGTGACATTTTGCCCGTACCGTGTGACATTTCTGTAAGATAGCGCAATTTTGCTTGCAATAAAGCAGCAATACAAGCCAAGCAGCATGGTGGTGCGAAGCGCGAAGGGGTCAAGGGGGCGACCGCGAACTTCGTTCGTTTCCATTGCCCCCTTGTCGCCTTCGCAGAGGCGAAATCCCCTGCGATAACGCATTTTCCGCAAAAAAGGCTACTACTTTACCATGGAGGTTCCAAAATGCGCCGAATAACAGCCCTGCTGCTGATGCTCCTGCTGCTCCCCGGACTCGTTGCCGCCGAGGACGACTTCGACCTCGATGACATTCTCTCCGACGCTGACCCCGATGTGGTCAAAAACACATACAGTCAGCCGGGCAACGCAGACGACATCCTGCTCGACGAGAATAATGAGCCCGTCTCCATCTACGAGGAGGACGGCTCGATTCTCATCACGCTGACCGCAACGGGGGACTTCACCGTCGGCGGAGACAGCCGAAAGTCCACCAACATCTGGATGAATGAGCTGAAGAAGCACGATAACGACTACAACTTCGCCCTTGCGAACGTCCGCGATATTTTCCTCGCCGATGACCTCACCATCGTCAACTTCGAGGGTACGCTGACGGACAGCACCTATGTGCCGTCGGAAAAGCGCAATAACGAGTTCCTGTTTTCCGCATCGCCCGACCATGTCAGCATGCTGGTGGACAACGGCATCGAAGCGGTTGCGCTGGAGAACAACCACGTTCTTGACCATGGTCAGGCGGTCTACGAGGAAACGCAGCAGCACCTTGAAGACGCGGGCATCGTGTGGTCAAACAGCACACACGTCGGCGTGATGGAGGTCAAGGGCATCCAAATCGCCATGCTCAGCTACCTGTGCATCGACCGCTACAACACGCTTTGGGATCAGGTGCCGAAGGACATTGCCGCCGCGAAGGAACAGTACCCGATTGTCATTGTCAGCTTCCACTGGGGCAACGAAAAGGACTACTCGCCCACACAGAATCAGATTAAGATGGGGCGTTTGGCGGTGGATTCCGGCGCTGACCTTGTGCTGGGGCATCACAGCCACCGCATGAACCCAATTGAATACTATAACGGTGTGTACATCTGCTATTCGCTGGGCAATTTCTGCTTTGCGGGCAACAGCAAGCCGAGCGACATGTCCAGCTTCATGTTCCAGACGCGCTGGCGCATCCGGGACGACGAAATCACGAACGAAGGCTTCCGCATCATCCCGATTCGCATTTCCAGCCGCACTGACCGCAACGACTTCACCCCGACGGTTTTCGGTGACGGCGCGGCGCGCGACGCGGTGCTGACGACGCTGAAGAACAACGGCAAGTCGCTGGAATATGTGGTGTCGGAATATCCGCTGGAGTGGAAGGAATAAACGAGGTCGCCTGTCAGCATCCTGCTGATGGGCGATTTTTGTGTTGAAGAAAACGCACTTCCACAAAAAACATTCCAAATACAATCCCCTTCGGTTTTCCCGCGAAACCGTTTTTCCTGCGCGCGCACGGGCTGAAAAATGCAATCCGTGCGCGTTTTCTGCTATCGGGGCGGCGGAAATGCAGTCGTTCAGCCGAAATTGTGCAGGTGTTGCGGAATTCGCTTTCTGTGCGGTCGTATTTTTGCCCAGATTGCACATTGCATTCTCGATTCGTTGGCGTATAATACTTTGCGGGAGCGGAAGAATGCGCCCAAATCATTCCACCTGGACGAACAAGGAGGTTGCAGCCATGCCTGCGACGAATACCGCCACGCCGACCGAAACGAAGCAGACCGCTGAGCAGATTCCCCAGCCGAAAGAACCTACGAAGGGGTTCGACCCCGACTCCATCCGCGCGTTTCTGAAGAAGCTCACGCAGAAGAAGTAACCTACTCGACTACTCCGCCAGGCAGTTCTTGCTGTTTGGCGTTTTTTTTGATGACAGCAAAAGCCCCGAACATGCTTCCTGATGCAGGAAGTGTCCGGGGCTTTCTTCGTGCTGATGGCGGGACTCGAACCCGCACGCCGCAAGGCAAGGGATTTTAAGTCCCCAGTGTCTGCCATTCCACCACATCAGCGTCAGGGTTGATTATACCACGGACGTGGTAAAAAGTCAATGCGGGGATTGGCATCGCAGGGGGTGCAGTCAGCAGACTGCAGAACTGCTTTGCTTTATCTGTGTTTCTTGATTTGTATTGTTGCAGGGGGGATCGCCT
>OLRJ01002106.1_pt1 | contig 15527 bp, 8 predicted proteins | sample 1672741 | NCBI WGS metagenome assembly OLRJ01 (sample SAMEA3136719, study PRJEB25190) | human gut metagenome | biome: human gut; feature: human-associated habitat; material: faeces | place: Austria | collected 2013
ATGCCGCCAGAAACGGGGCAATATATTTTGCATTGTTCTGCACCTGTACTGCCGAAGATGAGACAATGTCCCGCTCAGAAAAATCTAACTAAATCCACCTCCTGCATACTTTTGGATAGATTTTCTGTTAAAATTATACCTTGTATCTTTAAAAGTTGATAGATTTTTACGCTGCATTTCTGTATGTAAAAACTACCTCTTTTTCAGACAGTTAAGGACGAGGCGCGCGGTTGGCATTTGTCTGTCGGTTCCTATAGAAGCAAACCTGGCAAACTCTTGTTGTATCTACACCCCGTTTTGATAATCTTGTTAATAAAGTAGCATATGCAGCCTGTCCCAGACATGATACCAAACCCACGCAGATGCGAAAGCCGGGCATGTACTGCAACCGTCTTTGTATGCCTGCCGCTTCACAGGCCGTTGTTTTTACCAAATATTACTATTACTTGTATCTACCGCAGCGTTTAAAGCAGCTGCACGCTCTTCGCAGATTTCTTTTACCCTCCTGTATGGCGTATACTGCATGATTTTCTTATCATTTCTACGGGCCAGGATGTTCCCGGCGGCATTCGTGTTGGCATTTACCGTGCCGCATATTTCACAATCCACGAGTTCGTGATGCTTTCCATATCTTGGTCCAAGCCTGCTTCCGCAGATGCTGCAGTACTGTGAGGTATACGCTGCATTGACATGTTCCGTCTCTGCTCCAAACAGTTTTCCGATATAGATAAGCCGTTCATCCAGGTATCCTTTCTGCCAGGATGCCATCTTCCGGTTAAAAGATTTTCTGTTCTGCTTCTTTCTATCTGAGGTAAAGGTCAGGTCTTCCAGGATAATCTCTGATGGATTCATTTCTTTCATACATTGCCTGATATTGTAGTTAATATCAGATTCCATACGTTTTACCGCTTTACCATGTTGTTTCCTATATTTCTTATTACCAAGATGGTTCCGCTCCAGGTCCTGAAGTTTCTGTGATATCTGCCTGGTCTCTTCCTTGCTGTTTGCTGACTCCAGCTTCTTTAGCAGTTCGGTTTTCTTACTATAAAAGTAATTCTTATTCGTATTTTTCTTATCGATACGCTCCGTTTCAGCTGAAATCAGCTGTCCAAATTCTTCCCCGTATTCCGGTGCATTCCCGTTGCCATCATTACAGGACAATAATGTCGCATATCCTTTGTCTATTCCAACCGGATGCGCAGAATTTATCTTCCGTTGCCGCGTCTGAATACATTTATGTATGAAAATGTTCCGCTTTTCACGGTTCAGGATTACCTGGATATTTCCTTTCCTGCTATAACAAAACCTACCGTTCAGCTTTAACTTTAATTTCTGGCCCCGTTTATTTGTCATTAAATACAAATAATCTATACCGTCTTCTGATTTGATTTCATACATCATTTCATCCAGCAGCATATAATCTGAGTGCTTAGCTTTCGGATATGGCTTGTTATCACGGATAATCCTTCTTAACAGGGAATACAGGTAATCCATGCGGACCCTGCCTAAATGCTTTACATCTGCAAGGATTTTTCCATATGTCTTGGATGGCTTTCTGTCATATTCAATATCATTCAAGATACAATACAGGATTTCTGGGGAGGACAGAACATAATTACAGTATGCCCGTTCTTCTTTTGTTAAATCCGGATGGTTATCCCGTAGTTTGGTTTTACACATGTTCCCAAGATTTGTCCACATGGATTTTAAGGTCATACAGGTATCTGATAACGCCATCACCCAGAACCTTCCCTGTATCCCAAACATCTCACAGTATGTCTGATTCCCATATGGCGTTAACTCTTCCTGGATATGTTTCTGCTCCGCACGGATAGCATTCCGCAAGGTGTAAAAGCTCTGTATATTTGCAAGGCTTCCAATCCCGCAAAGTCTTTCTAAGAACATGTTTTTACATTGTCGATATGATTCAAATAAGGCATCCAGAACCGCAAATGTATCTTCATTTGCCGGAACAGTTTCAAGTTTTACACATTTTTCAACTATGTTGCGTCTGTATCTGTATTGTTTCTTCTGCTTCTTTCGTTTTTTCAAATTAAAATCCTCACATTTTACTTTCTATAGTTAATATGCAGGATTTTTTTTCAAAGCGGGACAATTTTTGCGAAAAAAATACTTTTACGGAAGTTTTAATACCGTAAAAGTATTAGATAGTTAGATTTATTTTAAACTGTTACTAGCTCAAGTGCAAAGAACAGGTCGTAGCATATAACCAAAAGATAGTAGATTCCTGACAAGATACCGGCAATCGTCGCTGCGCCTGTATCTTTTATGATGCATACGATATTAATGATTCCGATTATGCCAGGCATGACAATACATAGAATGAAAGGGATAATCCACGGCCAGATATGTCTATCGAAGTAATAATCCAAGATTGCGGCGCCATTAGCAATATATGTAATCCCTGAATACAGTATGGCTGCAAGGAATATCAGGCAAAGCACTGTTTTTTCTTTTTTCTTCATTTTTTCACCTCCAGATAAATATTTTTGCAATTAATATGCAAAACATCTAAGTTTTCGGCATATTGGATATATATAAAAAACCTGCGTACTGCAGAGAGGAGAAAAATATGGCAAAAAATAAGCCGAAAAATACAGAGCATGATTTGAAATCAGAGTTGCATAAAAAACCTGCAAAGCCGGTCACGAAACCAGCAGTAAACCAGAAAACACAGCAAAAAAAGAAGAAAAAGAAAAAACCAAATGAAGAGAAAAGAAACCAGCAGAGAATAGAAGTACAGCGTTTTATTGGTGCTGTGAACAGATTAAAAAAGCAGATTCGCCTGCCGCGATATTCCATATTCCAGACTATAGATATCAAAATTGTAACAAAGATGCTGAAAAAAGATGTAAGACGTGTGATTGTGGTGCAGCCAGTGTTAAAAGACTGTTCACTTGGATATGTAAAGCCTGTGGAATACCGGTATGACAACACATGGACGGTTGACATGGTGAAAAAAGATATCGCTACAGCGATATTTACACCAAAATACAGTCTGACATTATCAGAAGATGCAGAAATGAATTTGAAGCATGAAGTATGGGATATGGTAAAAAGACGGAAAGAAGTGAGTATCAATGCAGAGTTTATCCCTCTTGTCATGAGAGAAGTGTACGGATATTTCTGGCTGGCAAACGCTGTTCTGTGTGGGCACGGTGAAAAAGGTAACCCGGCGGAACACCGTATTTCAAATGCTGCGATTGATGAAACTGGTAAGATTACTTTTACATATTACCAGACACGCTTTTCATATGAAGATGGCACATTAAAGAACAGTAAGGCGAGCGAGCAGAAAAGGCTTGCGGATTTTATAAACGCAAATACAGATGAAATCAGGAAATGTATTGATGCCAGGGCAAAAACAGATGGCGAGTTAGAGCTTACATTAACAACCGGTGGGGAAGCAGGAAGCTTACATGCTGTTCTTACTATTGATGATAAAAAATATAAGAAAAAAATGGCCAAAACAGTTGACGGTGAGGCATTTGAAGCCTGGGTTGAAGTGGTGACGGAAGAACATCATAAAGAAAAGGATATGTTCATCAAAAAAGTACAGGCAAAGCAGAGGAAACTGAAAATCTACGGCAGCCTGCTGCATTTGACAATACTCAGGAGTATTGCAAGACGTGAGGGATGTGAGTGGCCTGAAAATGACAGGTATGAGTGGATAGAAAATATTATAGAAAAAGAGATTAAAAAAGTACAGGCAAAGCAGACTTCCATGATGTTTGGGTTTGATGATGTCGTGCAGGCGGTAAATGACTTGATTATGTGCGGGCTGTTAAGAAAAACGGATAAAAAAACATTTACAGGGAGGTACAGTGAAGAGTTTGCCCCACGAGCAAAAAATATGACATTGAAACCTGGTACAGACTACATGATTTTTGCGCAGCTGCCATTTAAGCGAAAATTTGATTTTTCAGAATTTTCAGATATTGACTGGCTGGACTGGATAAAATACCGCAAGACGGAATGGCAGGATGTGGGTGACGAAGCTGTGTTACTGCCAACGAAGTCTGGTAACGAAGAGCTTTGCTCTGAGTTATCAATATTTGAGCATAGTCCTGTAGTCTTATCATGCCCGGATGAAATGCGTGCATTTTTAACCGGCCGGCCGCAGACATGGGTAGATTATGTGCTGACCATGAAAGAGATTGCGGAGACTGATGGGGAGAAGAGGTATTGGTTATTTGTTAGGAGACTGATGTCTTAACTTGTTTCGCGAAGATTTAAAAGGATGTGATTCCATGGCAAAACCAAGACCGGCAACATGGCTGGAAAAAGAAATGATATATGATGCAGTTAAAAACAACGGCGAAGAGCTGCCGGTAGACCTGAAACAATGCGACTTTTCGCGAAGCGGAGCGGGAAACCTGGTATGCAGATTCGATAACCAACAGATATTTTATCTAACAAAGGGAGGGAATTTAGTAGTGACATCAAGAGAATTAAAGGCTCAGAAGACAAGACAGAAATTTGAGCGTGAAAAAGAAAAAAGGAAACAAAAACACGAAGCAAAAATAAGAAAACAGCAAAAAAAGAGAGAAAAGAAAGAACAGCAGGTAATACAGAAAAAGAAGCAGGCAGAGCAGAGCCCGCAGAATGCTGCAAAACGCGAGCGGTGGACAAGGATTGTGGAAGATGCCGCAAAAGGCGCAATGAATGGAAAGGTAAGCTTTGAGATATTCCCTGTGTTTGATACAAAATATGACTCTGTCAGGATGCGTATCGTAGTCCAGCCAAAAGCATATAACGAGATAGGGACAATTGCCCCGCGGCAGATTCCTCCTCAGAACTGGACGGAAGATACAATCCGTGAAAAGATTGACAGGATTGTAAAGTGTGAATGTTTTGATATCACTCTCAATAAAGATGTGGAGATTAAGCTTCGCAATGCGTTTGTCCAGTATGTAAAAAACAACCCGGCGCTTGCAATTGATTCAGGGCTTATCCCGCTGATGCCACATATGGAGTTTTACCGGCAGGTGCGTTTGATTCAAAAAAGTACATATCTTACAAAACCGGTTGAGATACAAAAGCCGGCATTGCTTTCCGGCGGCATGATTCGTTTTTATATATACGGTGTTATGTTTTTATGCTGGCCGGATGGAAGCGGCCTGATGTTTAAACGCGAATCTTATTATCAGAAATCCGTCACTTTTGCAAATGCACATAAAGCAGACATTAAAGCATGCATGAGGTTTGCAGATAACCTGAACAATGGAAGATGGAACTGGCCTGCAGAAAGTGGTGATGCAGCGGACAGCCCGGCCCGCAAAATCCCTTATGCAGTGCATCTGTCATTTGAGCTTGACACCGTTTCAAGGGCACTTGATGCAAAGCTTATCTTTGGCGATGGCACTGATGCACAGTCAGAAACATTCTGGGAATCACAGATTTCACCAAAAAACATAGAAGCATGGATAATAAGGGTCCTGGAATGCCATAACACTGCGATAGAACGACAGGAGGAAGAGGAGAAACAGCGATTCTATGACCTTTCATTTTATGGTGATTTAATCGCTCTTTCAGCTTTAAAGATAATCAGGAAAAATGGAAATAAATTAAGTAAAAAAGCACTCGTTGATGTAATGAGGGAGAAAAGCGGTACAAGAGCAAAGGCATTGAAGATAAATGAGACGCCTGAATGCGGTAAATTGTGGGGAGTGGAGCAGAAAAAAGTAAATGAAGTGATTGGCATGCTGGAAGATGCAAATCTTATAAGAGATGTAAAGAACGGACATGAGCATGTATTTGCCATAACAAATGACGGCATCACTTTCATACGTCTCCCGTATAAACAACAGCAGGGCTCACTTATCCTTGGGTATCCTCAATATACAGACATGGACTGGCTTGAGTACATGAAGGCAAGCGCCAAAACGGGAACTGGATTCAGAACGAAAGACCAGCTTCCGGCATTGGAGCACCGGGCACTGTTCCTGTTATACCCAAAAGAAGCAGCAGAATTTTTGGAGATGGCTCCTGATGAATGGAGGATTTATATTGACACAATGACTGATATCTCAGAGGGATGCGAGCTGGAATACTGGAAGAAAGTGAAGCAGATGCTGCCTGGCGATTCGGATGACGACGATTTTTGGCTTGCCGATTAAGCCGGCATATTTTCTGCCGGCTGTTTTCCTGCACAAAAAAAACCGCAAAAAACATACAGGATATTATTTTTTCGGCATATTGTAGATGGAAAAACAAAAAATGAGAAAAAAGATGGAAAAAGAAGCCCTGTATGCGCTGCCTGTATATGGCGATATCCTCGCAGCTTCCATACTGCAGTTGGTGCAGGAAAACCATGGCATAGCAGTCGCTGATGTAGAGCGGAATCTGTGCGGGTTAAAAGTTAAAAAAAAGATAAAAGATATAAATTTCAGCGGGAGGTTCCGGCTGCTGCCATGTCGTAATGTTCTGGAGATGATAGACCGGCTTATGGACATGCGGTTAATCCTAAAAGTACAGTCCGGATTCAGCCGGCAGTTTGTGTTGACAATAACAAAGGATGGCGAAAATTTCTTGGAACTTCCGTTCAGGCAGCTGCATACAAAATTTTGCGAGTTCAACGATTCTGAATGGTGTGAATTCCTAAAAGAGCACGATTACACAAATGACCGTTATATGTATTCGGAAAAAGAAAAGCAGGAGTTCCTGCACCTTCTGGAACACAGGAACGTCGTATTAACGCAGCATGATGTATGGCTCCAGGCATTCCTGAAAAATGTAGACGGATGGCAGGAATTTGCAAGAAAACAGGCAAAAGGCGCAGGAATCAGTGACAAAACTTATTGGCGCTTTGTAGCGAATATAACCGAAAGAAAGGAGTAAAAAATGTCAAAAACAAAAAGAAAAATAAACAAAGAACTGTTGATGCAGAAAAGATATTGGAAAAAAATAAAAAAAAAATATCCGTTCCTTAACTCGAGAGAGCACTGGTATTGCGGATATGAACTGACCAAAAAAGAAAGAAGCGGGACGCCACCGATACTGGCCATTGACAGCGGTGATATCCCAGCCGGATGGGTGAAAAGGTTTGGCAATGAACTGTGTGAAGACCTGCGGGCAGAATTTATCCGGTGTGGATGCCTGAACGATGTTTATATCGTACAGGCGAAAGAAAAATACGGACGGCTGACTATACACCTCTCAACAATGCCGGCCTGGTGTAAGGCTGACGACATCCTTGGGAAATACGAAGAGCTTTCTGAAACTGTATGTATCCACTGCGGAAGCACTGATGCACATATGATTGGAGGCGGCTGGGTATGCCCGGAATGCCGTGACTGTTACAATCAGTGTGACAATCTTTATCCTTATGAAGAGAAGATTGTGGATAAAAACAGGAAAGACTCTGATGAAGTGAAAGAGCTTCGTGAGAGAGTGAGGATGCGGCCGGCTTCTGATATCCTCCCGAAACAGAAAAGAAAGGGGAAAAGATAAATGAGTGCTGTTTCATTTTTATTTCTGGCATTTCTTGGTGGATACGGGATTGCAGGGAATATAAAAGTAATAAAAGAAGAAGAAAATAAAATATGGGGCAGGATTGCAATGGGCATCGGTATTGGGTATCTGATGTCAGGCTGGATTGCATATATCGTTTCATATTTCTGTAAAGTTGTTTTGAAGCTGGAGAATCCGAAAATGTACGGCTGCGGCATAGCAATGGCAGTGATGCTTCTGGTATTTGCAGTTACGACAACGAAAAGCCTTTTGCAGGGAAGGACCATTTTGGAAATAGAAAAGGGAAAGCGTTTTTTGGTGGAGGCACTGTTTTTTGTACTTCTGTTTGCTTTTATCTATTGGACCATGCATTATGTGTTTTTTATGGATGGAAGTGATTTGCGCTCCGGCTTTACTACATTTGGTGACTTTTCACCGCATACGGCAATGATTCGGTCTTTTTCATTCCATAACAACTTTCCAACACAGTATCCGCATTATGGCGGCGTGGATGTGAAATACCATTTTATGTTCCAGTTTTATGCCGGAATCCTGGAATACCTTGGAATGCGGATTGATATTGCATTTAACCTGATTTCTGCTGCGTCACTTTGGGCGTTTCTCGTGATGTTGTATTTCTTTGCAAAACAGTTAACTGGATATACAGCAGCAGGAGTTGTCTCTGTTTTATTATTCTTCTGCAGAAGCAGCTTTGCTGGATTGGATAAGCTTGCACAGACTATTGTTTCCGGTGACTGGGAAAGCTTTTGGTCAAACACAGAGTTTATCGGATATACCGCACATGAAGACTGGGGGTTGTGGAATTACAACGTATTTTTAAACCAGCGGCATCTGGCTTTTGGATTACTTATCGCAATCATTGTGATTATGTACTTTGTGAATCACTTGGATTGGTTTGATAAAATAGAAAAAGAAAAGCCGGAAAAATTCACAGAAAGAATAAAAACAGGTGCAATGACGCTATGGAAAAATGCATTCGCCTCCAAAGAAGCGTGGTTTCCGGAGAACTGGAAGGCGGCTGCGGCATTTGGCATTATGCTTGGTGCGCTTTCATTCTGGAACGGGGCAGTAGTGATTGCAGCTCTGCTTATCCTGTTCGGTTTTGCAGTATTTTCTAAACATAAGCTTGACTACCTGATTACGGCAATGATTGCTGTTGTGCTCGCAGTTATCCAAACCCGTTTCTTTATGGACAGCAGTACCGGACAGGGTATCAATCTCAGATACTGCTTTGGCTTTCTTTCAGATGAGTTAACACTTCCAGGCGCTATTGTCTATATATTAAAGTTGTCAGGAATATTCTTTGTTGGAATCCTGGCGTTTATCTTGTTGTACAAAGGTAAATTCAAGGCCATGATTTTTGCATTTTTACTGCCGGTTGTCTTTGCATTTACCGTGGCGATGACTCCGGATATTGCGGTGAACCATAAATATATAATCATTGCGACAATCTTTTTAAATATCTTTTGGGCATACGCTATTGTATCGTTATGGAAAGCTCGCTGCGCTTTTAAGCCAGTGCTAAAGTGTATTGCTGTATTATTAATGATTATACTTACAATAACAGGTGCGTATGATGTCCTCACAATAATAAACACAAATAAGAATACGGTATCTGTGGATATGGACAGTGAACTCACAGCGTGGCTGAAGGATAATCTTACGGAAGATGATTTGATTTTAACCGGTGAAGACTCCATGAGTGAAACAACACTTGCAGGAGTAATGCTTTACAGTGGATGGCCGTATTACGCATGGTCCGCAGGTTATGATACAAACACAAGGGCAGCAAATGCGGTTGAGATTTACACTTCAACAAACAAAGAAATAGTACAGGGATTAGTAAAGAAAGAAGGTATTACATATATCCTTTATTTTGAAGGCCTGGAATATGAATCACATAAGTGCACAGATGAAGTGATAAAAGAGCTGTTTCAGTGTGTATATGATGATGGTTATTTCAAAATATACAAAGTTTCCTGACAAAAAGAGAACCACGACAAGCATGTGGTTCTCTTTTTTTTTGGATGGAATAGCTTCCAATCTCATATCGTAAGGCTGAGAAACAAAAAAGCACGCATTCGTCTGCGTGCTTTTTTGTTTCTGAACAATCCAGAAACGTTCGGGTGTGTTGTAAAGGCTTGGATGGTACAAATGGCGGTTAGGGGGGTACCGCCAAGTTCCATACTACATATTGTACATGAAGATATACAGAAACACAAGAAAAAAAATGCAGAAAAATACAAGAAAAAAATAATACAAAATCTGGCGGATTTCGCATATTAGATGTGAAAAACTGGTTCTAAAAAACAAAATAATAAGGAGTGATAGAATATGCGAAGACAGTTGTCTCCAAAAGGAGGAAATCGGAAAATACTTTCCGCGATACTGGCTGCGGTGACATCCATGTCACCTGTGATGACATACGCAGCAGATGTGGCAAAACCACCGTCAGATATAATAGAAACGACAGTAACGCCGCAGGTGACAATGAAAAAATTGAATATAGATACAACTTCTGGTGGGTATGTAATATTAAATCAGGGGCTTAATTCTGAAAGAATTGTAAAAGAAGAGGAAAAAGACGGAGTAAAAGAATTCAAGATATACGACGGTGAAAACATCTTGCTTGACACAGTACAAAATGAATACACATATGAAGCAAGCGAATATGACGTGGTAAATATAAAAGCAGTATCTGATGACGGATATGAAATTGCAGAGTTCAATATATTGAATGAAAATGCCGGTTTCGCTGCTCCTCAAAAAGAATTTTTATATGCTGCCGTGATGGATGCAGACAAAACGATGCGGGTTTCCTTTGTAAAATCAGAACAGTCTGAAAACAGTGCAGCGCCAGAAGAGGATTTGACTGTAAAACCTGAAAAAAATAACGAGCAGACACAGGCTGATGCGGACATTGAAGATGACTTAACTGTAAATGACAGTGTAAACAAAACAGAAACCAAAGAGGAAGATAAAAATCAAGACTGTTCCGATGATGGCAATGCCGGTGATAACATCGGTAATGACGAGCTCAGAATTACTGACAGCGAAAATAGTCAGACAGAAAAAGAAAGCATAAAAAAAATTAGTAAAAATAAAAGCGATGCTGTGACTGAAACAGAAGAACCAAAAGAGAATATAGAGAATGATGATGATGACTTGTCTGTGTTGAATTCCGATGAGGCAGCTATGGCCACTGTTCAGAATACCGAGTCTGACCAATGCTATGTCCTTGCTTATGAGATAAGCAAGATAATTGACGGCACAGCACCATTTGATGCAGATGATACAGCTGGAAATGACAGTGGAGATGAAAACAAGGTTGTAAGGTCTTTTGATACTATTAATTATACTTTAAAGTATACAACCGCAATCCGTGATTCTTCAATTTATGGCGTTGATGAAGCATATGTAAAAGTAAGGTTTGTACTGCCACTTTCAAACAGGGAGGCTGTTTTCGACGAAGCAACTATGAATTGGTGCCTGAACCGTAAGATTACATATTATTATTCAGACGGTACGTCAAGTGAAACAATTGACGAGAGTAAAACAATGATAAAGCAGGTTTTGACAGGTGAGCGATACCTGGCAAACTCAGATTCCGGAAATACAATCCCTGGAACTGGAACTTTATCAACAGGCATAAAAGTAAAAGCAGCAATCAACGGAACAGAAGTAAAACCGGAATTCAATATCTGGATTGATGGAAACCCGGAAAGTGACATTAAAACAGTAGTCAGTGACCCGATTATTGTTTCAGCTGCTCCAAAATATAACTTTTCCGTTGTTGGAGATAGCGGAGTTGATTATCTTGGATACTTTAACAAAGAAACAGGAGAAATCAGTTCTGAAAAGAAAGATGGTTTTGAACGAGGAAGACTCGCAAGGTATGCATTAAATTTCCAGATATACAACGACAGCGCAGCAAAAGGGCTGAAAGGAATTGAACTGCCAAACGGAGATGCAAATTTTGATATTGCACTTGACGCAGAACTTGACGGGGTCTCAATAAATGATTCTGACGATTACAGTATTAGTATGTGGGACTACAGCGAAAACGAATCAGGTGGACGAGGACACCTGGGAAAGGTCATAACGCCAGGAAATGCGGGCGGACCAGCATACTATGGTCCGTATAATAAAAATAAAAACAGGGCTGATTACAGCTGTTACAACGGTGGAAATATTAACATGACATCTGACAGCACAAACAAAAGATTGTACCATGTTTCTTTTTCAGATTATGAAATAGATTATGAAAAAATGCATTTTCCCAAAAGATACAGATGGTCAAATGAAGGAAATGTAACTTATGGTGCAAATATCGGATGTATTTCTGCCGGTCAGATTTTAGTTTTGTCCACTTTCCCTGATGCAGTAGATGCACAAAAAACGCTCTACCAGGATGTGCAGATTCAAAATACAGATATCACATCTGTTTCCGGGCAGAAGTGCACTGACATAGTTTCCAGTGATAACAGGGCAAGGCGTGGTATTACGTTATATCCGACCGGGTGGATTACAAAATATCAAAGATATTGCGACAGGAACAATAATGTCCTTGCAACTGTATATTATGCAGGGGATAACATTTCAACGGTTGGAAGTGACATCCGGATTGAAAGTTTTGTTTACGGACGCGCAGAATACAGGTTTTCCGATTTTAACCTTCTTCAAAAATTTGACGATGAAGCATTGGAAATAGATGATGGGACATTTACTTATTGGCACTCTTATTCAAGCCAGAACCACAAAATAAAAATATTATTTGCTGCAAAACCTGACAAAACAGGATGGGTAAATGACTCTGAAATGGGTTCTACATATGAAGAAAACCTGATTTATTTTGACGACATCAATGCACTGAGAGATGCAGGGTATACCTGTGTAGGTGTATTATATGAGATAAGGGATGCTGATACTACACCAGTTAATACAGAAGCAACATTTTTTGATATGTTTGTAAAAATGAAGGTTAAAACAGATGCATCTATTATCGGAAAAGTGTTCCAGACAACTTCTGAATTAAGGGCCTGGAGAAAAGATACCGGTACCATGAAATTCAGTTGGACTGATATGCCTTATAATACTGCTGAAAAGTCATACGGAGCAGGAAAAGGTAATACAGAATATGTAGATGGATATACAAATCCATACGTTTGCTCTTATACAGGTAACAACTATCAAAAAGTATCATATGTAAATGGTGTAATGTATGGACATAATGGATATAATCTTGGAAACTCACTTTTAATTGTCGGAGATTTAGCAGGAGTTACAATCAAAAATGCAGATAAAACAGGAAATGATGAAAAAACTGTATATGATATGGATATGGGCGAAAGAACTGCAAACTTTACAATTTCTCCAACATTAAAAATCAAATCTGAAAATGCTGGAGCCTTTACTGCTGATTTAACGGATGATGTAACCGTAACTGTAAAACTTCCCAAAAATCTGCACTATAGCAAGAGCAGTAAAGAACCGGAATCCGTAATAGAGAATGCAGACGGAACGGCAACTGTAATCTGGAAATTCTATGACCAGAATTTAAAAGATGCAATCCCGCCGATTTCACTCGCTACAATCATTGGAGAAGAGGGTACTGCAAATGATGTGGTAAACAATGAACGGCTTGTAGTATCTGCTTCTGTCAGTTCAACCAATGACCCAAGGGCATCATCTCTTGTAAATGGAAACTATTCTGAAACTCAGATTACAGTAATCAAGCTCGCGGCATCTGCAGTAACAAAACGTGTTTTAACGCCTCTTGCTGAGCGGCTGCAGGATATAGAATTCAGATTGAGATACAGTAATCTTTCCGATACAGAAGCCTTGAATGCAAAAATATATGATATCTTACCGTACAATGATGACGGAAGGGGTTCTACCTTTAGCGGCTCATACAATCTGAAAAGCATGGTGATAGACTTCTCAAATGCCAAGAAGACATACCAGAATGGAAAGAATAATATTGCATGTTATGTGTCATCAACTGAAAGAAATAAAAATACTATGGATAATCTGGTAGTGACAGGAACCGGGCTGAACACTTTTACAAAAATGTCTGGCGCAGTTTTGGATGATGCTAATTATAAAATCTCATGGAATAATATTTCAGCGGCTGATGCTGCATCTGTATATGCGTATCTTGGTTATGTATTCGGGCATGAATATATAGATATTTACATCACATTAACACCAAAAGATACGGCAGCCAAGCAGCAGCCTGGTGATATTTACGGAAATAATTTTGTCCAGTATGCGGATAACCAGGCAAGTAATGTAACAAGTAATGTTGTAAAGGCGCAGGTTGTGAAGCGTGATTTAAGCGGTGTGGCATGGCTTGATGATAATGCAAACGGAATCCGTGAAGATGGTGAAAAGCTGCTTAAAGGAGTTACTGTTACGCTTTATAGGACAAAAGAATCAAAATATGTTCCGGCAGGTTCAAGCGCAGTCTTGTGTATTGGAGATAACCGGGTTGTTTACCCAAGCCTTGATGTGTTTGTAAAACCAGTACGCAGCACGACAACTGATGAAAACGGTTATTATCATTTTGATAACCTGGAAGACGGGCCGTATCTGGTTGAGTTTGGTAACATTGATAAATATTACCTTACAGTGATAGATGCAGGAAACGATGACACGATTGATTCTGACGCAGTGCTGGAAAATACACATTACATCTTGATTCCGGATATCTCGCTTCCTGAGATTGCGAATATGACGGAATGGAGCTTTTCAAGCCCGCATCATGATATAGGATTGATAAGAAAAACAAAAGTGGAAATATCAAAGATTGGAACAGTAACAAAAGAACTGCTCGGCGGTGCTGAACTGGAGATTTATAATGCGGCAGATATTGAAGACGGAAAACCAAAAGATGGTGCATCACCTGTTGTAAAGTGGACAACAGAACAGGGCAAGAAAAAGACACTTGAGAATATCCTTCTTGCAGGTAAACAGTATGTATTGATTGAAGTAAAAGCTCCGGTTGATTATGCAATTGCAGACCCAATCACATTTACTGTAAATGCAGACGGTGGGGGACAGCAGGTTACAATGTCAGATGATTATGATACACATCCTGTGTCAATCCGAAAAAAGAATCTGGATGACCAATTGATTGGAGGCGCGGTATTACAGATAACCGGAAAGGAAGATGGTAAAGCAGATAATATGGAGCCCGTGCAGTGGACAAGCGAAGAGAATAAAGAACATGTTGTTGAATTAAGGAAGGGAGCTTATACTCTGCATGAAATAACACCTCCGGCCGGATACCTGCCGGCAGAAGATATCAGGTTTACAGTTGATAAAGACGGAAATATTTTTATTGCAGGAAATAAGGCGGATGCGGTTGAAATGACAGACATCCAGGTAAAATCCTGTAAGATTACAATAAAGAAGTATGAATCTGACGGAAAAACGCCGCTTGCCGGTGTTACCTTCAAACTTGAATTCCGGTCTGCAAAATATCCGGATATTTCAGGGAATAAGGATTACAGCAGGCTGTTAAAACCTGGCGAGTCAAAAGAACTTACATCTGATTCAAATGGTGAAATCGTATTTGATAACCTTGACCAGGGAGAATATGTTTTGACTGAAACAAAAACAGCTTCCGGTCATATGCTGATGAAAGACAGCATACATATCAGCCTGCCGTTGGAAATGACAGACGAAGAGGTGAAGCAGGCTGGAAATATTGATATGACAAAAGCTGAAAAATTTGGAGGCCTGAATCATTTCTATGAATTAAAATATGATATATCAAACGGGGCAGTGCTGGACATGCCCAAAACAGGAGACAACGGATTCTGGAGATATGGTATTCTTGGATTTGGATTAATGGCAGCTGCATTCGCGGTAATGACAAAAAGAAAAAAGAAAAGGTAAATACAAACAAAAATATCTTAAAACACTCCTTAATTTACGAGGAGTGTTTTTTTTGTAGAAAAGCGTTAAAAATTTTTTTTATTCTGCATATTAGATTTGTGCTGGTAATAAAAACAGGAGTCAAGAAAAGG
>OLRJ01002109.1_pt1 | contig 15516 bp, 14 predicted proteins | sample 1672741 | NCBI WGS metagenome assembly OLRJ01 (sample SAMEA3136719, study PRJEB25190) | human gut metagenome | biome: human gut; feature: human-associated habitat; material: faeces | place: Austria | collected 2013
GAATACCTGTTAAAGTTTCATAAAGTTTTTTAAGAACAGGTCCGATTTCATCCATTCCACTTGGGAAACAAATTTCTTTACCATGATCATTGATTTTGCCTACTGGTGAGATAACAGCAGCAGTACCGCAAAGACCACATTCAGCGAAATCTTTTACTTCATCAAAATAAACTTCTCTTTCTTCAACTTCTAATCCTAAGTATTCTTTAGCAACATACATTAAAGAACGGCGAGTGATAGAAGGTAAGATACTGTTTGATTTTGGAGTAACGATTTTATTATCTTTTGTTACGAAAATAAAGTTTGCTCCACCAGTTTCTTCTACTTTAGTTCTAGTAGCTGCATCTAAGTACATGTTTTCATCAAATCCTTGATTATGTGCATCAACGATTGCATGTAAACTCATTGCGTAGTTTAAACCAGCTTTGATATGTCCTGTACCGTGAGGTGCAGCACGATCGAAGTCTGATACACGAATTGTAATAGGTTTAACTCCTCCTTTGAAGTAAGGCCCTACAGGAGTTACGAATACTCTAAATTGATATTCGTTAGCTGGTTTAACACCAATAACTGGGTTACTACCGAACATATATGGACGAATATATAAAGTAGCTCCTGAACCATAAGGTGGTACATAATCAATATTAGCTTTAACAACTTTTTCAATGGCTTCTACCCATTTATCTTCAGGGTAAACAGGCATTTCTAATCGTTTGCAAGAGTCAGCCATACGACTTGCATTTAAATCAGGTCTAAAGCAAACAACTTTCCCATCTTTTGTTCTATAAGCTTTTAACCCTTCAAAACATGTTTGTGCATATTGTAAAACACCTGCACATTCGCTAATAACAACTTTGTCATCAGCAGTAAGTACGCCTTCATCCCAAGCTCCATCTTTATAATTTGATACGAATCTTGCTTCTGTTGGCATATATCCAAAACCGATATTTGACCAATCAATATCTTTTTTTGACATTTTTAATACTTCCTTTCCTATATATATCTTTAGGCAAATTTTACGCCTCAACATCTTGAGTGTCAATAACTTATTTTAATAAGAATTTATTAATTGTATATCATTCGTTAACAATGTGAAAATGTAAGCTCTTTAATAAATCAATTGCTTTCTTTTCGAGTGAAACATCATTGCTTGCAATACCTTTTAAGTCAATACAAATAGGGGTTTCAGGCAAAGCACTTTTAACGATAATTGCGTTTGATAAAACACAAATATTAGAAACAACACCTACTAGAGTAATATTTTGGTAGTTTTTATCCTTTAAGTAATTTCCTAATTCAAGAGAACCAAAAGTTGTTTTTTCAATACAAATATCATATTCTTTTTTAGCAGTATTTACCTTGCCATATAGTTCCCAACCATCACTATTTTTAATGCAATGTTCAATTGGCAAATTCTTTCCTTCTTGAGTTTCTAAATAATTATTTTGATGTGTATCGAAAGTAAAAATAACATCATCTTTATTTTGATGATATTGATCAATTAAAGAAGCAAGATACTCATCCAAATCTTCAGCTTCTTTAAATCCCAAACTACCATTTACAAAATCTTTTTGATAGTCTACTACAATCAGTAATTTTTTCATAAAATTTCTCCAATCATTTTTATTTAATCTTATCATATATATTGACTTTGTAAATAAATATCATATAATATTCATATGAACATATATTCATATGAAAGGAGAAAAAATGGATAAAATCGTTAATAATGAAATTGTTGAACAAGTAAAGAAAGCAATGCCCGAGGAAGAATCTTTATATGATGTTGCTGAATTATTCAAAGTGTTTGGTGATTCAACAAGAATACGCATTATTTGTGCATTATTTGATCATGAGATGTGTGTTTATGATTTAGCTGCTTGTTTAGATATGACTCAGTCAGCTATTTCTCATCAACTTAGAATTTTAAAAGCCAATAAATTAGTTAAAAATAGAAGAGATGGTAAAATGATGTACTATTCGTTAGATGATGAGCATGTAAAACTAATTTTTGAGGCTGGTTATAGTCATATCATGGAGGATAAATAATATGAAATATAAATATAAGGTTAATGGCCTTGATTGTGCTAATTGCACACAAAAATTAGAAGATGCTTTAAATAAAAAAGAAGAGATTAATGATTGTGTAATTTCTTTTGCAACAGGTATGATGACTTTTGAAAGTAATCAAGAAATTAATGATAATGAACTTCTTTCTTTTATACAATCCATTGAAGATGAAGTAACAATAGATAACCTCTCTACAAACAAAACACATCATCACAATGAATGTGGATGCGGACACCATCATGAACATCATCTCGATGAATGTGGTTGTGGACACCATCATGAACATGAACATCATCACGATGAATGTGGTTGTGGGCACCATCATGAACATGAACATCATCACGATGAATGTGGATGCGGACATCATCATGAACATGTGGAAGATCATCGTGAATTGGCTAATTCAATCAAATTTAATATAGTTGGTTTGGATTGTGCAAACTGTGCAAGTAAAGTAGAAGCTGAGATAAAAAAACAATCTTACATTGAAGATGCGGTTGTTAATTTTTCTACTCAAAAGTTAATGGTTAAAGTAAAAAACGATGATTCTTTAATGGAAAAGTTACAAGCTGTTGTTGACTCTGTTGAAGAAGGAGTTGTTTTATCAAAGGAAGATAATCAAAAAATATATAGTAAACCAAAATTATTTGATTTAAAAGAAAATATGGAATTGGTTGAAGGTGTTATTATTTTTATAGGGGCACATTTCTTTGCAGGTGGTTTTGCTACTTTCTTATATTTGTTTGCTTATTTATTAATTGGTTATAAAGTCATTTTAAAAGCAATTAAAAACATTGGTAGAAAAGACTTTTTGGATGAAAATTTCTTGATGTGTTTAGCAACTTTTGGAGCGATTGCTTTAGGTGATTACAGTGAAGCAATTGCGGTTATGCTATTTTATGCTATTGGTGAAATTTTCCAAGGATATGCTGTTAATAAGACAAGATCATCTATTTCTTCTTTAATGGATATTAAAAGTGAGTATGCTACAATTGTAAAAGATGATCAAATGATTCAAGTAACTCCTGAAGAAGTACAAGTTGGAGATACAATTGTTGTTAAAGTTGGAGAAAAAGTACCGTTGGATGGTAAAGTTATTAAAGGAAACAGTATGTTAGATACCGCAAGTTTAACAGGTGAATCAGTTCCTAGAAGTGTTGAAGTAGGAGATGAGGTTTTATCAGGAGTTGTCAATTTAAATGATGTTATTTATATTGAAGTAACAAAACCTTATGCGGATAGTACAGTAAGTCGTATTATTGATCTTGTTGAAAATTCTGCAAGTAAAAAAGCTAAAATTGAAAAATTTATTACCCGTTTTGCAAAAGTTTATACACCAACTGTTGTGGGACTTGCTGTTTTATTATTAATTGTTCCGATGATTATTTTACCAAATCAAAATTTCTATGATTGGCTTTATCGTGCATGTACATTCTTAGTTGTTTCTTGTCCATGTGCACTTGTTATTTCAGTACCTTTAGGTTTATATGCTGGTATTGGTAAAGCGAGTGCTTTAGGTGTTTTAGTTAAGGGTGGAAACTATTTAGAATTATTAAAAGATATTGATACTGTTGTTTTTGATAAAACAGGAACACTTACTAAAGGTGAATTTGAAGTTGTTGAAATTTCAGATGATTATTTATTAGAAATTGGTGCATATGGTGAATATATGTCAAATCATCCAATTGCTAGAAGTATTGTTAAAGCTTATAATAAAGAAATCGATAGTACAAGAATAGAAGATTTTAAAGAAATCGCTGGAAAAGGTCTTTCTGTTGTTATTGATCAAAAACAATATGAATTAGGAAATGAAAAATATTTTCATGAATTAGGTATTGAAGTGAGTCAACCTCAATCTATTGGAACAATTGTTCATATAGCATGTCAAAAACAATATTTAGGACATATCGTTGTTGCAGATGTTATTAAAGAATCTACAATGCCAGGTATTCAAGACTTAAAGAAGGCACATGTTTCAAATACGGTTATGCTTACAGGAGATCATTCAACTGTTGCTCGTGATATTGCTTCTAAAATAGGAATTGATCAAGTATATAGTGATTTATTACCACAAGATAAAGTTACACAATTAGAAAAATTAATGGGTAATGATCATGTTGTAGCTTTTGTTGGTGATGGTATTAATGATGCGCCAGTTCTTGCTAGAAGTGATATTGGTATTGCGATGGGTGGCGTTGGTAGTGATGTAGCTATTGAAGCTGCAGATGTTGTTTTAATGAGTGACGATATTACATCAATTGCTAAAGCCATTCAAGTTTCTCATTATACAAACTTTATTTTAAAAGAAAATGTTACTTTTACGTTATTAATTAAAATTGGAGTTTTAGTTCTTACTTTGTTTGGACTTACAAATATGTGGATGGGTGTTTTTGCTGATGTAGGTGTTACTTTAATTGCTATTTGTAACTCAATGAGAATTTTGTATAAGAAGTCATAATTTTGACTTCTTTTTTTTATTTTGTCCATACTTAAAAGGGTGATTAAAATGAATTTGCTTGAATATTTTGTTTTGCCCTTAATTTCTTTGATTGTTTTGTTTTTACTAACGAAATTAATGGGCTATAGGCAAGTAACAGAGTTATCTTTATATGATTATATAATTGGAATTACAATTGGTTCTATTGCTGCTGAAATGGTTATGGGAAGTTTTAATGATATTTTAAAGCCGTTGATTGGAATGATTGTTTATGGTGTTTTTACTTGGGGTGTTTCTGTTTTAACAAAAAGGTATTTAAATTTTCGCTTTTTTGTTGAAGGGAAACCTGTTGTTTTATTTGAAAATGATAAGATATATTTAAAAAGTTTGGATAAAGCAAAAATTGATTTGAATGAATTGTTGATGAATTGTAGAATGAATGGTTATTTTGAGCTTAACGAGTTAGATAAAATTATTTTAGAAACAAATGGGAAATTTACTTTTTATCCTAAGACATTGTCAAGGCCTTTAAAATTAGGTGATCTACATCAAGAAGTTCAAAAAGAATTTATACCAACAATTCTTATTTTACAAGGAACAATTATTTATGAAAATTTAGAATTGATTCATCATAATCAAAAGTGGTTAGAACAAATTATGAAAGTTCATGGAATTAATCTTCAAGAAATTGTTATTTTGTATGTGGATGGACAACAAACAATACATTTTTATTTAAAAAACGAATTAAAAAGGGATTTTATTTAATCCCTTTTTTGCATATCATATATAATTTTTAAACCTTTAAATGTAAGATCTTTATCATAGGAATCAATCAAATTTGTTTCTTGATAGATCATTCTACCTAGACCACCTGTAGAAACGACTTTTAATGGTTCAGGATATTGGCTTTTAATTTCTTCAATCAGTTTCTCTGTTAAACCAATATAACCATAAACAACCCCTGATTGCATACCTTCAACAGTATTTTTACCAATAATATGTTGTGGTTTTTTTATTGCTACTTCAGGTAGTTGAGCAGCACGATTAGATAACATTTCAGCAGAAATACCAATACCAGGAGCAATTGCGCCACCCATAAATTCACCTTTTGAAGAAATAACATCGAATGTCGTAGCAGTGCCAAAATCAATTACTAAACAAGCACAATGGTGACTATAGTAGGCACCAACAGCATCAACAATACGATCACTTCCTAAAGATTTAGGATTATCATATTTTACAGAAATGCCTGTTTTAATTCCTGGACCAACAATAATAGGTTCTTTGTGGAAATATTTACGAATGGAATTTGTAAAAGAATACATGATTTTAGGAACGACACTAGAAATAATAACATCTTTTATATCTTCAACGGTTACATTATAGGCGCTTAAAAAAGCAAGAATCATAAAACCATATTCGTCTGATGTCCTTTGCAGTTTAGTCGTTAAACGATAATTGCCAATAAGCTGATCATCTTTAAAAAGTCCCATTGTAATATTTGTGTTTCCCATATCTACAACTACTAGCATCTTTATTCTCCTTTAACTTTCATTAATTTTTCTAAAATAATATGTGCTAGATCTTCTTTGCTCATTAAATCTAAATAATCAACAAAGTTTTTTGTAATTAAAGCTACTTTATTTGTATCAGTTTTAAACCCAGCACCATCTTCAAATAAATCATTAACAACTAATAAATCACAATTCTTCTTAAAAAACTTATTTTGAGCATTTTCAATAACATTTTCTGTTTCCATAGCAAATCCACAAATAGTTTGTTTTGTTTTATGTTTTCCAATATAAGATAAAATATCTTCGTTTTTTCCTAATTTTAAATAAAATTCGTCAGCTTTTTTCTTTATTTTTTGATTGCTATATTCTAAAGGACGATAGTCACCAACAGCAGCAGACATGATAACATAATCTTGAAAATCAAAATAACTTAATACTTGTTTAAACATACCTTGTGCACTTTGAATTTTGATTACATCTACTTCGTAAGGAGCTCTTTGAGATGATGGCCCACTAATCAATGTGACATGAGCTCCTAATTGACGAGCAACTTTTGCTAATGCATAGCCCATTTTTCCACTTGAATGATTTGAAATAAATCTCACTGGATCAAGTGGCTCTTGAGTAGGACCAGCGGTAATAAGAACATGCTTTCCAGCTAATGGATGAGGAGATGTCGCATATTCAATGGCATCAAGTAAATCTTCAATATCACTTAAATGTCCTCTTCCTTGATAACCACATGCGAGTTCACCAATTTCAGGTTCCACAATCTTAATATGATAAGATTTACAAATATCAAGATTTTTTTGAGTTGCAGTATTTTCATACATGTGTACATTCATTGCAGGAGCAATGATTTTTGGACATGTTGCTGCTAAAAAGGCGGAAGATAAAACATCGTCTGCTAAACCATGAGCAACTTTGGCAATAATATTTGCAGTTGCTGGAACAATAATAAAACAATCAGCATCCTTAACAATGTTAATGTGTTTAATTTGATAACCTGTTTCATCAAAATCATCAATTAAAACAGGTTTATGAATAAGTGCTCCAAAGGTAAGTGGTGTTACAAATTGAGCCGCATTTTTTGTCATAATAACTTCAATATTATAATTTTTCTTTTTTAAACGGGAAATAAGTTCACATGTTTTATATGCTGCAATACTTCCTGTTATACCAATAACAATTTTTTTCATAAAACCTCCAAGGGTGATTTTTACATCTATGCAACATTATAATATATTTTGAAATCCCATACAATGTATTTCATTCTTTTATTTTTTGGTTTTCATGATAAAATATCTTTAAAAGAAAAGAGGAGTGTTTATGAAGAAAATAGCTGTATTATGTAAAGATGGATTTGAAGAAATCGAAGCATTGACACCGGTTGATGTTTTAAGAAGAGCAAATGTTCATGTTGATTTAGTAGGGATGGATGATTTAAAGGTGACAAGTTCTCATCAAATTACAATTCAAATGGATTGCGTCTTTAATGATCAAATCAAAGAATATGATGGAATTGTTATTCCTGGTGGTTTACCTGGAGCAACAAATTTAAGAGATGATGCACGTGTTATTGAAATTGTTCAACAATTCAATCAGGAACATAAATTGATTGCTGCTATTTGTGCAGGACCAATTGTTTTAGCTAAAGCAGGTATTTTAAAAGATAAAATCTGTACTTGTTCTCCAGGTTTTGAAACCCAACTTACCGGAGCTAATTATCAAGAAGCTATTGTTCAAAAAGATGATCATATTATTACAGGTAAAGGACCAGCGGCTGCCTTAGAATTTGGATATACTATTTTAGAAAGTTTAGGGTACGATTCATCAAACTTAAGACAAGGTATGCAATATGAATATCTTATGAACGTTGAAGCACATAAAGAATAAAATTGATAAATAGTAAAACGCTAATTTCGATAAGACCATTGATTTGAGAAAAGAAAATAATGAACATGGCAATGATTGAAAGACCGTAGGAAAACCATAAATAAATTTTGTGAGCTAAAATTGGCTCACTTTTTTGTTTATTTTTAATAAGATATGCTAAGAATAAAAGTGCAATGATAATGCAAGATAAAGGAATAAAAACATGTAAAGTTGAAAAGATTGGATAATTTTTATGATAGGGTAAAATTAATCCAATAAAAAAGAATAGAGAAAGAAAAATAATGAATTTTTTTAAAGAAGTTACTTTAAAAAAAGTTAAGCATAAAGAAAGAGTTAATAAAACACACCAAATGTAATAAAAAAAAGAAAATGACGTATTCATTAAACTTGTGTAGTTTTGATAAAGTGGATGATAAAAAAATAATAAGATGATTGAATAAATAAGTGTAATAATTTGCATAAAATTCCTCATTTCTAAAAAAATAAAAAGAAAAAACCTAAAAAATAACAATATATATAGTGAAGGAGGTAAAATAAATATGGGAAACAGTATATCACAAATTCATTTATTAAGTGTACACTTAAATGCTGAAAAAGACAGTGTTATTCGTAATTTAGAAGATATTCGGGCAGTCATGTCTGTTTCTTACAAAATTTGCGATAGTAATGCAATCAATTTAATGTTTCTAACGACTGTTAATGAAAAGGAACAATGTTTATTTCATCTAAAATGTGAGTATGCGTTTTTATGTCATGATTATCAAAATGAAAAAGAGATGATCATGTCAGCTGTAAGTGTTATTAGTCCAAAAGTAGAAGAAATTATAGCTTTGATGACATCACAAATGAAAAATAAAGCGAGCTAATTTCACATTTATCAAACCCTTTCATATAGTATAATGAGGTGGCATATGAAAGGGTTTATTGAAGTATATGATCAAAGAACACAATTTTTAAAAGATATTTTTTTAAGTCATGGTTATCAAATAAATGATAAACAAGCACAAAACCTTGATTTTTATGTTGTTAAAAATCAAAAGATAGATCATGACAATACGTTTTCTCTTAATAATATAAATACAAAATATATTATTAATAAAGATAAAGTTTTTAAACATTTAAATAATACTTTAACAGCAATGGGACTCTATTTAAAAATAATACAAGATAAAGCACATTATAATAATATACTTATTTTGGGCTATGGAGATTTAGCAAAACAGCTTGCAAATATTTTAAAAAGTAATTATGATATTACAATCTGTAATCGAAATAACAAGGATTTAGATGAAATAAAACAAATCTATCATCATTTGGATTTAAATGCTTTATCAGGAAAGTATGATTTAATTATTAATACGATTCCTGTTTGTAAAATCAATTATAAAAAATTAAAATATAAACAAATTTATGATTTGGCACAAACAGTTGAGGGTAAAGATTATCAATCACTAAGAAATATACCTAATTTGTATTTTCCATATGAATCGGCATTATTGATGTTTCAATATATTCACGGAGTGATGAGACATGTTTAATGGAATGAAAATAGGGGTTGGGATTACAGGCTCTTTTTGTTCGTTAAGTAATTGTTTGAGATTTTTAAAGGAACTAAAAAAATATCCTGTAGATATTTATGTTTTTATAAGTGATCAAGTGAATTCTTGTGATACACGGTTTTTTAAGGCGAATCAGTTAATCATAGAAGTTGAAAAAATTATTGAAAAGAAGGTTATTTGTTCAGTTGTTGAAGCAGAAATTTTTGGGCCACAAATACCCTTGGATTTAATGGTAGTTTATCCATGCAGTGCCAATACATTAGCTAAAATGGCACATGGAATCAATGATAATGCGGTGACAATGGCTGTTAAATCAACACTTAGAAATCAACACAATATCGTTCTTGGTTTATGTAGTAATGACTTACTTTCAACAAGCGGAATGAATATGATGAAGATTTTTAATACAAAGCATTTTTATTTGGTGCCAATGTATCAAGATGATGTAATCAAGAAACCAAATAGTTTGATTGCACGGCGAGATTTAATTATTCAAACGATGATCAATGCATTGGTTGATAAACAAATTCAACCTTTATTTTTAATGAAGAAAGAGTAAATGATACTTTTTCTTTTGTTAATAATTTGTTAGAATAATAGCAAAGTGAGTGTAAGAAGATATAATTAAGGAGGAAATAATGAAAAAAAGTATTATAAAATTGATGCCAATTGGTGGTCAAGCTGAAAACGGTAAAAGCATGTACTGCTTAGAAATAGATGATAATTGGTTTATTATTGATGCAGGTTATCGTTTTCCAGAAGTAGATAAATTAGGAGTGGACGTTATTATTCCTAATTTTGATTATTTAAAAGATAATAAAGATAAAATTAAAGCTATATTTATTACGCATGGTCATGATGATGTAATGGGAGCACTACCTTATTTATTACAAGAAGTGAATGTTCCTATTTATACAACAGATCTTACAGCTGATTTAATTGATCAATTATTACAAAGATATATGAGACATTCTCATGTTTCATATAAATATAAAATCAAAAGAGTAAATATGAATGCAACAATTAAAGTTGCTGGAGTTGAAGTGGACTTTTTCCCAATTACGCATTCTATTCCTGGAAGTGTAGGGTTAGCATTTTTAACAGATTATGGTTATATTGTCTATAGTAGTGAATTTATTATTGATTTTGGAGCACCTGAAAGATTTAGGTGTAATATTCAAAAGATGATGGAAATTGGTAAAAAAGGAGTTTTAGCTTTACTTTGTGAATCATCATATTCAAAAAATGATGGCTATACTTCTCCTAATCATAAATTAACTGCTAAAATAGAAAGTATTTTTGAAGATGCTTCAGGACGTATTATTATTTCAAGTTATGCACAAAATGCTTTTAGAACTCAAGAAATTGCTCAACTAGCTAAAAAATATAATCGTAAGATTTGTTTCTATGGAAGAGATAAATATGATAATACCAATTCTTTAATGAGAATTGCTAAAAATAAGAAAAAACCAATCTTGGATATTCATCCAGCTTGTATTGGTGATAATAATGATATTCAAAAAAATAAAGATAATGATAAATTGGTTGTTTTATTAAGTGGTAGTCCTCGTCGTATCTATCATGATATTTTAGATATTATCGATGGAGGAGATGATAAGCTTAAATTACAAGATAGTGATACATTTATTGTAGCTTCACCTGTTTTACCAGGGACTGAAAAAATAGCTAATAGAGCAATCAATGAACTTTATAAAACTGATACACATATTCATGTTTTGAAAAACAAAGAATTGCAATCTATGCATGCAAGTGAAGAGGATATTAAAGTATTGATTCAAATTTTAAATCCAAAATATTTCGTACCAATCAAAGGAGAATATCAACATTTTATTGCTGCAAGTGATGTTGCTAAAAAAATGAATATAAATGATGATCATATTGCTATTGTTGATAATGGAGAAATGATTACTTTTAAAGATGGAAAATTACAAAGTTATCGAGATTCTATTACAATTGAAGATGTGATGATTGATGGCCTTGGAATTGGTGATGTTGGTGTTAAAGTTATTGATGACCGAAATCAATTACAAAATGATGGTGTTGTTATTATTGGTATGACAATTGATGGTAAAACAAGAGAAATTGTTGCCAATACAGATGTACAAACAAGAGGTTTTATTTACTTAAAGGATTCAGAAAATGTTGTAAAAGGAATTATGAATATTGCTGAAACTGAGTTAGAGTCTTATAAAAACAAAACGGAAGAAGATATTAGAGATGTACGTCAAAATATTAAAGATAAAGTGAACAAATATATTATCAAAGAGACTGGCAAAAGACCTGTCATTTTACCAGTAATTATAGAATTATAAAAGCAAGGAATATCTTGCTTTTGTTTTGTTTTTTAAATATGATATGTAAAGAGGTGATATGATGGCTAAGACCGCAAGAAAAAGAAAAAGTAAGCAAGAACAAGTGAGTGAAGAATTAAAATTAAGAATTATTTGTTTATTTTTCATTTTTTTAGTAATTATTGCTGCTATGCAATTAGGAGTGATTGGAGATCACTTGAATTATGTTTTTATGTATGTATTTGGGAATTTAAATGGGATTATTTATCTTACTTGTATTCTTTTATTAGGATATATTGTTATTAAGGCGGATTTTCCTAAATTTAATGGTCCTAAGGCGGTAGGTCTTTATTTGCTTTTTATTGGTTTAACTTTATTTATTTCTGCTACGCCATCACTTACAGGGATAAAAGTCATACAGTCTTATTTTAATCAAGTTCCTTTAAATAGAGGAGGATTATTGGGGGCGGTTTTATATGGCTTTTTAAGCGCATTGTTTGATTATATGGGAGCAATCATTGCAGCGGTTTTTATTGTTGTAACAGGAATTATTTTATTAGGAAGTAAGTTTTATTTTGAACACAAAAAAGAAATTCAAAAAAGAGCAAAAAATAATTTTAATAAAACAAAAGATTCTTTAAAACAGCATTCAAATTATTTTGGAAATTTCTTTAAGAAAAAACAAAATAAGACAACTTTTTTTGATGATGCTATTTTCGAAGATGATGAAACCCCAACGACTATATTTGAAGAAATAGCGAAAGAAGATGTGACTTTGCCACAAGCTTTTACTTTTAATGATGAACATCAAGAAATAGAAATTGTTGATAAAGAGCCACCTATTCCATCGGTGGATGAAGAATTAGTTCAAAATGATCAATCACAAATTGAAGAACCAGTCATAGAGCATACAAATAAAAATTATCATTTACCACCGTTATCTCTTTTACATAATGTGGTTAATAAAAAACAAGGTGAAAATAAAAATCATGCTGTAGAAAGTGCTGAAAGATTAACAGCTGTTTTAAATGAATTTGGAGTTCATGCTTCTATTAATAATATTTCTATTGGTCCTTCAATTACAAAATATGAATTAAAATTAGAAACGGGGACAAGAGTCAATAAAATAATGTCTTTACAAGATGATATTAAATTAGCTTTAGCAGCTAAAGATATTCGTATTGAAGCGCCTATCCCTGGAAAACCAGCGGTTGGTGTTGAAATACCTAATTTAGTATCATCAATGGTTTCTTTTAAAGAGGTATTTAAAAACATTCCTGATAAATATAAAGACAATAAACTTGTTGTTCCTTTAGGAAAGGATGTTAATGGTCAAGTCATTTATGCAGAGCTTAATAAAATGCCTCATTTACTTATTGCTGGAGCAACAGGTTCAGGTAAATCTGTATGTGTTAATACGATTATTAGCAGCATATTAATGCGTGCGAAACCGGATGAGGTCAAACTTATTTTAGTTGATCCTAAAAAGGTTGAGTTATCCAATTATAATGGGGTTCCTCATTTATTAGCACCGGTCGTTACTGATCCTAAAAAAGCAGCGGCCACTTTAAGAGAAACCGTTTCGGAAATGGAAAGACGCTATGATTTATTTGCAGGGGCAAATGTTAGAAAAATTGAAACGTATAATCAATATGTTGAAAATAAAAATCAAGAAAATGATGCGGAACATCAATTAGAAAAACTTCCATATATTGTAGTAATCCTTGATGAAGTTGCAGATTTAATGATGGTAGCTAGTAAAGATGTTGAAGATTGTATTATGCGTATAGCTCAATTAGCACGTGCGGCTGGGATTCATTTAATTGTAGCTACACAAAGACCATCAACGGATATTATTACAGGTGTTATTAAGGCCAATATTCCATCAAGAATTGCTTTTGCTGTTTCTTCAAGTATTGATTCTAGAACGATTCTTGATTGTACAGGCGCAGAGAAACTTTTAGGAAAAGGAGATATGCTTTTTTTACCAATGGGATCGAATTCGCCGATTCGTGTGCAAGGAGCTTATGTTGATGATAGTGAAGTGGAAGCAATCACTTATTATACAACGAAACAACAAGAAGCCTCATATGATGAAAGATATACAAATGTAAAACCAATTTCTGCAGTAGCTGCTTCTAAAGAAGAACAAGAAGATGAAGAGTATGAAATGTGCAGAGCATTTGTTATTCAAGCACAAAAAGCGAGCACATCACTTTTACAAAGACAATTTAGAATAGGCTATAACAAAGCAGCCAGAATTATTGATCAATTAGAAGCGGATGGTATTATAGGTCCACAAATTGGATCTAAACCACGTGAAGTATATGTACGTGGCTATAATGAAGAAGAAATTTAAAAACGATATTTACCGTTTTTTATTATGTTAACTGTTTTCAAATGTTTTTTTTGATGCTACAATGATAGAGGAAAATTAAATGGAGGAAGAAGAACATGAAAAAATTATTCGCAAGTATTTTATGCTTAGGAATGATTTTTGGTGCTACTGGATGTACAAGTGGTGGCGATGATACTTATGAAATCGCAATGATCACTGACTCTGGATCAGTTACTGATAAATCATTCAATCAATCTGCTTATGAAGGTGTAAAAGAATTTGGTGAAAAAAATGATATTTCATATAAATATTATGCACCAAAAGATACTGATCAAGCTGGATTATTATCTACAATTGATGATGCTGTAGATAATGGAGCAAAAGTTGTTGTAACTCCAGGATTCAACTTCTCTGGGGCTTTATACCAAGCTCAAGAAAAATATCCTGATGTTAAATTTGTTACTATCGACTTTGAACCACAAAAAGATGGTAGTGGAGAAACAAAAGTTGGAGATAATACAGTAAGCTATTTATTCTCTGAACAAGAATCTGGATATGTTGCTGGATATGCTGCTGTTAAAGAAGGATATACTAAATTAGGTTTCATGGGTGGTATGGCTTTACCAGCTGTAGAAAACTATGGTGTTGGTTACCTTCAAGGTGCTAGTGATGCTGCTAAAGAAATGAATGTTAATGTTGATGTTAACTATACATATACTGGTACATTCTCTGAATCACCAGATATCAAATCTAAAGCTTCATCATGGTATGCAGGTGGAACTGAAGTCATCTTCTCATGTGGTGGACAAATTTGTAACTCGATTTTCGCTGCTGGACAAGAAGCAGGTAAATACACTATTGGTGTAGATACTGATCAAAGTGGTGAATCTGATACTGTTATTACTTCTGCATTAAAAGATGTAAAAGGTGCTACTATTGAAGCTTTAAATGCATATAAAAAAGATAAATTCCAAGGTGGAAAAACAGTTACTTTGAAAAATACAGGTGGTATTGTTTATCCAGGATTATTAAAGAACTTCTCTAAAGAAGATCATGATACTGTTGATAAAAAAATCAAAGATGGTTCTTTAGAATTAAAATCATCTGCTGATGTTGATGAAAAAACTGGAGATCCTTCAGGAATTTCATTTGATAATTTAACAGTTAATTTTGAATAAGATAAATTGGGGATGTTACGAAATAATTTAAAATCGTAACATTCTTTTTTGTTATAATTTCTAACTAAAAATAGGATATTGATATCTTACCAATGATATTTATTTCCTACTAATTAATTCCTCAAACATTATGTTTGAGGAATTATTGTAATTAGAAACAATTGCTTCTTATAGTAGAATAATTTTATTATATAGATATTTAAAATTCCTAT
>OLRJ01002111.1_pt1 | contig 15514 bp, 10 predicted proteins | sample 1672741 | NCBI WGS metagenome assembly OLRJ01 (sample SAMEA3136719, study PRJEB25190) | human gut metagenome | biome: human gut; feature: human-associated habitat; material: faeces | place: Austria | collected 2013
GGAAAAAGCAGAAAACTATGATGGTGAAATTCCGCTTTTTTAAGTGTAACAATTCGCGTTTGTGGAGCGAAGCAGAACAATGAAAGCCCCAGTGGGGCTTTTAAGTGACAGAACGGTCTTGCGTAGCAAAATGGAGGGGCTTTGCCCCGACAAGTTCCAGTTTGCCGTACTCGTTCTTAGCAGGGTTTGGGGCTCCGCACGCCCTAACAAGAATCATCAGCCTTGCGTCCGTAGTCATTTTGTGATACAATATTCCTGACAGGAGGTGTCCCGTATGATGCAGACGTTCGTTCGCCCTTCCCGGGATCTGCGCAACCATTACGCCGAAATTTCGGAAATGCTCAAAGACCACGACCATGTGATTATCACGAATCATGGCCGTGGGGAATCAGTTCTCATCAACATTGAGGACTACGCCAAGTACGAGGAGTTCTTGCACCAGCGGTATGTTGCCGAGGCACTTGCCAAGGCAAAGCAGCAGGCGGCTGACCCCGACATGCAATGGGCAGACCACGAAAGTGTATGGGAGACGCTGGGCAAGCAGTATGACGTATAAAATCAAATATCTGCCCCTTGCTGTACAGGACCTGAACGATATCGCCCGATATCTGTCTGGCTTTTACCCTAAAACAGCTAGCCGCGTACTGAAAGAGCTGCGGGAGAAGATCACAAAATTGGGCGATACCCCGAAAATGTGCGAGATCTACCGCCTCGACCCTGCTTACCGTAGGATGGTCGTTGACCAGTATCTTGTGTTTTACCGCGTCAACGATGAAATAAAGACTGTGGAGGTCCACCGTGTGCTGCGAGGTGCGTGGAATCTGCCGCAGTATCTAGAATAAATCCAGGTTTGCCTGCCCTTGGCAATGCTCTGTCACAAAAGTCCTCAGACGGTTGTCTGGGGCTTTTTTGCTGCGCCATCCACTAACCCACGTCAGAGCAGGACGAGAACCGCATCTGTTTTCCCTGCAAGGTTTTTCATTGCATTTCATAGAAAAGTGTGTTTCAATAAAAAGAGTGATACGGCGATCAGACGCAGAGAGAAGGTGGGTGCAGGATGTTCAAAATTGCGATCGTAGAGGATCAGGAAGAAACACGGGAAAGTCTGAACCGGTTCGTCCGGCAATATGCGCAGGAGCAGGGCCTGCAGGTGGAGATCCGTCTCATCACAGACGGTGCTGAGATCGCAGAGCACTATACGCCGGGATTCGACATCATTTTTATGGACGTGGAGATGCCACGGCTGGACGGCTTTGGAGCGGCCGAAGCCATCCGGGCCGTGGACGCGGATGTGGTGCTGGTCTTTGTGACCAACATGGCACAGTATGCCATCCGGGGCTACGAGGTGGATGCACTGGATTATGTGCTGAAGCCGGTGAACTATTATCAGTTCTGCACCAAGCTTTCCCGCGCCATCCAGCGGGTGCAGCGGCGCAGAGGCGGGCAGGTGGTGCTGCAGCTGGCGGGCGGCGGCATCCAGCTGCTGGACACCGCTGATATCTATTATCTGGAGACCCACAGCCGGATGCTGTACTACCACACCTCTAAAGGCGAGTTCGCGGCACGCGCCAGCCTGCAAAGTGCCGAAAAGCAGCTTGCCGAGTATCATTTTGTCCGCTGCAACCAATGCTATCTGGTCAATCTGGCCTACGTCAAGGGCATTGAAAACGACTTTGCCCTTGTGAAAAACGACCGGCTGGAGATCAGCCGGAGGCAGCGTACGGCCTTTCTTACCGCAGTAGCGTCCTACATGGGAGGTGTGCTGTGACCACATCGCTGCTGAACAGCCTGCTCCGGGCGCTGCTGCGCTGGGGCGCGGCGCTGGTCTTTTGTCTGCCTTTGCGGCATCGCTCCCATTTTTGGGCGCGCGCCTGCGGGATGCTGTTCCCGCTGCTTTTGCTGGCGCAGCTGCTGGACCCTCTGGCACAGTCCACAACACTGTGGCAGCAGCAGCTCCTGCTGCTGGTGCTTTACATCTCCTTTTTTGCGCTGCTGGGCGGGATGATCTATCTTTGTACGGATATCAATAAAAAAGGTGCCCTGTACTGCGCAGTATGGAGCCTGCTCATCGCGCAGTGCGCCTACGAGAGCTGGTGCTTTCTGGAGCTGCAGTTTACCCGGTATGGACACCCGCTGAACATGGCTTCCCCTTGGGCGGTTCTGGTACAGCTGCTGTCCGGGGCGGTATTCTTTGCGGCGGTGTACATCCTGCTGGCACGGCAGCTTCCTTATAAAGGAGAATACAACATCGGGCCCCGGCAGCTGTTCAGCGCGTTCTTCATTGGCATCCTGTTCATGATGCAGGCCGCCGTGCTGGACAATGCCCGCGCCGAACAGACTCCGCTGAGCCTTACCGTTACCATTCTGATCGGGCAGTTCTATTTTATCACCCTGCTGTATTTTCAGAGTGAGCTGTTCAAGAAGTCTGCCATGGAAAAAGAGATGAGTGAACTGAACCTGCTGTACGAGCGTCAGCGCCAGCAGTATCAGGTGGCCCGGCAGAACGTGCAGATCATCAACAAGCGCTGCCATGAGCTGAAGGTGCAGATCGCCAATCTCCGCAAGCTGTCGCCCGAAGAGGTACCACAGGAGCGCATTGATGAGGCCGAGCGCGCGGCCCGCCTGTATGACGCGAACCGCAACACCGGCAATGAGGTGCTGGATGTGGTGCTGACCGAGAAGAGCCTGCTGTGCGAGTCCCGGGGCATCCAGCTGAATGCCGTGGCAAACGGCAGCTGTCTGGGCTTTTTTGAAGCGGGGGATCTGTACGCATTGTTTGCCAATGCACTGGATCATGCCGTGGAAAGCTCCGTGCAGGTCTCTCGGCCGGAGTGCAGGGTCATCGATCTGCTGGTCTGTGTGCGGCAGGGCTTTGTGGTGGTGAACATCATCAGCCCGCTGCGCCCGCCGGAACAGCAGGCAAACCGTTCTGCACAATACGAGCTGAAGGTGATCCGGCGCATCGTACAGAAGTACAAAGGCACTTTGACCTTGGAAGAGCAGGGAGAGTTTTTTGCGGAAAAGATCATCTTTCCGCTGCAAAAATAAGTTAAGAAAACGGCAGCCGCCGCAGAAGTTCCGGAAACGGAAGGACTGCGGCGGTTTTCTTTTTGCGGCTTGTTGGATACATCCGCTTGTGAAAAACTTACAAATATATCAGTTCACATTTGGCAGTCCAAAACCGAATGCGCACGCAAAACGACCGATTTTCGCACGCATCTTGCGAAATACGACCACTCTGATAAAATAATGACAAAGAGCAAAAAACGAAAAAAATCACTGTACCACAGCAAAAACAGGAGGAATCGGATGCGTAGTATTGCAAAGCTCATGAAGGACTGGCAGTTTACCGGCCCGAACGGCGTTACCACCGCCGTAGAGCTGCCCCATACATGGAACGCCAGGGACGGTCAGGACGGCGGCAACGATTACTGGCGGGGCTGCTGCACCTACTGCACCCGCTTTGCAGCACCGGTGTACGACCCGGCACAGCAGCAGGTGTGGCTGCAGTTCGAGGGTGTCAACGCCAGCGCCGCCGTGCTGCTGAACGGTCAGCAGCTCTGCACCCATGACGGCGGCTACTCCACCTTCCGGGCAGAGATCACGGAACTGCTGCAGGCAGAGAACCAGCTCACGGTGCGGGTGGACAACAGCGTCAACGACCGCGTTTACCCCCAGAAAGCGGACTTCACCTTCTACGGCGGCATCTACCGGGATGTGAGCCTGCTGGTGGTGAACAAAAACCACATCGCACTGGGACACTTTGGCGATACCGGCGTGAAGATCACCCCCACCCTGAAAGAGGGCAGCGCCGACATCCGGCTGGAAACGCTGGTGGAAGGCAGCGGCACCGTGACGGTGGAGCTGCTGGATGCTGAGGGCCGCACCGCTGCAAAGGGCGAAGGCGAAAATACTTTCCTCCATCTGGATGCTCCCCACCTGTGGAACGGCGTGAAGGACCCCTACCTGTACGCCTGTGTCGTCCGCTTGCTGCAGGACGGCAAGCCGGTGGATGAAGTGACCACCAAGGTGGGCCTGCGCAGCTTCTCTGTAGACCCAAAGAAAGGCTTTTTCCTCAACGGCAGGCCCTATCCCCTTCACGGTGTGTCCCGCCATCAGGACCGCAAGGGACTGGGCAACGCCATCACCCGGGAGATGCACGATGAGGACATGGCGCTGATCCGGGAGCTGGGTGCAAACACCGTCCGGCTGGCCCACTACCAGCACGACCAGTATTTCTACGACCTGTGCGACCAGTACGGCATGGTGGTCTGGGCAGAGATCCCCTACATCTCCGAGCATCTGCCCAATGGCCGGGAAAACACCATCAGCCAGATGAAGGAGCTCATCCACCAGAACTACAACCACCCCTCCATCGTCTGCTGGGGTGTGTCCAACGAGATCACCATTTCCACCAAGGACAAGGCGGATATGCTGGACAACCACCGTGTGCTCAACGAACTGTGCCACAAGATGGACTCCACCCGCCTGACCACGCTGGCCTGCTACGCCATGTGCGGCCCCTTCAACCCGGTGGCGCACATCACCGATCTGGTCAGCTGGAACCTGTATCTGGGCTGGTATGTGCCGGGGCTGTTCCTGAACGACCTGTGGATGGACTTTTTCCATCTGGTGTACCCCAACCGTCCGCTGGGCTTTTCCGAATACGGTGCCGAGGGCATGCCCAACCTCCACAGTGCCCACCCCCGCCGGGGCGACCACACCGAGGAATATCAGGCCAAGTACCACGAGTATATGCTGAAGTGCTTTGACCGCCACCCGTGGCTGTGGGCGACCCATGTCTGGAACATGTTCGATTTTGCAGCCGACGCCCGGGATCAGGGCGGCGAGCCGGGCATGAACCACAAGGGTCTTGTCACCTTTGACCGAAAGACCAAAAAGGACAGCTTCTACCTCTATAAAGCATGGTGGAGCGAGGAAAACTTCGTCCACATCTGCTCCAAGCGGTTCACCGACCGTACCGAGAAAGAGATCGAGGTCAAGGTCTACTCCAACCAGAACACCGTCGCCCTGTATGCGGACGGCAAAAAGCTGGCAGAGCAGACCGGCGAGCATATCTTCAAGTTCCGCGTGCCGCTGCACGGGAAGGTGGAGCTGAAGGCCGTTGCAGGCGACTGCATCGACACCGCATCCTTCTGCAATGTGGCAGAGCCGAACCCCAGCTACAAGCTGGTGAAGACCAAGTCCAAGAGTGCAAACTGGGTATAAACAAGGACATTCCGCTGTCTGGCGGTTGTTATAAATGAAAAGGAGGAGAACCAATGAATACCAAGAAATCCAAAGTACGTTTGTGGTCGGTACTCACTGCACTGACGGCAATTTTGACCATCGCCGCCATCGTGGGCAACATGATCGCAAATCAGTACGCCACCACCCTGAACGTTGCTCTGAATGCATCGACCTATAAGATCATCAAGGGCAACACTACGGAAGATACCGAATACTTCAAAGCGGGCTTTGCTTCCGACGAAGAGCGCGAGGCTTACGAAGCAGAGCTGTGTGCCACCGTTGAGGCCGAGGGCGCTGCCCTGCTGAAGAACGACAACGCTGCCCTGCCGCTGGCAGACAGCGCCAAGGTCAGCCTGTTCGGCCATGGCTCTGTGGACCTGATGTACGGCGGCACCGGCTCCGGTTCCGTGGATACCAGCAAGGCCCCCAACCTGAAGGAAGCACTGGAAGCTCAGGGCATTCAGGTCAACCAGACGCTGTGGGATCTGTACAAGTCCGACAGCATGATGAAGAACTACAGCCGCATTACCCCGGCCTCCATCTCGGATACGCTGGAAGCAAACACCCAGTACGCTGTCAATGAAGCTCCGTGGAGCGCACTGTCCAGCGCCGAGAGCAGCTTTGCCGAGTACGGCGATGCTGCCATCGTGGTGTTCTCCCGCTCCGGCGGTGAGGGTGCAGACCTGCCCAGCGGCACCAACGGCACCAACGACAGCTGGATCTCCGGTTCCGAGGGCAGCGGCAACTATCTGGAGCTGTCTGCAGAAGAGATCGAGCTGCTGAAGAACCTGAAGGCACTGAAGGACAACGGCACCTTCAAATCCATCGTCGTCCTGATCAACAGCTCCAACGCACTGGAAATGGACTTCCTCAACCCTGCCATCTGCGGCGAGGACTACGGCATCGATGCCGCCATGTGGATCGGTGATGTGGGCCAGACCGGCATCAATGGTGTGGGCCAGCTGCTCGCCGGCACTGTGACCCCCTCCGGCTCTCTGGTGGACACCTATCTGTACGACAATCTGGCAAACCCCGCCATGTACAACTTCTACACCCAGGCTTACCCCAACGCGGCAGAGTACAACCTGCTGACCGATGGTGCAGACGTGCAGGGCATGTACAGCGTCTATCAGGAAGGCATCTATCTGGGCTACCGCTACTTCGAGACCCGTTACGAGGATGTGGTCATGGGCACTGCCAAGGCAGGCGACTATGACTGGGCCACCACCGTTGCCTATCCCTTCGGCTATGGCGACAGCTACACCACCTTTGCTTACAGCAACTTCCATGTGACCGAGTCTGACAATGCCTTCACCGTCACCCTGAAGGTCACCAACACCGGCAAGACCTATTCCGGCAAGGAGACCGTGCAGGTCTACTTCCAGTCTCCCTACACCGACTACGACAAGGCAAACGGCATCGAGAAGGCCGCTGCAGAGCTGTGCGGCTTTGCCAAGACCGATGTGCTGGCTCCCGGCGCTTCCGAGGATGTGACCATCACCGTGAAGAAGAGCGAGCTGCGCACCTACGACGCAAACAACGCCAAGACCTACATTCTGGATGCCGGTGACTACTACTTCACCGCTGCTACCGATTCTCACAACGCCGTCAACAACATCCTTGCCGCCAAGGGCTACACCGTGGCCGGCACCAATGGCCGCATGACCGAGGACGGCGATGCTTCTCTGGTCTGGAAGTGGACCAACGAGGCACTGGATACCACCACCTATGCAGCCAGCGCCAACGGCACCGCCATCACCAACCTGTTTGATGAGTCCGACCCCAACAAGAGCAGCGATGCTCCCGGCAGCGTGACCTGGATGAGCCGCTCCGACTGGACCGGCACGGTTCCCACCCAGCCTGCAGCTCTGACTGCCAACGAAACGCTGGCTGCAGATCTGGCCTTTACCCAGTACGACGGCACCGAGGCCGACAGCGTCGAGATGCCCACTCTGGGTGCCAAGAACGGCCTGCCCCTCGCTTCCATGATCGGCAAGGACTTCGACGATCCCCAGTGGGAGACCCTGCTGGATCAGCTGACCTTCGATGAGATGGTCAACACCATCACTCTGGGCTTCCACAACACTGCAGCGGCTGCCTCCATCGGCAAGACCGCTACCAAGGACGAGAACGGCCCGCAGGGCCTGACCGCTGCCCTGACCGGCGGTGCATCCGCCATGTGCTACACCTCCGAGGATGTCATGGCTGCCACCTTCAATGTGGACCTGATCAACGAAGTGGGCAAGTGCATCGGTGAGGACTGCCTTGCAATGGGTTACTCCGGCCTGTACGGTCCCGGCATCAACATGCACCGCACCGCCTACTCCGGCCGTAACTTCGAGTACTACGCCGAGGATCCCTTTGTAGCCGGCACCATCTGCGCTGCCGAGGTGCAGGGCATCCAGTCCAAGGGCGTGTATGTCTACCTGAAGCACGTTGCCCTGAACGACTCCGAGACCAGCCGCCGTGGTGTCAACACCTGGCTGAACGAGCAGACCGCCCGCGAGATCTATCTGGAAGTGGCCGATAAGGCCATCACGGATGGCGGCGCATGGTGCGTGATGACCGGCTTCAACCGCTGGGGCGCAACCTGGTGCGGTGCCAACACCAACCTGCTGAACGGCTTCCTGCGCGAGGAGCTGGGCATGCGCGGCATGTGCATCACCGACTTCTCCGGCTCCAGCCAGTACATGGATCTGGTGGACGGCCTGATCGCCGGTTCTGACATCTGGGACAGCCCGATGCCCAAGATCCACACCACCAAGGCTGCCAACTACGAGAACGATGCCTACATCGTGACCCAGATGCGCAATGCAATGCATCACATCCTGTACACCGTGGTCAACTCCAACGCCATGAACGGCTGGGCTTCCACCGATACCCTGAAGACCATCACCCCGTGGTGGCAGACCGCCATCTATGCGCTCATCGCAGTGCTGGCCGTCCTGACCATCCTGTGCGCATGGCAGCTGAGCAAGGCCCTCAAGGCTAAGAAGAGCATGGTCGATACCGCTCCCGCAGCTGACCAGAAGTAATTCCGGCGCAGATTTCCACAACTGTTAAGAACAAATGGCAGCCTGTCCCCCAGAACGGCGGGCAGGCTGCCGTTTTTTATAAGAAAAAAGGAGACACCGCAAATGGGTGAACAAACCGCAAAGGCGCCGGGCCTGAACCGCGCCAAAACCTACCAGCTGGTGCTGTTCCCGCTGAACAACGGCGCGACCAACGTGTACTATGTGCTGGTGCTTTCCTACATCGCGACCTTCGGCAGCAAGGTACTGGCCCTGAGCATGCTGTTTGCTTCGGTGATGGTCACCGGCATGCGTCTGTTCGATGCCGTCACCGACCCCCTCATCGGTGCCCTCATGGACCGCACCAACGGCAGGTTCGGCAAGTTCCGGCCCTTCATGGTCATCGGCAACCTCATCATGGCAGCAAGCATTCTGGTGCTGTACTGCCTCACCCCGCTCATTCCCGCCAGTGCCATGGGGCTGCGCTACGCTGCGTTCGTTGCCCTGTATGCCGTGTGGGTCATCGGCTACACCTTCCAGACCAGCTGCACCCGCTCCGGCCAGACCGTGCTGACCAATGACCCCAAGCAGCGCCCGCTGTTCACCATCTTCAACACGGTGGGCAGCCTGCTGGGCATGGGTGCCATGCAGTTCTTTGCCCCCATCCTTGCCAAGAACTATGAAGGCGGCTACGCTTCCGCCGGGTTCTTCCGCACGCTGGCTCCGGTGGGCATCGTCATCTCCATCCTGCTCACCCTGCTGGCTGTCATCGGCATCTGGGAGAAGGACCAGCCCAAGTACTTTGGCATCGGCGGCGAAAAGACCGAGAAGATCAAAGTGAGCGAGTACATCCAGATCATCAAAAACAACGATCCCATGCAGCGGCTGATGGTGGCCGGTGCGGGCTGTAAGCTGGCACTTTCCATCGCCACCAACACCACCGTGCTGTGCATGCTGTACGGCTGCATGATGGGCAACTACGACGGCCTGTACCTGCCCATGATGGTGCTGGGCTATGTGTTCAGTGTGCCCTTCTTCCTGCTCACCGTCCGCACCAGCCAGAAGGAGGGCCAGAAGGCCAGCCTGATGAAGTACGTCAGCGTGGCGCTGGTGTGCTATGTGGGCGTGCTGGTGCTGCTGCTGCTCTGGGGCCGCGGCGATGCCTTCACCCTGTCCATTCTGGGCGAGAACGGCCTTTCCATCAATCTGTACACCATCCTGTTCATCGCTTTCTTCGGCATCGGCTACGGTGCCTACTACGCCACCGCCGATATGCCCATTCCCATGGTGGCCGACTGCTCCGACTACGAGACCTACCGCAGCGGCAAGTATATCCCCGGCATCATGGGCACCCTGTTCAGTCTGGTGGACAAGCTGGTGTCCAGCCTGTCCGCTACCGTTGTGGGCATCGCGGTCAGCTTTGTGGGCCTGCGGAGCCTGCCCACCCAGTATGACCCCTACACCCCGGGCATGAACTGGGTGGTCATCGTGCTGTTCTGCATCATCCCCATGGTGGCATGGGCGGCTACCCTCATCGCCATGAAAGGCTACACCCTGACCGGTGCCAAGATGAAGGAGATCCAGGCTGTCAACGCCTGCCGCCGCGATGCAGTGGCCAAGGGCATGAAGCTGGAAGAGGCCATGGACAAGTGGCAGACCATGGATCAGCTGCCGGCGGAATACCGGAGCTGAGACGCTGTATGGAACTGAATACCGATCTCACCGGCGCAAGCGGCACGCTGCTGCCCACGCAGGGGGTCTGGCGTTCGAGTTCCTAATTCTCCACCACAAAAAATCCTCAGACATTCGTCTGGGGATTTTTTGTTTGGTGGTGGTACAGGACTCGAACTATTTCTCCCCGGATACAGGCAAAAAACGAACAAAGGCAGGGTATCACCATGAGGGTGGTATCCTGCCTTTTGAATCTTTGTGTGGAAAACCTGCTTACAGCAGCGGGATGCCTGCCTTGGCGCAGGCTTCGCGGGTGGCTGCGTCCCAGACGCTGGCCTGCACTTCGCCAATGTGGGCGCTGCCCAGCAGCAGCATGCACAGGCGGCTCTGGCCGATGCCGCCGCCGATGGAGTAAGGCAGCTCACCGTTCAGTACGGCCTTGTGGAAGGGCAGGGCGCGGCGGTCGTCGCAGCCAGCCATGGTCAGCTGCTTGTCCATGCTTTCAGGGCTGACGCGGATGCCCATGCTGCTCAGCTCATAGCTGCACTGCAGCGGGTCGTTCCAGAACAGCAGATCGCCGTTCAGATCCCAGTCGTCATAGTCGGGGGCACGGCCGTCATGGGGCTTACCGCTCTTCAGCGGAGCGCCGATCTTCATCAGGAAGGTGGTGCCGTTCTCCTTCACAAAGGCGTTCTCACGCTCCTTCGGGGTCAGGTCCGGGTACTGGTCCTCCAGCTCCTGCGTGGTGATGAAGGTGACGTTGGGGCTGTGCAGCGGCAGCTCCTGCAGCTGGGGGAACATGGCGTGCAGGTTCATCTCGGTGGCGCAGACAGCGGACACGATGGAGCGCACCACGCTCTTGAGGTAAGCCTCGTTGCGGTCTTCCAGACGGATCACCTTTTCCCAGTCCCACTGGTCCACATAGATGGAGTGCAGGTTGTCCAGATCTTCGTCGCGGCGGATAGCGTTCATATCGCAGTACAGGCCCTTGCCCACACGGAAATCGTAGTCCTTCAGGGCCTTGCGCTTCCACTTTGCCAGTGACTGCACCACCTGTGCCTCAATGCCGCTTTCCTTGATATCAAAGGTAACCTTGCGCTCGACACCGTTCAGGTCGTCGTTCAGACCGGTGGATGCTTCCAGAAACAGCGGAGCAGACACGCGGTACAGGTTCAGTGTGGCGCACAGGGTGTCGGCAAACAGACGTTTGACCGTACCAATGGCGCGCTGCGTGTCGTACAGGTTCAGCGCGGGCGTATAGTTTGCCGGGATGATGGTTTTGCTCATAACAAAAAACCCCTCTTCTGTTGGATTCTGGCCCTGATTTCCCAGTACAGGGCACGGCTTTTAAACCGAAAAATACTGGTTTCATTATGGCATATTTTTTTAAGAAAGTAAAGTGAGAAGGCAAAAAAAGAGACCGCCGGTAAGGCAGTCCCGTTTCCGCAGTGAGAAGGGCGGCTTTGCATCAGCCGAAAAGCCCCTTCAGCAGGATCAGCAGCACTTTTACAAAATCGCCGGTGCCCAGCAGCTTGTGCAGAGAGATCAGAGTAGATAACATGAATGTTTTGCTCCTTTTTTTGCAATTTCGGGCCAAAATGCCCGGCATGCATGGAATACGGCTGGGCAGAGCAGCGGATTGCAGGAAAAAATTGGGAGAAAACAAAACGGCACCCGTGCCGCTGCAAAAGCAGTACGGGTGCCGGAAGAGCAATTGTTTTTCAACAGCTTCAGCGCTTTACGTTGAAAGCTGCCATGCCGGGGTAAACGGCGCTGCCGCCCAGCTGCTCCTCAATGCGCAGCAGCTGGTTGTACTTTGCAACACGCTCGGTACGGCTGGGAGCACCGGTCTTGATCTGGCAGGTGTTCAGCGCCACGGCCAGATCGGCAATGGTGGTGTCCTCGGTCTCGCCGGAGCGGTGAGAGCTGATGGCGGTGTAACCGGCCTTGTGGGCCATCTTGATGGCCTCCAGCGTCTCGGAAACAGAACCGATCTGGTTCAGCTTGATCAGGATCGCGTTGCCTGCACCCAGCCCGATGCCCTTGGCCAGACGCTCGGTGTTGGTCACAAAGAGGTCGTCGCCCACCAGCTGGACCTTGCCGCCCAGCTCGCGGGTCATCTCCTGCCAGCCTTCCCAGTCCTCTTCATCCAGACCGTCCTCGATGGAGATGATGGGGTACTTTTCCACCAGACTCTTCCAGTGTGCGATCAGCTCGCTGGAGGTGAACTCGGTGCCGGCCTTGGGCAGCTTGTAGAAGCCCTTGCCCTTGGGGCTCTTCCACTCGGAGGACGCGGCATCCATGGCCAGCATGAAGTCCTTGCCGGGCACGTAACCGGCCTTTTCGATGGCGGCCAGAATGGTCTCAATGGTCTCCTCGTCGCTGGACAGGTTGGGGGCAAAGCCGCCCTCATCGCCCACGGAGGTAGCCAGACCCTTGGCCTTCAGGATGGAAGCCAGAGCGTGGAAGACCTCCGCGCACCAGCGCAAAGCTTCCTTGAAGGAGGGCGCGCCCACGGGCATGATCATGAACTCCTGCGTATCCACGGTGTTGGTGGCGTGTGCGCCGCCGTTCAGAATGTTCATCATGGGCACGGGCAGGCGGTTGCCGTTCACACCGCCCAGAAAGCGGTACAGCGGCATATCCAGAGAAGCAGCGGCTGCACGGCAGGCGGCAATGGACACGGCCAGAATGGCGTTTGCGCCCAGATTGGATTTATCTTTGGTGCCGTCGGCCTTGATCATGGCAGCGTCGATGGCGTAGATGTCGGAGGCATCCATGCCCACAACAGCATCAGCAATGACGGTGTTGATGTTCTCAACAGCCTTGGTCACGCCCTTGCCCAGATAGCGGCCCTTGTCGCCGTCCCGCAGCTCCAGAGCTTCAAACTCACCAGTGGATGCGCCGGAAGGTGCGCAGCCGCGTGCCACAGTGCCGTCGGCCAGAGTGATCTCCGCTTCTACGGTGGGGTTGCCGCGGGAGTCCAGAATTTCGCGGCCAACAACAGATTCAATTTCCAGATCGTTCATCTTGAAAACCTCCTGAATATCATTTCCTTCCCTGTGCTGCCCGGGGCGGGCAGACGGGTGACGGCCAATTAGGATAGTTGTGTCTAACTAACCAATAGTATCCTACCACGCTTTCCGGCCCGGTGCAAGAGCCGATGCGCATGTTTGCGGATGTAAACTTTTTAAGGGGCAAAAAACGGCAGCTGATGGGGCAGAACATTCCGGCAAAGCAGGAAACAGCTGGTCTTTACAGTCTGCCCACTGGCAGCAGCGGGGATGCATCATGCCTGCCATGTTAATTTAATATGGCAGATATACTAAAATTTTTCTTTACTTTTTGTCAGGGCGACTCTATACTGTTTTTGGTTCTAATATGTTTCTTTATGGTAGATAGAGGAGGATTTTCTATATGAATAAGGATCTGACGGTCGGCAAGCCGTCACAGGTTTTGTGGCAGTTCTGCCTGCCCATGTTCGGCAGCATCATCTTTCAGCAGCTGTACAACATTGCCGACAGCCTTGTTGCAGGCAAGTTCATCGGCGAGAATGCACTGGCTGCTGTGGGCAACAGCTACGAGATCACCCTGATCTTCATTGCATTTGCCTTTGGCTGCAACATTGGCTGCTCGGTCATCGTGTCCCGCTACTTTGGCGCAAAGGACTACGATGAGATGAAGACTTCGGTCTACACTTCCCTGATCGGCTCTGCCGTGCTGTGCGCCGTGCTGATGCTGATCGGCCTTGTGGGCTGCCACAGCCTGCTGGAGCTCATCAACACCCCGGAGGAGATCCTTGCGGATTCTTCGCTGTATCTGGATATCTACGTGCTGGGCCTGCCCTTCATGTTCTTCTACAACATCGCCACCGGCATCTTCTCCGCTCTGGGCGACAGCAAAACGCCCTTCTATTTTCTGGCAGTCTCGTCCCTGTCCAACATCGGCGTGGACATCCTGTTCGTGGCCGGTCTCAAGATGGGCGTAGCCGGTGTGGCATGGGCCACCTTCCTGTGTCAGGGTGTGAGCTGCGTGCTGGCCATGGTGGTGGTGTTCCGCCGCATCAGCGCCTTCAAATCCAAGAACAAGGTCGTGCTGTTCTCCTGGAACATGCTGGGCAAGGTAGCCATGGTCGCCATCCCCAGCATCCTGCAGCAGAGCTTCGTCTCTGTGGGCAACATCATCCTGCAGAGCGTCATCAACACCTTTGGTGCCAGCGTCATTGCAGGCTACTCTGCAGCCGTCAAGCTGAACAACATGGTCATCACTTCCTTTACCACGCTGGGCAACGGCATCTCCAACTACACCTCCCAGAACATGGGCGCGGGCAAGATGGACCGTGTGCACAAGGGCTTTGGCGCAGGCCGCAATCTGGTGTGGATCATCTGCGTGCCCATCGTGCTCCTGTACTTCTTCTTCGGCCGCTTCCTGCTGCTGCTGTTCATGAATGACCCGCAGGGTCCGGCCATCGACACCGGTATGCTGTTCCTGCGCATCCTGTCTCCCTTCTATTTTGTGGTGTCGCTCAAGCTGGTCACTGACGGCATCCTGCGCGGCTGCGGCATGATGGTGCGCTTTATGATCGCCACCTTCTCCGACCTGATCCTGCGCGTGGGCATCGCCATTGTGCTGAGCAGCACTGCTCTGGGCAGCACGGGCATCTGGATGGCATGGCCCGTGGGCTGGTGCATCGGCACCGGCCTGTCGCTGGTGTTCTACTTCACCGCTATCCGCAAGATCCTTGCAGAGTCTCCGGCCAAAGCGGAAGCAGAGGGCAAAGCTGCCGAGGCACGTGCAGAGGCCGAGTTCGCCGCAGATGCCGAATGGAGACCCTGTAACCCTTTTGCAACTTGTGAATTGTGTTCACCTGACACACAAACAAAATGAAGCAATTGAAATAGTGCACAAAACAGACCCATTGCTTTTGGCTATTTTGGCAACAAAGTCCACAAAATGCCCCTGAAAGTATGGACGGTTTGTGAATTGCGGATTTTGGCTCACAGGTCTATAATATTGATAACGAAGCAAGGTCGCTTTGAGGGAAAGAGGGCCTTGCTTCCGTTTTTATACTGAAACACGAATGCTCCTAAGGAGGATATTCACTATGAAAAAGATGATTTCTCGTCGTAATTTCCTGGCCGCTGCAGGTGTTGTTGCTGCAGCCGGCGTTCTGACTGCATGCGGCGGTTCTTCCAACAGCACTGCTGCTTCCGCCTCTACCGCAGCTTCTGGTGCCGCTGCTTCCGGCGACACCATCAAGGTGGGCGTTCTTGGACCTCTGACCGGTGATGTTTCCGTTTACGGTCAGGCCGTTGTCAACGGCGCTACCCTGTACCTGAAGCAGGTCAACGAAAAGGGCGGCATCAACGGCAAGCAGCTGGAGATCATCGCCATGGATGAGCAGGGCGATGCAACTCAGGCTGTTACCTGCTTCACCAAGATGTGCGATCAGGGCATCACCGCTCTGGTGGGCGACGTTACCACCACCCCGACTCTGGCAGTTGCTGCCGAGAGCGCAGACTACAACATGCCCATGGTCACCGCTTCCGCTACCGCTGAGGCTGTCACCTACGATGCCGAGA
>OLRJ01002115.1_pt1 | contig 15501 bp, 10 predicted proteins | sample 1672741 | NCBI WGS metagenome assembly OLRJ01 (sample SAMEA3136719, study PRJEB25190) | human gut metagenome | biome: human gut; feature: human-associated habitat; material: faeces | place: Austria | collected 2013
GAGAAAAATTCACAACTGTTGTTCAGATCGGTATCGGCGGAAGTGACCTTGGTCCGCGTGCAATGTACCTTGCACTTGAGAACTGGGCAAAGAAAAATGACAAATTTAAAATGGAAGCCAGATTCATCAGCAATGTAGATCCTGATGATGCAGCAGCAGTCCTGAATTCTATTGATGTTGCACATTCCATTTTCGTACTGGTATCTAAATCAGGTACAACTCTTGAAACACTGACAAATGAATCCTTCGTAAAAGATGCTCTTAAAAATGCAGGACTGGATGCTTCCAAGCATATGATCGCAGTTACAAGTGAGACTTCACCTCTTGCAAAGAGTGATGATTATCTGGCAGCATTCTTTATGGATGACTATATCGGAGGTCGTTATTCTTCCACATCAGCAGTAGGAGGCGCGGTTTTGTCCCTGGCGTTTGGACCGGAGATCTTCGCCCGTTTCTTAAATGGCGCAGCAGAAGAAGACAAGCTTGCAACAGCTCCGGATATGATGCACAATCCGGCAATGCTGGATGCCATGATCGGTTTTTATGAGAGAAATGTTCTCGGTTATCCGTCAACAGCCGTACTTCCGTATTCACAGGCACTGAGCCGTTTCCCGGCGCATTTACAGCAGCTGGATATGGAGTCCAATGGTAAATCCGTGAACCGTTTTGGCGAGCCGGTAGACTATGTGACCGGACCGGTTATCTTTGGCGAGCCGGGAACCAATGGGCAGCATTCTTTCTATCAGCTGCTGCATCAGGGAACAGACATTGTTCCGTTACAGTTCATCGGATTTAAGAACAGTCAGATCGGCACTGATGTAGATATACAGGGAAGCACAAGCCAGCAGAAGCTCTGCGCAAACGTGGCAGCACAGATTGTTGCATTTTCCTGTGGAAAAGAAGACGAGAACCGCAACAAAGAATTTAAAGGCGGACGCCCGTCCAGCATTATCATTGGCGAGCAGCTGACACCGGAATCACTGGGAGCGCTTTTGGCTCACTTTGAGAATAAAGTCATGTTCCAGGGATTTGTATGGAACATTAACAGTTTCGATCAGGAAGGCGTACAGCTTGGAAAAGTGCTGGCAAAACGGGTGCTTGCCCATGAAACAGATGGAGCACTGAAGATTTACAGTGATTTGCTGAATATCTAACAGAGAGATTCATGACTTTCAGAAAAATTTATTTAGAAAATTTCGGGAGTATAGGAAGTAAAATGATTACAGTGAGTCATAAATGATATTAGAGAAGACGTGGTAGTATAAAATATAGTGTACCGACCTTCAAAAGCTAGACCCAAAATCTAACGATTGGAGGCCGGTATTTTTATATCTGCATATTCCCTTAAATTTAAAAAGTTGCTTTTTCCTGTCTAAATGGAGAATACAGGGAAAATGCTCGTGTGACAGGCTATTTTTCAGAAACAAAAAAATGTGATTTGGCAGAAACGGCAGAGTCTGCTATAATGAAAAAATATCGTCTGATATGTGAAAGAAATGATGTGAAAGATGTGTTTTGATAAGCAGAAGGTATGATTACAGAATAAGCTGCTCAATTCAGACAATGTCAGATAAAAGAGAGGTATAATATGGTGTCACAGGATAATTTGACAATGGAGCAAGTCCAGGAAAAGATGACATGTCTTCGGGAGGTATTCCCGGTCGTGCGTCTTTTGGATGGAGCTGCCCTGGAACAGATGGAGATAGGCAAAAAATCGGATGCAGATATGTCCTCAAGTTGTGAATGTTATGCATTCTGGCAGAAGGAGAGTCCCTGTGAGAACTGTATTTCCATGAAGACATTGAAAACAAAGCAACAGTACAGTAAGATTGAATTTGTAGGAACGATCATGTTTCAGGTCTTTTCCAAATATGTTCAGATAGACGGTAAAGATTATGTGATGGAAATGGTAAAGGCTCTGGATGAGGATACGATTCTGGATGCGGAAGGCAGGAAGAAGCTTTCTTATAAACTGGAAGGGTATAGTGATAAACTGTACCGGGATGCATTGACCAATGTTTATAATCGACGGTATTACGAAGAAGAGGTCAAAAGCTGGAACAGACCTGCCGGGGTAGCTGTGATTGATATAGATGACTTTAAGGTGTGGAATGATTCTTATGGACACAGAACCGGAGATAGCGCGCTGCTCACGATTGCAAATGTCATACGCAATAATGTGCGTAAATCAGATATCGTTCTGCGATTTGGCGGAGATGAATTTTTGCTGATTGTACCAGGGGTATCAGAAGAAATCTTTTCTAAAAAACTAAATCAGATCCGTAAACAGATTGTGGAGTCGAAATTGCCGGGATTTCCACGGTTGACACTGTCCGTAAGTATAGGCGGCGTACTTTCCATGGGGGAGGATATGGAAAGCGCGGTGGCTCGTGCAGATCGCATGATGTATCTGGCAAAAACCACGAAAAACAAAGTGGTAACTGTGTGGGATAATATGAACAGCAGCGAACAGCCGGGAGAAACAGATGAAGCGCAGAAGGAAGTCATGGAACAGATCCTTATCGTTGATGATTCTGCCATAAACCGTGCGATTCTTTCTGATATACTGGAAAAAGATTACCGGATACTGGAAGCGTCCAGTGGAGAAGAATGTCTTGAGGTATTGCGTCAGAATGGTTTTGGCATTTCCCTGATCCTGCTGGATATTGTTATGCCGAAAATGAATGGATTTGAAGTGCTGGCGTTCATGAACCGGAATCACTGGATCGAAGATATTCCGGTCATTATGATTTCCAGCGAGAATTCAGAAAAATATATTCGAAGGGCGTATAATCTGGGCGTGTCAGATTATATCAACCGACCGTTTGATGCGCAGATTGTATATCGTCGTGTGAATAATATAATCAGGTTGTATGCGAAACAGCGGCGCTTGATCCGTCTTGTCAAAGATCAGATTTATGAAAAAGAGAAAAATAATCAGATGATGGTCAGCATTTTAAGCCAGATTGTTGAGTTTCGTAACGGAGAAAGCGGTCTGCATGTGCTGCATATTAATCTGATTACCGAAATTTTGATGGAAAAATTGTCACAGAAGACAGACAGGTATCATCTTTCATGGTCAGAACAATATCTCATTGCGACAGCATCAGCACTTCACGATATCGGTAAGATTGGTATCAATGAAGCGATACTGAACAAACCGGGCAAGCTGACGAAAGAGGAATTCGAGATCATGAAGACTCATACTCTCATAGGCGAATCGATTCTGGAGGGACTGGATTATTATAAAAATGAGCGTCTGATCAAAATTGCGATACAGATCTGCCGGTGGCATCATGAGCGATATGATGGAAAAGGATATCCGGACGGATTAAGGGGAGATGAGATCCCGATCTCGGCTCAGGTTGTATCTATTGCAGATGCGTATGATGCCCTTATAAGCGAAAGAGTCTATAAGCCGGCATATTCTCATGAAAAAGCAGTTCAGATGATTGCAAATGGCGAATGTGGAGGTTTTAATCCAATCTTAGTGGAATGTCTTGTAGAATCACAGGATCGTATCAGGGAAGAGCTTCTGAAACAGAATGTTTATGCAGACAGATATGATGAATATTCTGATAAAACAATAAAAAACGATAATATGTCTGAAAATTCAGGGGGGGGGAACGAGTTCCAATCCGTCGATACGTTGATGAACAGATATATTAAAACGATTTAACACAGGAAGCATCCGCCGGGAAGGTGGATGCTCTTGGAATCTGTAAAATATATTTGAAAATACAGGTAGGAAATATGAAAAATCAATTAAAGGGAAACATCATGCTGCTGCTTACTGCCATGGTCTGGGGCATGGGTTTTGTGGCGCAGAAGGCGGGAACCGTGTTGGAACCGTTTACCTATTCGGGGATACGAATGCTGATCGGAGGGATTGTATTGATTCCGGTCGGCATTCTCTTTTGTAAAAGTGCAAGAAAAAAAGGAAAAACAGTGGAAAGCGGCTGGGATAAAAAGACAGTACGGCGATCTGTTTCTGCAGGTATCTGGTGTGGCATCGTCCTGTGCATTGCAGAAAATCTGCAGCAGTTCGGACTGTATTTTCAGACAGATGCAGGCGAAGCGGGGTTCATTACAGCGCTGTATATCCTGTTTGTACCGATCATTGGGCTGTTTATGGGAAAGAAACCGAGAGCGGTCATCTGGATCTGTGTAATTATGGGGGCTGTGGGATTTTATCTACTGACGATGGGAGGAGCTTCAGGTGGTTTTCATCTGCAGGTCGGAGAGCTGTTTTTATTGTGCTGTGCCCTTGGATTTGCTTTTCATATCATTGTCGTGGATCATTTTTCTGCGGAGAGCAATGGTATTGTACTGTCCTGTGTACAGTTTTTTGTGGCGGGCATGATCGGTCTGATCTGTATGGCAATCTTTGAACATCCGCAGATCATACAGATTCTGTCCGTATGGAAGCCGCTTTTCTACAGCGGCGTCATCTCGGCCGGTATCGGTTACACCTTACAGGTACTGGGGCAGAAGTATGCAGAGCCGACAGCTGCGACATTGATCATGAGTCTGGAATCTGTGTTTGCTGTACTCTTCGGCATCCTGATTCTGGGAGAGGGGATCAATGGCGTGGAAGTGCTTGGATGCGTCGTTATCTTTATTGCAGTGCTGATCCCGCAGCTTCCGGTAAGAGAATGCCGGCAACGGAAAGGACAATGATACACGTGTCTTACGTGCATTTGGCCTGAATCGGGGATGAAATATTTGGCTGGAAACGGGTTTGTTTTTGCTAAAAGAAGGCAGATAATTTGACAGCAGAATAAAAAGTTTTTGACAATGGAAAATATACTATTTTACAAGAACGAGAGGTATAGATATGAAGAAAGGCAATCCAATCGCATTGCTTCCCATACTGGTATTTCTGGTGCTTTATCTGGGTATGGGCATTTTATTTGAATATGTGATGAAGATACCGATGGGATTTTATAATGTTCCTATCATTTTTGCATTCCTGGTGGCACTTCTTGTAGCGTGTCTGCAAAACCGGAAAGTCAGTTTTGATGGGAAACTGGCTATTATGGCGCAGGGGCTGGCAGATAAAAATATCATAACTATGTTGCTGATCTTTTTAACAGCAGGCGTATTTGTGGGCGTGGTGGGACGCAGCAGTGCGGAGAGTGTGGCTTATTTTATGCTGTCTTTTATACCGGCGCGGTTTGCGGTGGCGGTACTGTTTGGCGTGGCGTGTTTTGTGTCTCTGGCCATGGGAACGTCGGTGGGGACAATTACGCTGTTGACACCGATCGCGGTGGCTGTTTCCGAGGTTTCCGGATTTGGACTGCCATTATGCATCGGTTCTGTCATTGGCGGTTCCATGTTTGGGGATAATCTTTCTTTTATCTCGGATACGACCATTGCTGCCTGCAATGGGCAGGGTTGTGAGATGAAGGACAAGTTCCGGGAAAACTTTAAGATCGCATTGCCGGCGGCACTGGCGACATTGATCCTGATCCTGCTTTTTTCTTTCCGGACGGATATCGCAGGCACTGTCACGCAGTCCTATCATCTGGTACAGATTATTCCATATCTGCTTGTGCTGGCAGGAGGCATCATCGGGATCAATGTATTTCTGGTGCTTCTGATCGGTATCGTATCCGGCGCAGTCATTATGCTGACATTCAGCCATATCTCTCCGGCAGATCTGCTGTCCAATATCGGTTCCGGCGCATCAGGGATGTTTGAGACCTGTATGGTAGCAGTGCTGGTAGCGGCATTATGCGCCCTGATCCGGGAGTATGGAGGATTTGATGCATTGCTTGCAGGCATCCATAAAATATTCAAAGGCAGACGTGGCGGTCAGCTTGGCATGGGACTTTTGGTAGGCGCCATGGATGTGGCGACGGCGAATAATACGGTAGCTATTGTTATGGCAAATCCCATTGCAAAAGAAATGGCGGAGGATTATGGAATCAGTCCGCGAAAGACGGCATCGGTGCTGGATACATTTTCTGCGGTTGCGCAGGGAATCATCCCTTATGGCGCGCAGATGCTGGTAGCGTTGTCAGCAGCAAATGAGCTGGGATATGAGGTCTCGGCATTTCAGATCATGAGCAAGCTGTTTTACCCGGCATTTCTGCTGCTCAGTTCTCTGGTATTTATTTCAGTCGGGAGGGAGTCTTCTTCTGTAAGTGGCGGGCAATAACAAAGGTTTTCCGTGTTCCTCTGAAAAGAACAGTGAAAAGTAAAAAGAGTGGCGAAGCGAGTGATTGTTTTTCTGGTGAAACCAGAAGGTAAAATATTGATTTTGTCAGAGTGACTCTTTATAATAATCCACAACGTATATTTTTTAACACATATGAGCATGATAAGGAAATATGTTCCGATAGAATTGCCTTTATGTCAGAATAGAAAGAAAAGGAGTATATGACAATGAAAGTTACAGATAGCATTATTTATGTTGGCGTCAACGATCACGATATCGACCTGTTTGAAGGTCAGTATATCGTTCCGGATGGAATGTCTTACAATTCTTATGTGATCAAAGATGAGAAAACAGCCGTTATGGATACGGTAGACGGCAATTTTACAGAGGAATGGATGAAAAATATTGCTGACGCTCTGGACGGAGCAGAGCCGGACTATCTCATAATCCAGCATATGGAGCCGGATCATGCTGCAAGTATCCCTGATTTTGTAAAAGCATATCCAAACGTAACCGTTGTGTCCAATGCAAAAGCATTTACCATGATGAAAAACTTCTTCCGTGATATGGAGCTTGCCCATACTCTGGTGGTCAAAGAAGGCGATACGCTGGAGCTTGGCAGTCATGTGTTGAACTTTGTATTTGCACCGATGGTGCACTGGCCGGAAGTTATGGTTACTTATGAAAGCACGGAAAAAGTGCTGTTTTCCGCAGACGGATTTGGTAAATTCGGCGCTCTCGATGTGGAAGATGAGTGGGATTGTGAAGCACGTCGTTACTACATTGGCATTGTTGGAAAATACGGCATGCAGGTACAGAACCTGTTGAAAAAAGCATCTGCTCTGGATATTCAGATTATCTGCCCGCTGCATGGACCGGTACTGACAGAAGATCTGGGTCACTGCATCGACCTGTATGATACATGGTCTTCTTACCGCCCGGAAAATAACGGCGTAATGATTGCTTATACTTCTGTATATGGCAATACGAAAAAAGCGGTGGAGATTCTTGCAGACAAGCTGAAAGAAAAAGGCTGTGAGGAAGTGGAAGTATGCGACCTTGCCCGTGAAGATATAGCAGAGGCAGTGGAAGAAGCCTTCAAGCATGGAAAACTGGTGCTGGCTACCACCACATACAACAACGATATCTTCCCGTTCATGAGAAGCTTTATCGAGCATCTGACCGAGCGTAATTATCAGAAACGTACCCTTGGAATCATTGAGAACGGTTCCTGGGCACCGACTGCCGCAAAAGTCATGACCGGAATGTTCGAGAAGAGCAAAGAAATCACATGGCTGGAGACCTCTGTGAAGATCATGTCTTCCGTAAGCGAGGAAAATCTGGAGCAGTTAGACCAGATGGCGGAAGAGCTGGTAAAATAGCACATCCTGTTATAACAGTATAGCCTGAAAATATTAGAATGCCCGTATATCCATAATTGGTGGATACACGGGCATTTTCATATCATTCGTAAAATATCAGATAAGACATGAGACATACTGAGAAAAATTGCGATACAAACAGGTCTCCTGTATGTCATCTGTTTTTACTGAGCATTGCGCTTTAAACTGTATTGTTTTTTAAATTGCTCATATTTTTCCTGGAAAATCCGGGATTCTTCAGAATCTAACATTTCCAGATAATCATGTTCCTGAATGGAACTGTCGATCAGCTGCTGCTCGTAGATCACGATATTGGAGCAGTGGTCTGAGATACGTTCCATATGGGTTGCGATATCAGACAGGATCATGCCAAGTTCGATAGTACATTTGCCGTTGCGCAGACGTTTCATATGGTGTTTGCCGATGGTCTTGTTGATATCATCGATGACTTCTTTCAGAGGTTCCACGGTCTGTGCAAGTTCCTGATCTTTGTTGATAAATACTTTGGTACAGCGATTCATGATATCCAGTACAGCCTCGATGTAGACTTGTAGTTCTTCCACACCTTTCTGGGAGAAATGATAGTCATGTTCTGCAATGGCAGATGCATACTGTCCGATATTGATGGACAGGTCTGTTATTCGCTCAAAGTCGGTAATGCTGTGCTGCAATACAGAGATCTCACGACCATCTTTAAAGGTAATGTTCTGTCCGTTTAATTTGGTCAGATATGCGATCAGCTTATCTTCATACTGATCCGCTGTCTGTTCTAGTTTTTCCAACTGCTGGAACTCTTCCTTGCTGTAGTGGAAGATCAGATGCAGCGCATGCTCTACAGAATGGTGTGCCATCTCTGCCAGTTCCATAGTCAGCTTTCTGACATTTTCCAGCGCAAATGCCGGGCTTGAGAGATAGCGGTCGCTGAGCATGAGGAAACGGTCTTCCTTCTGCTCTGCTTCTTCTGCGGTAAGAGGCAGCGTCAGATAAGCAAGTTTCTCCAGTCCCTTTGTAAATGGCAGCAGAATCAATGTCGTAAAGATATTGAAAATACTGTGGATCAGCGCGATACCGCCCGGTCCAACGACACTGTCGGCAAAGGAAAAATGAATTGCCGCATTTAAAATATAGTACAGCGCCATGAAGATGACTGTACCGATGATATTAAAGTACAGATGCACCAGTGCGGTACGTTTCGCATTACGGTTTCCGCTGAGACAGGATATAATGGCTGTCACACAGGTACCGATGTTCTGTCCCATGATGATCGGAATGACAGAACCGTATGTAAAGCCTCCGGTCATGGATAAGGCCTGCAGGATTCCTACTGATGCGGAAGAACTCTGGATGATTCCGGTCAGTACAGCGCCTGCGAGAATGCCGAAGAGCGGATTATTGAATAAGGTAAGAATATTGGTAAAAGCAGGAGAATCAGCCAGTGGAGATACGGCTGCGCTCATGGCTTCCATACCAAACATTAGCGTTGCAAAACCGAGAAGGATCTCGCCGATATCTTTCTTCCTGCTATTTTTTCCGCCAAGGAAAAGCAGAATGCCGATCAGGGCAAGGATCGGAGAAAAAGAACTCGGTTTCAGCATCTGCAAGAAAATGCTGGAACTTTCAATGCCTGTCAGACTCAGCATCCATGCAGTGATCGTGGTACCTACGTTTGCACCCATGATCAGACCGATGGCCTGAGATAACTTCATGATACCTGAATTTACAAATCCAACGACCATAACCGTAGTCGCCGATGAAGACTGTATTACAGCTGTAACGCCTGCTCCAAGCAGGACAGCTTTGATCGGATTGGAAGTCAGTTTCTCCAGAATCTGTTCCAGACGACCGCCGGACACCTTTTCCAGGCCGCCGCCCATGACGTTCATACCATAAAGGAATAATGCCAGACCACCGATCAGTGATAATATGCCAAAAATATCCATGTAATCTCCTCCTGTTGTTTGGGTCTACTCGTGTAATTTCCTTTCTATAAATCTTTCCGGTTGTATTTTTGATATACAATGACAGTTTAGGAAATCTTCATTAAGAAAATCTCGAGAGTACATTTGGGGGCACTCCTGTATGTATCTCGTTCTGTCTGACGAAAAAGTTAGGAGTGCTGTTTATTCATTGATCTGAAACATATATGATAATAATCATCTGTAATATGCGGATAATGATAAAATGTCATATTATCCGTGTTTTCGTAATCAAACATATAGTATAAAATTCTTGTTGTCAATATGTAAAATTAAAGAAAATACAAGAAAAAATAGCAATGTTAAATCTATGTTAAATTAAGAAAAAAACAATGTTAAATATGTTAAGAATCCGTAAAGGCGTATTAATGTATAAAGTGAAACAGTGTATGAACATTAATGATATGAAAGAATAATGTAAAGAATTTTATAGGAATGTGTTTCTGGAAAGCAGAAAGAATTTTTCGATTTACCAATATTTTACTATAGTAAAAGTTTTATATTATAAAAGTAGAAATTTATAATGATGCGAATCATTTGCTTATGAAAGGGAAATGTGAATATAAATATTAATGAGGAAAATACATTTTTATGATTATTTGCGTCGCAAGCTGAAGGCTGTGGCATGGATATTCGTTTGTAGAATAATCTTATTTTTTACACTTAGATGGAAAACGATAGAAAAAATGTTATATATTTTTGAAAAAACTTTAATATACATCTTCCCACTTCAAGTTAGTGTGGTATAATCAAGAAGAAAGAATGTGTTGCTGATTACACGGTAAGGCGCGAACAGTAACAAAAGAATGTTAATGATAGCTCTAAAATATCACTACGAAAGAAGGAATCAAACATGGGAAGATGGTATCATTTAGCGAAAACACTTGCACCGGATATGGAAGCAATCATAATGGAAGAGATCCGGGAACTTCCGGATGTGGAACGGGCAGACTTTTCCGCAGATAAAAAATATCTTCTGGTGGAGACTGCCGGGGATAAATATCCTGCAGTCATGACCCGTATCCTGAACATCTGCTGCAGAGTCGGAAACGGCTGTGAATTATCCTTTGCCGGATTTGAGGAGCAGTTAAAAGGTGTGGTGGAAGTTGCTGGATAACAGAGTCTTTCGGAGATTTTGATTAGTGAAACCCGTGAGATGGAGAAAATATTTTTCTATCTCCACGGGTTTTTTATTCTGTTTTTTCTAACTCTTCAATGAGGTTCAGCAGAAATCCAAAGATATATTTCCGTTCCCGCCTCTGTGGCGGAAGCTCTTTGCACCATTTTTTCCATCTGGAACAGATAGATAAAGGGTTCATGTGGAACTGTCATTGCTTCTGCATAATCCAGAAGCCGGTCCATAGCATCACGACGACCTGCATTGCCTTCGTATACAGACACCGGAATGGATGCGGTATCCAGAAGCCGGTTATGTTCTGTAGAGGAGTCATGGGAAGTTTTACGCACCAGCGCTTCCCGAAGCAGAGTTTCCATTTACTTACAAGGCTTGCATCTACATGTACGGACAGAGCTATGTATACAGTAGGAAGATTCAGCTGTTCCATTATATATCCAAGAGTGGAAAGAGATTTTTGTTTCATTAAAATGCATCTCGATTTAAAATACTCCGGAAATGTTGTGTTCCGGACAGACGATCCCAAAATGTCAGAAGTGAAGCAGTTAAAAAATAAAAAGCGATACCGGAAAGCGGAACCAGTTGTTCCGCCTTTGGGTATCGCTTATTTTGAATTTACGTTTTGATGTTTGACTGCCATTTGTCAGTGACGTAACGCTGACAAATCAATGAACGTTCTTGCTTTTCTAAAATATGTCGCATATTATAACATATAAATACAAACGAAGCAATTTGTATATCACTCAAAAAATAAATGCCTGAATAAAAAATATTAGTAAAATTATCTGAAAAGGGCTGCAAAAATGAAAAACCAGACGGAAGAAAGAAGGAATGATTATGAAGTATGCGGTATATGTGATCGCGGCTGGAATCCTGTGGGGAATCCTGTCCGTCTTTATCAATGTGTTAAATGCAGTTGGCTTCACGTCTATGGAATGTGTAGCTCTGCGTGCAGCCATAACGGCGGGTGTGCTGTTTTTTTATCTGTTGCTGCGTGACCGTGAAAAATTAAAGATCAGACCACTGCATCTGTTGTATTTTGTAGGAACCGGCGTATGCAGTATCGTATTTTTTAATTTTTGCTATTTTAAGGCGATTGCAGTGATTGGAGGCGCAGCTGTACCGGCGCTTTTGCTGTATACAGCGCCAATCTTTGTAATGATTCTTTCGGCAATCTGTTTTAAGGAACGGATCACAATACAAAAGATTATTGCCCTCGTGCTGACATTTGTCGGACTCGGAATCGTGACAGGAGCCTTTGTCGGTGGCGAGAGCATATCTGTGACGGCGATTCTGCTGGGGCTGGGATCGGGGCTTGGATATGCGTTATACAGTATTTTCGGAAAGTTTGTGGTGGACAAGTATGATTCGCTTACAATAACCTTTTATACATTTCTGATTGCCGCGGCTGTAGCGGTTCCGACATCCGGTGTTGTATTGCATCTGGGGGCGCTGTGTCAGATAAAACCATTGTTTGCAACGGCAGCTTTGGCTGTTGTATCCACTGTCTTGCCATTTCTGCTGTATACAAAAGGTCTGAAGGGCATTGAGGCTGGAAAAGCTTCTATTCTTGCCACAGTGGAGCCTTTTACTGCAGCGATCATAGGCGTTATATTTTTTCACGAGACCTTTACCCTGGCGAAGATTATTGGCATGCTGCTGATTGTGGCGGCCATTCTGTATCTGAATCTAGGTGCAGGGAAAAAGGACTCACATAAATGCAAATAAACGGAAAAAGACTTGTATCTGCTTTGAGATAAATCTCAGAGAGATATGAGTCTTTTATTTTGGTCGGGAGCCTCTGTTTTTACAGATGACGGGTAATAACAAATCTTTTATATGTCAAAAAACTGTCAGACAAGACTTCGAGAGAAAAGAGTGAAGTAAAGAAAGCGAAAAAAGAAATGGTTGCAGGTAAGATTAAGAAAGAGAGTATTGCCTGATCTTCCCGGAAGCATCGCATTGTTTCTGCTTCAGGAAGGCTGAGCCGACGTTTATATACGATGGCTTAATAGTAATGAAGATTTTCGAGGGGGTCTCTAAAAACTACTGCTATATTATGATGATATTGAAAACTTGTTTTTCAGGGGTAACCCGTTATAATTATTTTATAAAATACATGGCAGGATAGAGAAAACTATCGAAGGAAAATCTGTCTGAAAAGGAATTGGAATAAGCTGTCATCAGGAAAAAGCCCTGCAATGGATGTGCGAAAGGAAGGCATGGATGGAAAAGATGGAAGAGAAGACGGTTAAAAAGGTAAGATGCAATATATGCTCAGCAGGATGCCCCATTGATGCATATGTGCAAAATGGAAAACTTGTTTCGGTAGAAGGCAGCAGAGACTGGCCGGATCAGACGGGGGGTTTGTGTGCCAAAGGAGCAGCTTCCCGTCAGTATGTATATAATCAGGACCGTATCCTGTATCCCATGAAACGAACTGGGGTACGGGGAAGCGGAAAGTTTGAGCGGATCTCCTGGGAGGAAGCCTATGAGATGATCGCTGAAAATCTGCTTTCTGTCAGGGAGCGTTATGGAGCGCAGTCAACTGTATTTTATGCCGGATATCCGAAATGGTATCGTCCGGCGCTGCTGCGGCTGGCAAATGCATATGGAACGCCCAATTACTGTACGGAATCCAGCACCTGTTTTCAGTCAGCGGTGCTGGCGTGGAAATCTATCTATGGAAATCATCTCTGCTTTCCAGATTTGAAACATGCAAAGACGCTTCTGATTTGGAGTAATGATCTGTACTATTCCAATATGTCTATGGCGCCGGTTTATCAGACCTTACAGAAACGGGGAGTAAACATCATTGCTGTGGATCCACGGGAGACGGTAATGACGCAGGAGGCGGATCTGCACCTGAAATTGCTTCCGGGTACGGATGGCGCACTGGCTCTGTCTATGGCACAGGTTATTATCGAGGAGGGATTGTATGACCGGGAGTTTGTGGAACATTATGTGTATGGATTTGAGGAATACAGAAAATATGTACAGGAGTTTCAACCGGAAAAGGCGGCTGAAATCACGGGAGTAAAAGCAGATCTGATCCGTCAGGCAGCGCGGATGTACGCCCAAAATAGTCCCGCAGCAGTGATGTTTTCTGCCTCTCCGGTAGTGCATCATGTCAATGGCATGCAAAATTACCGTGCGGTCATGTGTCTGATCGCACTGACAGGAAACTATGATGTTCCGGGAGGAAACTGTCCTGCACCGGGAGAAATGTCGCCTTGTAATGAATATGGAAAAGTAAAACGGTTTCATGATATGGAAGCAATCGGAGAAAAGGAATTTCCGGTATGGTTTGATCTGCCCTGTGAGGAGGCACAGTGCAGCCGTCTGGCAGATAATATTTTAAAAGAGCAGCCGTATCCCATTAAAGCAGTCGTCAGCTTTGGTTTAAACTGTCGCATGTGGCCGCAGCCCCGATATTTACAGAAAGCATTGAGCACAGTGGATTTTTATGTGAATACGGATCTGTTCTGGTCAGATTCCTGCAAGATGGCAGATCTTGTATTGCCGGCGGCATCCGCCTTTGAACGGGATGTGGTCATCAATGGAAAGGGAGGCATGTTTTATCTCTCTGAACAGGCGATCAAACCACTTGGAGAGGCAAAAAATGATATTGAGATCATAATCGGCATGCTGCAGGCGATGCAGTTGGAAGATGAAGCTCTGGATCAGGGATATGAACACTATATGGATCATGTTTTGCAGCCATCGGGTCTGTCAATCCATGAACTGCAGGAACATCCGGAAGGGATGAAGGGAAAAGTGCTTGTTCCACCAAGATTCAAAAGTTATGAAAAGACAGGATTTGCGACTCCATCCGGAAAGGTGGAATTTGTCTCGCAGGTGCTGGAAAAGTATCATGACAGCCATGGATACAGTGGACTGCCGGAATACCGGGATTTCAGAACAGTGACGGATGTAGACAGCAGGGAGTATCCGTTGATCTTAAATACCGGTTCTCGAAAACCACAGTATTTCCATTCCAGAACGTATCGTATGCCATGGCTTTCCCGGCTGGAACCGGCGCCTCTTGTGGAACTGCATCCGGAGGATGGAAAAAAGCTGCAGATACAGGAGGGCGATCAAGTCCGGGTCACTACGCCGGTGGGAAGTATTGAGGCAATCGCAGCACTTCGAGGAAATGGATGTCCGGGTGTGGCGCATATTTATCATGGCAGTCCCATGGGCGATGCAAATGATCTGATCCCGAAGGATTATATGGATCCGATATCCGGTTTTCCGGGCTATAAAAGCTATTTTTGTAAAGTGGAAAAGGTGGTGTATGAGAGATGAGTTACAGAGTGACATTTGATGCGGAAAAATGTGTTGGGTGTTATGCCTGCCAGATTGCCTGCCTGGATGCGCACCATGAACCGGAAGAGACGGATGCCCGTGATTATCGTACCGTCCGAAAAAGCAGGGAAAACGGATTTGAAAAAGTGATCTGTCCGGGTTGTACACATTGTGGAAAATGTATGACGTCCTGTCCGAACCATGCTATTTATCGGGATGAAACCTATGGTCTGGTGCTGGTGGATAAAGTGCTTTGTACCGGATGTCGAACCTGCGCTTCTGCCTGTCCATTGGAGTTGATCCATTATGACATAGACGGGAAAATGGAAAAATGTGATGGATGTATCGAAAGATTGAAAGAGGGCAGAGAGCCGGCCTGTGTGCGAACCTGCTATGCAGGCGCTTTAAAATCTGATTTGTCGCGCTGATTGCATCATTGGCTTAAATGGAACATATTGGCTCCGAAAGTATGGCTTACGGAAGATTGTGAAGGCCGTGCCACCGGACAGGAATCCAACGTGACCCGCTTCCGCTCGG